>Ga0194132_10005455_pt1 | contig 20584 bp, 37 predicted proteins | sample TA2KigOf80mmetaG_FD_148612 | JGI IMG/M metagenome (GOLD analysis project Ga0194132, IMG submission 148612) | Freshwater microbial communities from Lake Tanganyika, Tanzania - TA2015054 Kigoma Offshore 80m | ecosystem: Environmental > Aquatic > Freshwater > Lake | place: Tanzania: Lake... | reverse complement strand
GACGAAGGAAGAGGGGGGCCGGCACACGCCGTTTTTCACTGGGTACCGGCCGCAGTTTTACTTTCGGACGACGGACGTGACAGGTGACATCAAGCTGCCCGACGGGGTGGAGATGGTGATGCCTGGCGACAACATCACGATGGGCGTGAGCTTGATCGCGCCGATCGCGATGGAAGAGGGATTGCGGTTCGCGGTGCGGGAAGGTGGGCGCACCGTCGGCGCCGGCGTCGTCACCAAGATCACCGAGTAGGGAGCAGCACACCGTGGCGCAGACACTCCGCATCAAGCTGAAAGCGTTCGATCACCGGCTGCTGGACCAGTCGGCGGCGACGATCGTGGATACGGCGCGACGCACCGGTGCCCGCATTTCCGGGCCCGTGCCATTGCCGACCGATCGTAACGTCTACTGCGTCATTCGATCGCCGCACACCGACAAGGAGTCGATGGAGCACTTCCAGGTCCTGACGCACAAGCGGCTGATCGACATCGTCGAGCCGACGCAGAAGACCGTGGATTCTCTCAGCACCCTCGATCTCCCAGCCGGCGTGGACATCGAAGTCCGCTTGAAGTAGGCCGGCGCACGACGCGAGGCGCGTGGGGCATCGGGAGGCGGCAGGAAGCCTTCCGAGGAGGGTACCAATGACCGCGATTTTGGGACGCAAAGTGGGTATGACGCAGATCTTCGACGGAGCGGGCAACCTCGTGCCGGTCACGTTGGTCGAGGCATCGCCGAACGTCGTCGTCAATCTGCGCACGACCGAGCGCGACGGATACCGCGCTATACAGGTTGGGTTCGAAGAGGTCCCCGAGCGCCGCGTGAACAAGCCGATGCGCGGCGTCTACGCGCGGGCCGGCGTCAAGCCGCGCCGCGTGCTACGCGAGTTCCGACTCGGCGCCGGCGAGACGTTCGAGGTCGGCCAGGAGATCGCCGTGACCGCGTTCCACGACGGCGACACCGTCGACGTTACCGGAAAGTCCAAGGGCAAAGGCTTCTCGGGCGCGATGAAGCGTCACAACTTCTCCGGCCAGCGCGACTCCCACGGCGTGTCGTTGATGCACCGCGCCGTCGGATCGATGGGCGCCTCCGGCGTCGGTCGCGTCTGGCTGGGCAAGCGCGCCCCCGGGCGCCTGGGCAATGAGCGGGTGACGATCCAAGGGCTGCGTCTTGTCCGTGTCGACCCTGAGCGCAATCTCCTGTTGATTCGCGGCGCGGTGCCCGGCCCGCGTGGCGGTTTGATCGTCGTGCGCAAGGCAAGTTCGTAGGAGGATTCGAGATGCCGAAGGCGGCGACGTACGGTCCGTCCGGAAAATTCGTCGGGGAGGTCGACCTGCCCGATGCCATCTTTGGCTTGAAGCCGCACAAGGCCGTGGTACACCAAGCGGTCGTGGCCCAGCTCGCCGGCGCGCGCGCTGGCACGCATTCGACGCTGACGCGCGGCGAGGTCTCGGGCAGCACGCGCAAGCTCTGGCGGCAGAAGGGCACGGGCCGGGCGCGGCACGGCAGCCGCAAGGCTCCCATCTTCATGGGCGGCGGCATCACGTTCGGCCCGAAGCCGCGCGACTACACGCAGCGCCTGCCAAAGAAGATGCGTGCGCTCGCGCTCCGTTCCGTATTTTCGGACGCCGTCGCCGGGAACCGCCTGACAATCGTCTCCGACTTCGGTGTCGCCGAGGGTCGGACGCGCGAGGTCGCCAACACGCTCGGTGCGCTGTCGATCGACGGCCGGGCCTGCCTCGTCGTCAACGACGCCGATGCCCTCGTCCGCCGAGCGGCGCGGAATCTTGCGGACGTCGTCGTCTTGACGCCGGGCTCACTCAACGTCGCGGACCTGCTCGCCGCCGATCGCATCATCGTGACGCAGAGCACGCTGGGCGCGTTGCAGGAGGTTCTGTCGTGAGCGACTATCGCGCCATCGTCGTACGACCGCTCATCACCGAGAAGTCCATGCGCGCGTCGGCGACCGGCAAGTACGTGTTCGAGGTCCAGCGCGAAGCGACGAAGCCGCAGATCCGCGATGCCGTCGAGCGGCTGTTCCGCGTCAAGGTCGCCGATGTCAACGTCGTCAACCTTCCCGGTCGCCTTCGCCGCCGCGGCAAGAACACATTCCGCACGTCGGAGCGCCGCAAGGCGGTCGTCACGCTACGTGCCGGTGAGACGATCGATCTCGAGAAGTTGATGTAGGGCCGCCGGGAGGAACCGGATGGGAATCAAGAGGTTCAAGCCACATACGCCCGGCCTGCGGTTCAAGACCGGCTACACCTTCGAGGAAATCACGAAGGCCGAGCCGGAGCGCAGCCTGGTCAAGTCGCTGAAGAAGCATGCCGGCCGCAACAATCAGGGCCGTGTGACGACGCGCCACCGCGGCGGCGGGCATCGCCGCCTATACCGCGAGATCGACTTCGTGCGCGACAAGATCGGCGTCCCGGCCAAGGTCGCGGCGATCGAATACGATCCGAACCGCTCGGCGCGTATCGCGTTGCTGCACTACGCCGACGGCGAGAAGCGGTACATCCTGGCGCCGGTCGGCTTGGCCGTCGGCGAGACGGTCGCGTCCGGTCCCGACGTCGAGATCCGCTCCGGCAACACGCTGCCGCTGTCGAGCATTCCCGTCGGCACGATGGTGCACAATGTCGAGCTACAGCCCAATCGCGGCGGCCAGCTCGTGCGCGCCGCCGGCGGCGCCGCCCAGATCATGGCAAAGGAAGGCGGCATCGCGCAGCTGCGCCTGCCGTCCGGCGAGGTGCGCAAGATTCAGATCGTCTGCCGCGCGACGGTGGGCCAGATTGGGAATGTCGAGCACGAAGCGATCAAATATGGCAAGGCCGGACGCAAGCGATGGCTCGGCGTCAAGCCGACGGTGCGAGGCGTCGCGCAGGACCCGCGCAGCCATCCGCACGGCGGCGGCGAAGGCAAGTCGCCGATCGGCATGCCCGGTCCGGTGTCGCCGTGGGGCAAGCCGACGCTCGGCAAGAAGACGCGCAAGCCGAACAAGCCGAGCAATCGCGACATCGTGAAGCGCCGGAAGTAGGAGGCGACAGATGAGCCGATCCAAGATCAAGGGACCGTTCGTCGACGAGCCGCTGGCGAAGAAGATCGCCGCGCTGAATCAGAAGCGTGAGAAGCGCGTCGTGCGGACGTGGTCGCGCCGCTCGACGATCATGCCCGACTTCGTCGGTCACACGATCGCGGTCTACGACGGCCGCAAGCACGTGCCGGTCTACGTCACTGAGCAGATGGTCGGCCACAAGCTCGGCGAATTCGCGCCGACGCGCATCTTCAAGGGGCACGGCGGGTCGGAGCGCGCCACCGGCGCGAAGCCCTAGGCTCGGGGGAGTCCAATGGAAACGCGAGCGATCGCCAAGTACATCCGTATGTCACCGCTGAAGATGCGGCGCGTCGCCGACGAGGTGCGAGGCCGGCCCGTCGACGAAGCGCTCGCGGTCCTGCGCAACATGCCGCACCGCAGCGCCCGCGCCATCGAGAAGGCCGTGCGTTCGGCGGCGGCCAACGCCGAGAACAACCTCGAGCTGGACCGCGACACGCTCGTCGTGTCGCGGATCATGATCGATCGCGGACCGGCCGGCGGCATGTGGAAGCGTATGATGCCGCGCGCCCGCGGGCGCGCCGACGTCATCCAGAAGAAGACGAGCCACGTGACCGTCGTCGTGGCGGAGAAGCAGTAAGACGGCGCACGGCGCCGGCGGAGGTGTTGCGTGGGGCAGAAGGTCAATCCGGTTGGGCTGCGGATCGGCGTCATCCGTGACTGGGAGTCGCGGTGGTATAGCCAGAAGGGCTTCGCGGAGCTTCTTCATGAGGACTTGCGCCTGCGTAAGTTCGTCAAGAAGAAGCTGCATCGGGCCGGCATCTCCCGGATCGAGATCGAGCGTGCCGTGAACCGATTGAAGGTCACCGTGCACGCGGCGCGCCCCGGCATCATCATCGGCCGCGGCGGCACCGGCATCGACGCCCTCAAGAAGGAGCTCCGCGAGCTCACCGGCAAGGAGACGCAGCTCAACGTGCAGGAGATTCGCCGCCCCGAGCTGGAGGCGCAGCTCGTCGCCGAGAGCGTCGCGCAACAGCTGGAGCGCCGGATCGCGCACCGCCGGGCGATGAAGCAGGCGGTGCAACGGACGCTTCGCTCCGGCGGCAAGGGGATCCGGATCTCGTGCTCGGGACGACTCGGCGGCGCCGAGATCGCGCGCTATGAGTGGTATCGCGAGGGCCGCGTGCCGCTTCATACGCTGCGCGCCGACATTGACTTCGGCGTGGCCGAGGCGCTGACGACGTACGGTCGCATCGGCGTCAAGGTTTGGATCTACCGCGGCGACGTGTTCCCGGAGCATCGGCGTGAAGGGCGCGCGGCGCGGGCCGCCGCGGCGCGATAAGGGCAGGAGGATCGATTCGCCATGTTGATGCCAAAGCGCGTCAAGTACCGCAAGCACCATCGCGGCCGCCGGCGCGGGCTGGCTTACGAGGGGTCCAACGTCTCGTTCGGCGAGTACGCGCTCGCCGCCACCGACGCGGGCTGGATCACGAGCGCCCAGATCGAGGCAGCGCGCCGTACGATCACGCGCTACATCAAGCGCGGCGGCAAGCTGTGGATCCGGATCTTCCCTGACAAGGCCGTGACGAAGAAGCCGGCGGAGACGCGCATGGGCAGCGGAAAGGGCAACCCCGAATTCTGGGTCGCCGTCGTCAAGCCGGGCCGCGTGATGTTCGAGCTGGCCGGCGTCAACGAATCCGTCGCCCGCGAGGCGATGACGCTGGCTGCGCACAAGCTGCCGATCGGCGTGAAGTTCATGAAGCGCGAGGATCTGGGAGGGGATGCGAATTGAATCCCAAGGCGCTACGCGACATGGCGCCCGACGAGTTGCGCCGCCGCCTCGACGACGCCGAGCAGGAGGCGTTCAATCTGCGCGTGCAGATCGCGGCCGGCAAGGCGCAGAGTCCGTCGCGCTTGCGGGAGGTCCGCAAGGACATCGCGCGGGTGAAGACCGAGCTGACCCGGAAAGGGGAGCAGGCATGAGCACGACGGAGCGCCATCGCCGCAAGACCATCGTCGGCGAGGTCGTCAGCGACAAGATGGACAAGACGGTCGTCGTCCGCGTCGCTTCTGTGTCCCGTGATCCTCTGTACAAGAAGCCGTTGCGCCGCAATTGCAAGTTCAAGGCGCACGACGAGACGAACCAATGCAAGGTCGGCGACCGCGTGCGGATCGCCGAGACGCGCCCCTTGTCCAAGGAGAAGCGCTGGCGCGTCCTCGACGTCCTGGAACGCGCGAAGTAGTGGCGGCGCGGGAGGCATCGTTCCATGTTGCAGAATGAATCCAGGCTGAAGGTCGCCGACAACACCGGCGCGCGCGAGGTCAGCATCATCCGGGTGATGGGCGGCAGCCGGCGCCGTTACGCGCGAATCGGCGACATCGTCGTCGCCTCGGTCAAGCAGGCGATCCCGAACGCCACGGTCAAGAAGGGCGAGGTCGTGCGCGCGGTCGTCGTCCGGACGCGCAAGGAAGTGCGGCGGGCCGACGGCAGCTACATCCGGTTCGACGACAACGCCGCTGTCCTGATTAACGATCAGCTCAACCCCCGCGGCACCCGCATCTTCGGCCCGGTCGCCCGCGAGCTGCGCGACCGCCAGTTCATGAAGATCATCTCGTTGGCGCCGGAGGTGTTGTGATGCCGGTCATCGGCGCGCAGCGCGCGCGCATGCACGTACGCAAGGGCGATCTGGTCGTAGTGATCTCCGGCAAGTACCGGGGCAAGCGCGGCAAGGTTCTCCAGGTCTTCCCGAAGACGCACCGCGTGATCGTCGAAGCCGTCAACACGGTGAAGCGCCACCGCAAGCCGACGCAGAAGAGCCCGCAGGGCGGCATCGTCGAGAAAGAGCTGCCGATCCACGCGTCCAAGGTGATGCTCGTCGATCCCGACAGCAAGAAGCCGACGCGCGCCGGCACGAACGTGTTGGCGGACGGTAACCGCGTCCGCGTGGCGAAACGGTCGGGGGAGACGATCGATCGCAAGTAGAGCAGGCTTGGGGCCGCGACGCGAGGGACACGGCGGCAGGAGATCAACATGGCAGCGAGACTCAAGGAGCGCTACGAAAACGAAGCCGTCACCGGCCTGCGCGAGCGCTTCCAATACAAAAACCCGATGCAGATCCCGCGGTTGGAGAAGGTCGTCTTGAACATGCGCGTCGGCGAAGGCGTCTCCGATTCGCGTCAGGTCGACAAGGCCGCCGAGGAGCTGTCGATCATCGCCGGCCAGAAGCCGGTGATCGCGCGGGCGCGGAAGTCGATCGCAGCGTTCAAGCTGCGCCAAGGCGTGGCGATCGGCGCCAAGGTGACCTTGCGCGGGCAGCGCATGTACGAGTTCCTCGACAAGCTGTTCAACGCTTCGTTGCCGCGCATCAAGGACTTCAAGGGGATCTCGGAGCGGTCGTTCGACGGGCGCGGCAATCTCAACATCGGCGTCCGCGAGCAGCTCATCTTTCCCGAGATCGAGTACGACAAGGTCGGCAAGATTCGCGGCATGGACATCACGATCGTGACGACGGCGCGGAACGACGAGGAGGCGCGCGAGCTGCTGCGGTTGCTCGGTGTTCCGTTCCGTGATCAGGTGGCGGGCGGCTAGCCCGCGGAGGCGGAATGGCGAAGAAGAGCATCATCGAGAAGTGGCGGCGGGCGCCGAAGTTCAAGGTCCGCGCTTACACCCGTTGCGAGCGCTGCGGCCGCCCGCGCTCCGTCTTTCGCAAGTTCAAGCTCTGCCGCATCTGCATCCGTGAGCTGGCCTACAAAGGCGAGATTCCCGGCATGACAAAGTCCAGCTGGTAGCGCCGCGCCACGACCGGAGGATACGGAATGGGGACGATCACAGACCCGATCGCGGACATGTTGACGAGGATTCGGAACGCCAATCGCGCCGGCCACGACCACGTGATGATGCCGGCGTCGAAGGTGAAGCAAGAGATCCTGCGGATCCTGAAGGACGAAGGATTCATCGCGGACTTCAAGGTGACGCCCGTCAAGGGGAACCAAGGCTCGATCCGCGTCAACCTGCGCTACGGTCCACGCAAGGACCGCGTCCTGATGGGGATCCAGCGGATCAGTAAGTCGGGGCTGCGCGTCTACGCCAAGCGCGGCCGGATTCCCCGCGTGCAAGCCGGATTGGGCGTCGCGATCCTGACGACGTCGAAGGGGATCATGACCGACAAGCAGGCCCGCGCCGCCGGCGTCGGCGGCGAGGTCATCTGCTACGCGTGGTAGCGCGTAGCGCGCGATAGGAGACATCGTCATGAGTCGGATCGGGAGGGCGCCGGTCGCGGTGCCCAAAGGGGTAGACGTCAAGGTCGCGGGAGCGCGCGTCTCGGTCAAGGGCCCGAAGGGCAACCTGGACCGGGATTTTCACCCCGACATGACCTTCGAGGTGGACAACGGCAGCGTCGTCGTGCGCCGGCCGACGGATCTGCGTCATCACCGCGCGTTGCACGGACTGTCTCGCGCGCTGCTCGCCAACATGGTCAAGGGCGTGACGAGCGGCTTCACGATCGATCTGGAGCTGCACGGTACTGGCTACCGCGCCCAGAAGCAGGGCACGAACCTCGTGTTGCAGGTCGGTTACTCCCACCCGGTTGAGGTCAAGGCGCCGGCGGGCATCTCGTTCGAGGTGCCGCAGCCGAACCGCGTGTCGGTCGTCGGGATCGACCGTGAAGCCGTCGGACAGATGGCCGCCAAGATCCGCGCCATTCGCGAGCCGAACCCCTACAAGGGCAAGGGCATTCGCTACGCCGGCGAGGTCGTCAAGCTGAAGGCGGGCAAGGCCGGCCGAACCGGCGGCGCCAAGAAGTAGCGGAGGAGCGCGATGAAGACGAAGGCAGACAAGAACGCCGAACGCAAGGTTCGGCACGTGCGGCTCCGCAAGCGGGTGCGCGGCTCGGAGGAGCGGCCGCGGCTGTGCGTCTACCGCAGCGGCCGGCACATCTACGCCCAGGTGATCGACGACGGCCGCGGCGCGACGTTGACCGCGGCCAGCTCGCTGGATCCCGACGCGAAGGCGCGGATCTCGGGCAAGCGTCCGCTCGACCAGAGCAAGGAAGTTGGCTTGTTGCTCGCGGAGCGAGCGAAGGCGAAGGGCGTCACCGCCGTCGTCTTCGACCGTGGCGGCTATCTTTTCCATGGCCGCGTCAAGGCGCTCGCGGACGGTGCTCTTGAGGGCGGACTTGAGTTCTAGAGGGGAGCAAGATGGCCAAGCGCGTCGATTCCAAGGACGTCAATCTAACTTTCGAGAAGACGATCGCGATCAATCGCGTCGCCAAGGTCACGAAGGGCGCGAAGCGCTTCAACTTCTCCGCGCTCGTCGTCGTCGGCGATGAGCAGGGAACCGTCGGGGTCGGTCTCGGGAAGGCGGCCGAGGTTCCCGACGCGATCCGCAAGGCGATCGAGGACGCCAAGAAGGGCTTGCTTCGCGTGCCGCGCCGCGGCACGTCGATCCCGCACGACATCGTGGCGCAGTTCGGCGCCGCGCGGGTGATGCTGAAGCCCGCGTCCGAGGGGACGGGCGTCATCGCGGGCGGCCCCGTGCGCGCCGTGCTCGAAGCCGCGGGCATCCGCGACATCCTCTCCAAGTCGCTCGGGAGTAGCAATCCGATCAACATGGCACGGGCGACTCTCGTCGGGCTGGAGAGCCTGCGACAGCCATCGGAGGTCGCGCGCGCGCGCGGCAAGCGCGTCGCCGACCTTCTCGGCGAGCGCGCCGGCGCTGCGTCGTAGCGCTTCGTGTCGGGAGGTCCAACAGTCATGACGAAACACGTTCGCATTACGCTCCGGCGCTCGCTCAGCGGTTCGACCGACCCGCAGCGGGGCGGGGTGGCTACTTTGGGCTTGCGGCGCATCGGGCAGTCGACGGTGCGCGCGACCGGGCCTCAACTCGACGGCTTGTTGCGGCAGGTCGGCCACCTCGTCAGCGTCGAGCCGGCCACCGCGCCGGACAATGAGAAAGGAAGGGCATGACGATGGCGCTTCGCATCGGTACGTTGCGCCCCGCGACCGGCTCGCGCCGCACCAGCAAGCGCGTCGGCCGTGGACACGGCTCTGGAAAGGGGACTTACTCCGGCCGCGGCGCCAAGGGACAGAAGGCGCGCAGCGGCAAGGGCCCGCGCCCTGGCTTCGAGGGGGGCCAAACGCCGATCGGCAAGAAGATGCCGTTTCAACGCGGCGTCCGAGCCTACGGAAGCTCGCACACCGGCGGCAAGGTGCGCTTCGGATACCGGACCGTCAATCTGCGCGACCTGACGCGGTTCGAGGCGGGTCAGACGGTGACCCCCGACGTGCTGCGGGAAGCCGGCCTCGTCACCCGTGAAGGCCGCATCAAGATCCTCGGCACGGGGACGCTGGAGCAGGCGCTGACCGTCAAGGCGCATGCTTTCAGCGCGTCGGCGAAGGCGGCGATCGAAGCGAAGGGCGGGGCGGTCGAGGTCCTCGTATGATTCCCGGCGGCATCGCCAATCCGTTTCGCATTCCCGACCTTCGGCGGCGGCTGATCTTTACGGCCGCGATGCTGGCGCTGTTCCGGTTGGGCGCGCACCTGCCGGTGCCTGGCGTCAACGTCGAGGCGATCCGGCAGCAGTTCGAGCAAGCGACGCGCAACACGGCGTTCGGCTTCCTCGATCTGCTCGTCGGCGGCGCGTTGTCGAATTTCTCGATCTTCGCGCTCGGCGTCATTCCTTACATCACGGCGTCGATCATCATGAGCCTCGTGCAGATCGCGTTCCCGAACTTGAAGAAGCAGGTTCAAGAAGAGGGAGAAGCGGGGCGGAAGCGGATCGGCTGGTACACGCTGTACATGACGATTCCGCTGGCGGCGCTGCAGGGATGGGGGCAGACTGGGTTGATCCAGTCGTTCTCCCAGGGGCGGGCGATCTCGGACTTCAGCCCGCAGAACTTGGCGCTGATCATCTTGACGCTCGTCACGGGCTCGATGATCCTCACTTGGCTGGGTGAGGTCATGACGCAGCACGGTGTCGGCAATGGCATGTCGCTGTTGATCTTCGGCGGTATCGTCGCCCGCGTCCCGCAGCAGATCGCCTCGACGATCGCGACGATCAAAGTCGGATCGGCGTCGCTCTTCTTATTCCTCGTCGACATCGCGGTGGTGTTGATCAGCATCGTCGGCGTCATCTTCATCACGCAGGCGACGCGGCGCATCCCCGTGCAATATGCGCGGCGGGTCGTCGGCCGGCGGCTCATGGGCGGTCAGTCGACGCACATTCCGATGAAGATCGTCCAGGCCGGCGTCATTCCGATCATCTTCGCGATCTCGGTGTTGCAGTTCCCGGCGACGATCGCGTCGTTCACGCGCTGGCAACCGCTCGTCGACGTCGGGAATCAGCTGACGCCGGGCCAGCACTGGATCGGCACCGTCCTGTACGCGATCCTCATCATCCTGTTCACGTACTTTTACACGGCCGTCCAGTTCGATCCGGATGACATCAGCGAGAACATCAAGAAGCACGGCGGGTTCATCCCCGGCATCCGGCCGGGCAAACCGACGAGCGACTTCCTGTTGCGCGTCACCGAGCGCCTGACTTTCGTCGGCGCGCTGTTCCTCGCGTTCATCGCCGTCTTCCCGTTGCTGTTCCGCGCCGCCAGCAGCCTGACGCTGTACCTCGCGGGCACCTCGTTGCTGATCGTGGTCGGGGTCGCGCTGGAGACAATGAAGCAGCTCGAAGCTTACGTCTTGATGCGGCATTACGAAGGATTCATGCGGTGAACTTAATCTTCCTCGGGCCGCCGGGCGCCGGCAAGGGGACGCAGGCGAAGCGCCTGGAGGAAGAGCGAGGATGGCCGCAGATCTCCACCGGCGATATGCTGCGAGCGGCGATAGCATCGGCGAGCGACCTGGGCCGGTTGGCGAAGGGCTTCATGGATCGCGGCGACCTGGTTCCCGACGACGTCATGCTGCGGATCATGGAGGCCCGGTTCCAGGAGCCGGACGCCGCCGGCGGCTTTGTGCTCGATGGCTTTCCGCGCACGATTCCGCAGGCGGAAGGGCTCGACGCGATGCTGTCGCGATTGGGACGGAAGATCGACGCGGTGGTGGCGTTCGATGTTTCGCGCGACGTCCTCGTGCGGCGGTTGACCGGCCGTTGGATCTCCAAGTCGGGACGTATCTACCATGCGGAGTACCATCCGCCGAAGGTTCCGGGGCGCGACGACGTAGACGGCAGCCCGCTGTTTCAGCGCGATGACGACAAGCCGGAAACGGTGAATCGGAGGCTCGACGTATACGAGGTACAAACGGCGCCGCTCGTGGAATACTACCGGGCGCACGGCGTGTTCTGTGCGGTGGACGGCAACCAAGAGTACGGCGCGGTGGATCGGTCGATTCGGTGCATTCTCGATCTCGTCGCCGGTGAACGATATGAGATGGACGCGATGTCGACGACGGTAGCACCGGGAGAATCCGCCGCCGCGCGGCGGGACGCGAGTGAGGGAAGGGCATGAGGACACGGGCGGACGCAGCGCCGATGCCCCGCATCGCGGCGTCCCTGAAGACGCCGGCGGAGATCGACCGCATGCGCGTGGCCGGTCACGTGGCGGCGCGTGCGCTGGCTCGTGTCCTGGCCGCGGTCGCGCCCGACGTGACGACGCTCGACCTCGACGCCATCGCCGAACACGAGATTCGCGCGATGGGTGGTGCCCCGTCGTTCAAGGGCTACCACGGGTTCACCGGGTCGATCTGCGCGTCCGTGAACGATGAGATCGTGCATGGCATCCCGGGTCCGCGCTTGCTCAAGGAGGGCGACGTCGTCAGCGTCGACCTCGGCGCCTACGTCGAGGGGTTTCACGGAGACGTCGCCGCGACCGTCGCCGTCGGCGAGATTCATTCGACGCTGCGCCGCCTGTTGGCGGTCACCGAAGCGTCGCTGCGGCGCGCCATCGACACGGTCCGTCCGGACGCGACGCTCGGCGACCTGGGCCAAGCGGTGCAAGCGTATGTCGAGGCGGAGGGTTTCACGGTCGTGCGCGACTACGCCGGGCACGGGCTCGGTCGTAACTTGCATGAGGAGCCGCAGGTCCCGAACTTCGGCCGGCGCGGGCAAGGGTTGGTCATGCGGCCGGGCATGGTCTTCGCGATCGAGCCGATGGTCAACGTCGGCACCTGGCGGGCGATGATCGACCCCGACGGCTGGACCGTCCGGACGGCGGATCGGAAAGCTTCGGCGCATTTCGAGCACACTGTGGCGGTCACCGAGAGCGGGCACGAGGTCCTGACCGAGCTGGAGTCGGACGGAATTCTGCAGTAGAATAAAGTTTCGTGGCAGGTCGACGAACCGACCTCCGGGGTGTGGATGTCAACGAAGAAGGACGTCATCGAGGTCGAAGGAACGGTCGTCGAGGTCCTGCCCAACGCGATGTTTCGCGTCGAGATGCAAAGCGGGCACCGGATCCTGGCGCACGTCTCGGGCAAGATGCGCATCAACTTCATCCGGATCTCGCCCGGCGATCGCGTCAAGGTGGAACTGTCGCCGTACGACCCGACCCGGGGTCGTATTACGTATCGATATCGGTAACCGTCGCGCGCCGACGCGCGCGACGCCTTAGGAGGACGGCATGAAGATTCGCGCGTCCGTCAAGAAGATTTGCGAGAAGTGCAAGATCATTCGCCGGCACGGCCGGGTTCGCATCATCTGCGAGAACCCGAAGCATCGTCAGAAGCAAGGGTAGCCGCGCCGCGGCGGGAGGACGAGAATGGCACGCATCTCCGGTGTGGACCTGCCGCGTGACAAGCGCGTCGACGTAGCGCTGACGTACATCTACGGGATCGGTCAGTCGCGGTCCTACGACATCCTGCGTTCGGCCAACGTCGCGTCCGACAAGCGGGTGCGCAACCTCAGCGAGGAAGAGGTCTCCCGCCTGCGCGACGTCATCGACCGGACGTACAAGGTCGAAGGCGACCTGCGGCGCGACGTCGCGATGAGCATCCGCCGTCTCGTCGAGATCGGTGCCTACCGCGGGTCGCGTCACAAGAAGAGTCTGCCGGTGCGCGGCCAGCGCACGCGCACGAACGCGCGCACGCGCAAGGGCCCGAAGAAGACCGTCGGGCTCAAGAAGAAGGTCATCGCGAAGAAGTAGCCGCGTCACCACGACGTACGGGAGGACGGAATGGCGAAGACTGGCGCGCGCCCTCGGCGCAAGGAAAAGAAGAACGTCCCCGCCGGGCAGGCGCACATCCGCTCGAGCTTCAACAACACGCAGGTGAACATCACCGACCCGACAGGGGCGGTGTTGTCCTGGGCGAGTGCCGGCACGCAAGGATTCAAGGGCGCGCGCAAGGGCACGCCGTTCGCGGCCGGCCTGGCCGCGGAAGCCGCCGCCCGCAAGGCGATGGAGCATGGCGTGCGCGCGATCGAGATCTACGTGCGCGGCCCGGGTCCGGGCCGCGAGGCGGCGATCCGATCCCTGCAAGGCGCGGGGCTCGAGATCACGCTGATCAAGGACGAGACGCCGGTACCGCACAACGGCTGCCGTCCCCGCAAGCGCCGCCGCGTCTAGCGGCTGCGCTCCCTACAGCAACACCCCGCGATCAGGCTGAGAGGCGGGGTCGCCGGTCGATGGCCGGCGCGATCCTGAGCAGGAGGAGCCCCCATGGGCCGGTATCACGAAGCGGTGTGCCGTCTGTGCCGCCGCGAAGGCATGAAGCTGTACCTGAAAGGCGACAAGTGCTTCACCGATAAGTGCCCCGTCGCGAAACGGCAGAGTCCGCCGGGGATGCACGCCGCCAGTCGTCGGAAGTCCTCGGAGTTCGCGATCCGGCTGCGTGAGAAGCAGAAGCTTCGCCGCATCTACGGCGTCTACGAAACCCAATTCAAGACGTACTTTCAGCAGGCCGCCAAGTCGAAGGGCGTCACCGGCACGCGCCTGCTGCAGCTGCTCGAGACGCGGCTCGACAACGTCGTCTACCGCCTCGGGCTGGCGGCTTCCCGCAAGGAGGCGCGCCAGATCGTCAACCACGGCCACATCAGCGTCGACGGCCAGAAAGTTTCGGTCCCGTCGTACCAGGTGAAGCCGGGCCAGTCGATCGCGCTGACGGCGCGTGGCGGCCGGAACGGCCGCGTCAAGATCTTGCTCGAAGGGGGGCCGAAGAGCCCGCCGCCGTGGCTGGAGCTCGATGGCACCCAGAATCGGGGCCGTATCGTCGCGCTGCCAGCCCGCGAAGAGATCGACGTTCCGGTTCAGGAGCAGCTCATCGTCGAGTACTACTCCCGGTAGTCACCCCGGGCCGGAGGCATCCATGAACATCTTCAGTCTGTGGGAGCTGAACAAGCCGAAGGTCGAGCAGTCCGAGGCGTCCGACACGTACGCGCGGATCGTCATCGAGCCGCTCGATCGCGGCTTCGGCATGACGCTCGGAAACGCCCTGCGGCGCGTGTTGCTCTCCTCGATCCAGGGCGCGGCGGTCACGTCGGTCAAGATCGACGGCGTGCTGCACGAGTTCTCGACGATCCCCGGGGTCGTCGAGGACGTGACGCAAGTGATCCTGAACCTCAAGGAGCTGACGCTGCGGTCGCACGCCGACAATCCGAAGCTGTTGCGGCTCGACGTGCGCGGCAACCGGAAGGTCACCGCCGGCGACATCTCGCCCGACGCCGAGGTCGACATCATCAACCGCGATCTCGTGCTGGCGACGATCGACAAGAAGGGCGCGCGGCTGGCGATGGAGCTCGTCGTCGAGCGCGGCACCGGGTACGTCGCCGCCGAGCGCCATCCCAAGAGCGAGCACGTCATCGGCGTGATCCCGATCGATTCGATCTTCTCGCCGATCCAGAAGGTGAACTACGAGGTTGACGACACGCGCGTCGGGCAGGGCGCCGACCTCGAGCGGTTGACCTTCGAAGTTTGGACGAACGGCGCCGTCCATCCGCTGGACGCGATCGACGCTGCGTCGCGGTTGTTGATCGACCATTTCCGGCTGACGACGAAAGCGGGCGACGAGTCCGAGGCGGCCGTGGAGCGGCGCGGCCCGGCCGAGGGCAACGGCTACGCGACGATGCCGATCGAGGAGCTCGATCTTTCAGTCCGACCGTACAACTGCCTGAAGCGCGCGAACATCCATACCGTCGGCGAGTTGATCCAGCGGACCGAAGAGGAAATCATCAACGTCAAGAACTTCGGCCGCAAGTCGTTGGACGAGGTCATCGAGAAGCTCGCGGCGCTGGGGTTGTCGCTGCGCAAGCGGGGCGCCTGACGCCCGCAAGGAGTGAATCGAGATGGGAACCGGCGTCAAGACGCGAAAGCTCAACCGAGACAGCGGCGCTCGCCGCGCGTTGTTCCGTGACCTCGTGACGGCGCTGTTCACGCACGACAAGATCCACACGACGCTGCCGAAGGCGAAGGAGACGAAGAAGATCGCCGACAAGCTCGTCAGCCTCGCCCAGGACAACACGCTGCACGCGCGCCGTCAGGCCGGCCGCCTGATCGCCGATCGCACGGCGCTGAAGCGGCTGTTCGACACGGTCGCGCCGCGCTACGAGAAGGGCCGCGGCGGCTACACGCGCGTCGTCAAGGACGCGCAGCGGCGCGGCGACGCGACGCCGATGGCCTTCGTGGAGCTCGTCCAGAAGTAACCCGCGAACGAGCCGGCGCGCCCGCGGGCGCGCCGGCACGATCCCATGCCTGCCCCCCTCCTCGAAGTCGAGAACCTCACGCACGTGTACCATCCACAAACGGCGCGGGCGGTGCGCGCGCTCGAGGACGTCTCGTTCACGGTCGCGCACGGCGAGTTCGTGGCGATCATCGGCGGCAACGGCAGCGGTAAGTCTACCCTGGCGCGCCACCTCAACGCGTTGCTGCTGCCGACGGGCGGCCGCGTCCGCGTCGACGGCCTCGACACCGCCGTCGACGAGCACCTGTGGGAGATCCGCCGCCGCGTCGGCATGGTCTTCCAGAATCCCGACAACCAGCTGGTGACGAGCATCGTCGAGGAAGACGTCGCGTTCGGTCCGGAGAACCTCGGCGTGCCGCCGGCGGAGATCCGCGTCCGCGTCGACGCCGCGTTGGCGGCGGTGCGCATGAGCGCGCTGCGCGAGCGGCCGCCGCACTTGCTGTCGGGCGGCCAGAAGCAGCGCGTGGCGATCGCCGGTATCTTGGCGCTGCGGCCATCGTGCATCGTCTTCGACGAGGCGACGACGATGCTCGACCCGGCGGGGCAACGCGAGGTCATGGAAAGTGCCCGCTGCCTGCGCGACGAGAGCGGCATCACGATCATCGCGATCACGCACAACATGGACGAAGCGGCGACGGCGGACCGCATCCTCGTGCTACACGAGGGGCGATTGGCGCTGGACGCGCCGCCGCGCCAGCTGTTCACCGAAGCGGCGCGCTTGCGGGCGCTTCGGTTGGATCTCCCGGAGGCGGCTCAGGTCGCGGATGGCCTGCGACGCCGCGGCGTGGCGGTCGAGGCCGGGCGAGTCGAGATCGCCGGGCTGGCGGAAGCGATTCTGGCGCTCGCGGGCCGGCGATGAGCCCGCGAGCGGCGTCTCCCGATCATCCGGAGATCGCGCCGGCCAACGCGGACGCGGTCATCGCCTGCGAGGACGTCTCGCACGTCTACCAGGCCGGCACGCCGTTGGAATCGGTGGCGGTGCAGGGCGTGTCGCTGCGGATCGGACGCGGCGAGTTCGTCGGCATTGTCGGACCGACCGGCTCGGGCAAGTCAACCCTCGTCCAACACTTCAACGGCTTGTTGCGCCCGACGTCGGGACGCGTCATCGTCGCCGGCGAGTCGCTCGACCGCCGCGGCGCCGACGTGCGCAAAGTCCGGCGCACGGTCGGTCTGTTGTTCCAATACCCCGAGCATCAGTTGTTCGAGGAGACCGTCGCCCGCGACGTGGCGTTCGGCCCCCGCAACTTGGGCCTGGACGAGGAGGACGTCGAAGAGCGCGTGACCTGGGCGCTGCGGCTCGTCGGCCTCGATCCGGAGCGGTTCGGTCCCCGGTCGCCGTTCTCGCTGTCGGGCGGTGAGATGCGCCGCGTCGCGATCGCCGGCGTGCTCGCGATGAAGCCGGCGGTCCTGGTCCTCGATGAGCCGACGGCCGGATTGGATCCGGTCGGCCGCCGCGAGATCCTCGATCGCGTTCAATCGTTGCGCGCGGAGCAGAAGATCACAATCGTGCTCGTCGCGCACAGCATGGACGACGTCGCCCGGCTCTGCGAGCGCATCGTCGTCCTGCACCAGGGGCGCGTCGCGCTGGACGCGCCGACGCGCGCCGCGTTCTCCGCCGCCGACCGCCTGCGGGAGATCGGCCTGGACGTGCCGCGCGTCAGCGATCTGCTCTGGCGGTTGCGGGCGGGCGGGTTGCCGGTGCGGACGGACCGCTTGACGGTCGCCGAGGCGGTCGACGAGATCGCGCGGACGATGCGCGCCGGCGCAAGCGGCGGCCGTCGCGAGCGAGGGGACGCGTAGGTGTTTCGCGGCCTCGTCGCCGGCCAGTACGTGCCGCGCCGGTCGTTCGTGCATGGGCTCGATCCGCGCACGAAGATCTTGGCGTCCCTGGCGCTGATCACCGTGATATTCCTCGTTGGCGATTTCCCCGGCTACGGGGTGCTAGCCGCGCTCGTCATCGCGTCGATCGCGGCGTCCTGGCTGCCGATCCTGGCCGTGCTGCGTGGACTCCGTCCGATCCTGTTCCTAGTCGTGCTGACGTTTTTGCTCCAGGTCTTCCTCGGCGGTCACGACGACGGCACCGTCCTCTGGGGCGGCGGCCCGTTCGTCGTCACGCGCGAAGGCGTGCGCGAGGGCGCGTTCGTCGCCGTGCGGTTGTTGATCCTCGTGACCTCGACGTCGTTGCTCACGTTGACGACGTCGCCGATGGACCTGACCGAGGGGCTGGAGCGCCTGCTGCGTCCGTTTCGCCGCGTCGGCGTGCCGGCGCACGAGCTGGCGATGATGATGACGATCGCGCTGCGGTTCGTCCCGACGTTGATCGACGAGACCGAGAAGATCATGAAGGCGCAGATGGCGCGCGGCGCCGAGCTGCAGAGCGGCAACCTCTTCCAGCGCGCGCGGGCGATGATTCCGATCCTCGTGCCGCTGTTCGTCAGCGCGTTCCGCCGCGCCGACGAGCTGGCGTTGGCGATGGAGGCCCGCTGCTACCGCGGCGGCGAGGGGCGGACCCGGATGCGCCAGCTCCGATTCGGCGCCGGCGACCTTTTTGCCGCCTTCACCGTCACCGCGGTCGGCGCGTTGGCGGTCTGGTGGGGGCGCGTCTCGTGACGGTGCGCGGTTGCGCACGCTGAAGTTGACGATCGCCTACGACGGCGCCGCGTTCGCGGGATGGCAGTCGCAGCCCGGGAAGCGATCGGTCCAGGCCACGCTCGAGGCGGCGATCGCCCGTGTCCTCGGCGCCGAGGCGCGTGTCGTCGGATCCGGCCGCACCGATGCCGGCGTGCACGCGCTGGGGCAGGTGGCCCACGTGGGCGGCGACACGACGATGACGGCGGCGCGCTTCGCGGCCGCGTGCAACCACCATCTTCCGGCGGACGTGTCGCTGCGCCGGTGCGAGGACGCCCCACCCGGATTTCACGCCCGTCACGACGCGCTCGCGCGCTGGTACCGCTACGTCATCTGGAATGGCGCCGGGCGCCACCCGTTTTGGCGGACGCGCGCGCTCGCTTGGGCGGCCCCGCTCGATGCCGCGGCGATGGCGGCCGGGCTCGCGCCCCTGATCGGCGCGCACGACTTCGACGCGTTTCACGCCACCGGCAGCGATCCGCGTACGACGGTCTGCGAGATTCGCTCGGCGCGCGTGATCCGACGCGGGGCCATCGTGCTCGTCGACGTCGTCGCTGACCACTTCCTGCGCCACATGGTCCGCATGATCGTCGGCACGTTGCTACCCGTCGGCGACGGCCGGCGGTCGCCGGACACCGTCGCCCCGATTCTGGCCGGGCGGGACAGCCAGCGCGCCGGCAAGGTGGTCGCCGCCGGCGGGTTGTATCTCATGAAGGTCTGGTATCCGGGAGGTGCAGGATGAATCCGCTCGCGTTGCACGAGTACAACCACCGCGTCCGTCCGAAGTGGCTCGACGCGCTCGCGAAGCTGACAACGGCGCAGTATACGCAGACGTTCCCGTTCGGCTTGGGCACGCTGCGTAAGACGGCCGTGCACGTCGGCGGGTCGGAGGGGTCCTGGCTCGGCAACTTGCGGGGGCGGCCGGCGGGGGCGTTCTCGGAAGAGGCGATGCCCGACGTCGCATCGCTGCGGGCCGCGTTCGACGGCCAGCGCGCCGAGATGATCGATTACATGCGCGGCCTGGACGCGGCCGCCTGGGCACGCGTCGGCGTGTTCACGCGGCGGGACGGGTCCCAGATCTCGGTGTCGCCGGAAGACGTCATGACGCAGCTAGCGCTGCACGAGGTCCACCACCGCAGCCAGATCGCGGCGATGATGCGCATGTTGGGGTTCGACCTGTCGAACCTGGACTACCTGCGGCACCTGGGACCGCGCGGGTAACGCCGGTCCGCGTGCGGTTCCGCCGCCGAGCCGCCTCGGCGGCGGAACCGCAGGATCGTGCGGGGTGCTCTAGGGCGGCTAGCCGCCCCAGAGCGTTTGGAACACGCGCAGGAAGTTGCCGCCGATGATCTTCTGGACGTCGGGCGGCGCGAAGCCGCGCGCCAACAGCGCGGCCGTGATGTTCGGCCAGTCGGCCAACCCTTCCTCAAGCCCCTCCATCGCTGCGCCCTGCGGGAACGTCTTGTGGAACGCGCCCGTGGTGTCGGCGTACTTGCGCCGCAGCATCGCGCGCAGCTGCGGCGGATAGGCGCCCTTCGTCGCCTCGGAATCCGTGCCGATGCAGACGTGGTCGATGCCGATGAGGTCGACGACGTAAGCGATGTTGTCGATGAAGTCGGAGAGCTTCGGCGGCGGACCGCCGCGCCAGTTCAGCGGCGGATCGGAAGAGCATCCGATGACGCCGGCCTTCGCCGCCACCGCCTTCATCTGCGCGTCGGTGATGTTGCGCGGCACGTCGACGCGCGCCGACGGGTTGGAGTGCGAGAGGACGACGGGGTGCCGGGAGTGCTCGCTCGCCGCCATCTTCGTTTTCGGCCCGCCGTGCGACAGATCGATGACGATTCCCAGCCGGTTCAGCTCCGCGACGATCTCGCGGCCGAACCGCGACAGGCCGCTGTCGCGCTCTTCGATGACGCCGCAGCCGACGAAGTTCTGCTCGAGCATGCGCGCCGGATCCTCGGCGGAGCGGATGAACAACCCGACAAACGACCGCAAGACGTTCAGCAAGCGCCGCAGCAAGGCGGACCCTCCCTTGACATTGCCGCCGGCTCTGCGAGTCTTGAACTCGGACGCCGGCGATCTTCCCACCAATAGCGGTTTTCCGCGTGGGCCGGCGAGCGCGGGCCCGTAGCTCAAGGGCAGAGCAACCGGCTCATAACCGGTTGGGTCCTGGTTCGAATCCAGGCGGGCCCACCATCATCCATTGCATCGTTTGTCGCCCCTCGAAAGCTTCGAGGGTTTAGCCGGTAATTGTCTGACTTCGTCGGATGTCAGGAAACCCATCCAAACGAAC
>Ga0194132_10005452_pt1 | contig 20595 bp, 16 predicted proteins | sample TA2KigOf80mmetaG_FD_148612 | JGI IMG/M metagenome (GOLD analysis project Ga0194132, IMG submission 148612) | Freshwater microbial communities from Lake Tanganyika, Tanzania - TA2015054 Kigoma Offshore 80m | ecosystem: Environmental > Aquatic > Freshwater > Lake | place: Tanzania: Lake... | reverse complement strand
TGCTATCGCGGTAGGACTCGATCAGTCTGACCGTATCATCCGTGCTGGCATCATCAATAATCAGGAACTCGAAATCGCAGTAGTCCTGAGACAAGACGCTCTCAACCGTCTCTGCCAAATATGAGCGGCCATTGTAGACGCTCATTAGGACTGTGACCGTTGTCATGAATACACGGTCATGTGCGCGCATTAGGAGCGTCCCAGGATCGGCTTCAGTTCACAGGACACATATTCCCTCACCGCTTCTTCCCAAGGTCGCATCTTATGCAGTCCGAGCAACTCGATCTTAAGGTTCCGCATCGCTTCAGACCGTGCCCTAGGAGCTGGAAGCGGAAAATGCGCTGAGGAGACTGGCAGGATTTTCACATCTGGACAACCCAACAGCTCTCTTAAAACCAACGCCACATCGTATCTTGAGCCAACTCCACTATTGACCATATGATAAAGTCCATAATAGCCGGTTGTTATTAATGCGCGAATGCCTCCAAGAAAATCTTTGGCGTACGTGGGGCTCCCAAACTTATCGTGTACGACGGAGAGTTCCTGTTTTCTTTCCTGAATCAATTGCACTATCTTGCCGACGAACTTCTTGTCTTTCTGTCCGCCCCCAATCATCCATCCAGCACGCACAATATAGTAGCGCTGAAGAATCGACGCGACAATTTGCTCGCCCGCCAATTTGGACTGGCCGTAGGCGTTCACCGGGCCTGGCAAATCAAATTCCGTATAGGGCTCAGGTTTCTCTCCGCTAAACACTCCAGCCGTACTGATGTATACTAGCTCCGCACCAGACGACTGGCACGCAAGGGCAACATTCTGCGTCCCGATCGCGTTTGCATGAAAGGCTTGATCGGGCGTCTGTTCGCAGCGATCCACGTCAGTTGCAGCTGCAAGATGCAGAATCAGATGTGGACGGACTTCGGCGACAATACGCTGGACCATGACTGGATCCCGAACATCTAGAGGCGAAAAGCCTTCTATAATGTCGGTTAGAACGAGGTCCCCATCACCAAAGACTTCCCGCACATAGCTTCCCACCATCCCCCCTGCTCCGGTCACAAGAATGCGACGTTGATTCATCGTATTTCTCACTTCTATTGCCCCTCCTCCGTCATCAGCCCGCCTCGATACCGCTCGCTGACATTTTCCGGACGAATCGCCTTGTCGCCCTGAAGATCATAAAGATCCGTATTGGACAGCCGCACCGCAATTTCCTTTGGAAGATTGTGCCGGTTGGTGTAGACGAGGGCATCGGCGTGGGGCAGCAATTGGTCGCACTGGTCACAATACGGAAACATACGGAATTGCTTGCTGCTGTGTGCCCACCGAAGCAGCCGATACTTGTCCCCGTTGAGTATTTTGAGCACTGGCTCCTCGAACGCATTCCCGAACACAATGCGGTTATTGTAGTCGTAACAACAGGGGATCACTTCGCCGTTCCATTGGATTTGCAAGGGGCCGTTCGCCGGCCGCCCACAGGTGGTTTTGAACTCGATTGCCTGAAGCCGCTCCCGGTAACTACGCCCATCGCCAAAATTGTGAGGCTTCCAGATCTCGATAGCATCGGCCCTAGGCTCCCAAAAGGCCCGGAAGGCATCCACATCCTCCTCGTTTTCCTTCATGACGAGGTACGACAGCTCCAGCTTGGGCCTCTTCAGGCCGCGGGCGCTTCGCTCCTCAAGGAAACCGAGAAGATTGGAGGTCGACACATGATAGTCAAGTCCTTCCATCACCACGTTATACGTCTCTGGCCTCATTCCATAGAAGCTAACCCGAATTTCATCTAACCCTGCTTCAATCAGGCTGACCGCTCGATTCCGCGAAAGCAGCGAACCATTTGTGATGATGTACGTATTTAGGCTTTTAGTCTTCGCGTAACCGATTTTGTCATCCAGTGTGCGATCAATCAGGGGTTCCCCAAATCCGGTCAGGACAATCTTTTTCGCACCAAGGCTGACGACTTCGTCAATACTTCGCTTGTACTTATCGAGATCCATGATTCCATGTGGGCGTGCCTCACGGTGCATGTCCCTAGGACACATGATGCAGACAGCATTGCAATGGTCCGTCACCTCATACCGGACCTCCGGATGATGCAAGTGTGTGATCGGATCTTCCCTGGATACCTGCTGGAGTAATTTCTCGCGAGCGTATCCATCCCACGCTATACTCCCATCCTGAAGAAGATCCCGTGCCAGCACCCGCAGCTTTGCATTGAAATTTTCGTTCATTTTTTTTCCTTAGGTCCACACGCTCAATGCGCCCATGAGTGCCTTGCCAATTCGCGGCGAATCGTTGCCATGATCACGCCTGCGCTCAACATACGATTGCCATACCGCTCCCTGAAATTCTCGATGACCTTCTGCCGCTCTGCTTGATCAAACAGGGCCGTATTCATCACATGGAGAACGTCAGATGACGAGTCAATAAGAAACGCCCCGCCGTGCCTGACCCAGGGCACACTGCTACACCCTTTGTGCTTCTCCAGGTAAGTTTTCCCCAGATCATCAAAAAGAGCATACACTGTCGGTGTTCCAAGATGACTGGCCTCGACTCCGACAGATGAGAATTGCGTCACGACCAGATCTACAGCACAACATAAACCCGCGAGATCCAACTCAGTAGTCACATCGACCACATGTTCCAGGGTTGAAAGAATGGAGCGATACTTTCCTTCTAAATACACTCCGTCCCGTGGGTGAGCCCGAAACAGGACATAAAAATCCGACCTTGTCCAAAACGGAACCAACCGTTCAAAGGTGCGAAGGGAGTTCAGTCCATCCGGTTGGCCGGCCCATAATACCGCGCGTTGGGCTGAGAGGCCCAAAGCCGCGCGCGAGCGTGCACGCAGAAGTGAGCGGTCCAACATTTTTAGCTTGTCATACCTCGGATTTCCAGTGGGATGAATTCGACTAGGCGGAATACCTCGTGCCGTGTAGACGGGCACCATTAAGTCATCCTCAACAAATAATCCATCTAGTCGTTCGTTTGGCCCCGGTTGGTAGTTCCCAGGAAAATCCTCGATGATGAAAACCGGCACCCCTGCCTGTTTTGCGGCCGCTGCAAGAATCCGCTCGACATCGTTATCGGTCACCCCTTCAGAGGTTCCGAGGATTACCGCCTTAATAGCCCGTTCCTGTAAAAATCTTGTAACCGTTCGGCTTCTACCTATCACATCATTAATGGTAAATTGAGTAAACCCATTTTTGTGGACGTTGTCGTCCCCGTCCTGGACTAGATACGCCGCATGATCACTTCCAAGTTCATGCGCCACAGGTTCGAGAGTTGCAGATGGACCAGCGTGAGTTGCCGCTAAAAGAAATGACGGATGGGGCTGTGTCAATTTATCCTTGCTATCAATCTTGATAACTAAACCGCGCAGATCTCAGCTTTCGCTTTACATGCGTCGGCTCACCCGCCTCCGCTAGACTCACACCGCAATCCTCCACGTCCGGGCCTATCATCCCATCATAAGAACGAAAGAATATTCACCAGAAAAAAACAGCACTAACGGATAAACGCCTGGAACCGCTCGTCCGACAAAACACCTAATTCTTGATCAAGCAATGCGCCAGCATATCGAAGCAATTCTTCCCGTTCGCGATCGGTCAAAGTCATCGCACGATGAACTTCTCGCTTTAGCTCCATTGCTGAGGCTGCTTGAAAAATCAGACTTTTTGGCAAATCCATCCAGTCCAAAGGATCCATGTCCAAGTCGGATTCCCGCCAAACCTGAATGACAGGAATACCCGCTGCGACTGCTTCCAACACCACGCTGGAAGCAATCGTAATAACGGCTCCTGAGGTCGCGAACAACTGCGAGAGAGAACCGGTGACAATTTCAAGACCCAATACCCCTCCCCCTAGTTCGTCGATTAATACTGAAAGGGATTTTTTTGACATAAGTGGATGTGGTTTGATGTGGAAGCAATACCTAAACTGACGGTCCTTAACACACTCGATAACTTTCCCCAACAACTCCGTGGCTTCTTTGAGATAGCCGGGCAAAACCACCAACACGGTCGAACAATCCTGGCGACTCCTAGGTCGCTCCATATTGAACAGGTGTGCGAAGCGAAGCGCCGGGCCATCGTCAAACAGCTGGAAAGGAGCATATTCCTGTTCAAGAATCTTGCGGAAGAGTGGCCCGCTGCAGACAACCTTATCTGGGAGCGGCAAACGGTCGAGATGTCGCCCATCAATATAGAGATCAAGTTTTAATGGATAGAGGGCGCTGTGTTGAAACCCTATCAGAGGAATGCTTGGGAAATGACGTTTGAACGCTCGTACAAAAATTTTCTCAGGGAGCATATTCTCAAATGTATAGATGCACCTAGCAATCGATCCGACCTCACCACCAAGACGACGGACGAGTAATGAATCAAGATAAGCAAACAAGCCACGTCTCGCCAGAGCATATCGACGCCTCTCCGCCCGAAACAGCGGGGCTAGGTTCCATCCCTCAATTGAATCAGACTTCCAAGTGATCCAACACTGTCGTAACCCAACCCACAGGGTTTCCGCGAGGTCCTTGAACCGCAAAAAATCCCATGGCACGAGAAAGGTGTTTTTCGGATTCCTAAGACCTGCCATTATTTTTAAGGAATGGAGACAACCGGTTATGGGAACAGGAAGCCGTATGACACGGAATCCGTTCTTGACGAGCCACTCCGCTAAATTAGGCAAGTACCGGTCCTGAAATAACCCCTTGTTATCGAACGACGAGTTTTCAACCCATGTTCTGAGTAGCACCACCTCTCCCGTTTTGTCATCGATGTGCAGGGGCTGCGCTTTCTTCCGTGACCGTTGAGTGAGATACCACTCCCAAAGCACATTCCCCACAAAAACCACAGGACGCGCCAGAATGACGGCAATAGATAATAACCAACCTCGCAGCCGATGCCAGGTTTCCCTCCATGTCATATCGATACACAGTCCAGAAATTCGGCTTGGAAAATTCAGGCTAATTGCTGATAACACTTCCTCCTGCTCCACAACTATCAGCAGGAAATCCAACGAGGCTCCCTGGAGATATGATTCAATTGCTCTGAGGGAGCAGAGGTTGAGAAACAAGGCACTGTGGATGGTATTGTTTTCAAAGAAACAGGAAGACCAAGCAACATCGGGATCATTGACCAACATCTGCTCTGTCATAAATTGCAGAAATGGACGACGTAAGGCCATGGCCTGCTGCCTTATGGCTCCTCTCAGACACACACGTGGTAGTGAGGTTGGGATTTGGCGTTCCAACGCTCTCAATTGTTTGGAGTCTCGCCCTATGTACACCCATCCTCCGCGCCCCTTAGGTGGCAGCCTCCCGAGCAGGGCCTTATGCGAGAGAACGCTCTGCGCAAGAATAAGTCGTGCGGGCATGGTTCTTATCGATGAGGTGCCGCCTGGCTTGCATAGTATTTGGCCCACGCCTCAAAATGCCCCCTCCCCATCAAAGTCCCTCCCACATCGCATTGATTGCAAGGGGAAAACTGACGATCTTTTGAGCTCAACCGTCCACGAACTTCCCGCATAACTTCAGAATTCCACACATCCATGATAGAACTCTGAGTGAGATTGCCAGCAATCAGCTTTTTCCCCCAATCGTGCGAACATAAGAGAACTTCTCCATTATGGTCCACCATAAGCATATAGAAGGGGTAGTAGCAATTTTTCTTGAGCGGCTCTCGAACTGGCTGGATTTGCACAGCGTCGAAGTTCAGCATTCCCGCCCGGTTCGAGAGCGTCAATCCATACCCCTCCTCTCGGGTAAACCATCGCTCGCGCAGGACAACAAATTCTTTGGGAACCTTGGCGTCACCCAGAAGCGCTTGGAAATGCCCGACCTGATGCGGCCCGTCGTACATACTGACATGGAGCGAGGAGGCACCCGACTCATAAAACACAGCCATCTTTTTTGCTGTGAGAAAGTCCCCGTTGGTATATATTTCGAGCGTTGCGTTAGGACATCGGCGGCGGGCTATTTTCAAGAAGTCAGGCAACTTTTTATGATACAAAGGTTCTGAAAACCCGGAATACACCACGAGCCCACTGTAGCAAATCTCCCCGAGTTCCTGAAACAGCTTCTCGTAGAGTCTGCGCGTCATATATTCCGCTTTATTTGGATAAACAGCAGGATCGGCACGTGGACAAAACTCACACGTGCGATTGCATAGTCCGGTGATACTGAGCTCGACTATCGAGAAAAGCGGAACGTTCGCATGGCGGAAATCATCCGCGGTTCGATGACACGCCATGATGCGTTCTTTTCTATCTACATTCGAGTCTACCCACATGGTCACCGTCCTTTTCTGATCAGGCAAGCCCCTGGATCTTCTCACAGAGTCGCATAACCTGGATTGCTTCGCCAAGACTGCACCCGGTTCGAGGTTCAGGCGAGCTTGTCATCAGATGCACAAACTCCTGCATTTGACCATGAAATCCTGGCTTGAACCGCCAGTCGACTTCGACAGTTTCTGAGACATGGGGCTCGTACCGTCGATAGGGCACCAACTCAGTTGGCTCATGCCGAGTCAGGCCATCATAAATCGTCAATCTCTCAATGGGACAAAGCCGCCAAATCTCCTCCCGGAATGTAATAGTCAATGACGTTTGGCTTGGTGTGCCCAAATGGGCTCGCAAATGAACGGGAATGCTCGTTGTAGTTGAGCAGAGAAGACCGTCATAGCCGACCATAAACTTTCCTGAGGAATGCGGCGTCCGCATCATACTAAGGATAGCCAGCTCACCTATGAGGTAGCTTACCAAGTCAAGCCAATGCGAAGTCATGTACGCCAAGATATGGGGAAGAATCCGTTCCCCATGCACACTGACAAGAGGAGCAATAACCTCCGGACATTGCAGATCAATCGAAAGGGGAGGTTCCGCGGCAATACGATTGCGGACTTTTGGAACAAAGTCGTAGAAGCGCCGGTTGTAGCCGACTTGAATAAGGGCTGAGTCACCGCCTGCCAGCTTCCACAACCCCTCGGCTTTCTCAGAGGAAAGTGCCACAGGCTTCTCAACAAGGCAGGGAATCCGCTTATCTATAACAGTACGCATGACGGCTTCGGTCTGATCCCAACTGATCGCCACCACCACTCCATCAAGATCCAGACCAGCCAACATCTCCTCGACATTGTCATATTGTCGAGGAATAGCAAACCGGCTTACGAAAGGCGCCGCACGAGTCGACTCTGGGCGCGAACAAACAGCCGCAATCTCACACCCAAGGGCTTGAATTACTTCAGCATGGGCCGAGGCGGCTGCACCGGTTCCGATGATTCCGATCTTAAGCCCTAAAGACGAACCCTGAATCATAGTGCACACGTTCTTTATCTTTGCCAAAGACCAGATAGGCTCAAGAGGCAGTTCTCTATGCCACCCATCAAGTCCTCAACCAAGGGTATCGCACGCTGAGGATGCCAGAAACCGTTTCCATCCCATTTATGATCTCCGGCTATGAAACCATGCCCTACCAGGCCCTCCACCGCCACGCTTTCCACTTAGGCTAACAGCCATTCCAGGCTTGTCTATAATGCTCACAGGATTTCTGGGAAGCCCTTTACCGCTGAAACCACCATTCGCGAATCAGCTTGCCCGCAATCTCAAAATCTTGCTCCTCACGGACCTCCAAAAAGGAGATACCGTGAGCAATCTCATATATCCCCAGCTTGCCCCCTAAAAGATGACCCTCGCGAATAAAGGAAGGATGAGTCACGCACCCCAAACCCTTATAACCAATGAATACGGATTCTTTGTACTTTCTGGGAACGTACCCGCTGTCCACCTGCTGCATGACGTTACCTGCCTGCTTCCAGATCGCCTGGCTTTCGCGTTTGCCAACAAGGATGCTGTCCATGCCCGTTCGGACAAGCTGCACGATCATGTCGTCGAGCATCCCAAGAGGGCGGAATGGAAAGGTGGCTTCCAGCAACACAATGAGATCCGGGTGCAGCCCGCGCGCCTCGATCTGCTCCAGACTGTACGAGATAACCTGCTCCAGATCTACGAAATCACGCGAGAGCTCCGACGGTCTTAGGAACGGCGTCTCGGCACCGTGCAGGCGCGCGATACGGGCAACCTCCGGATCATCGGTCGAAACAATCACCTGCTTGATGTATTTGGCCTGCTTGGCCCGCTCGACCGTGTAGGCAATCAACGGTTTGCCGTCAAGAATCTGCACCGGACCCCGAACGGGGATGATCGCCACCGCGTTCAAGAGATCCAAGTGCAACGGTATCGGATCAATCGCTTCCTGCCCCTGAAGGCGCTCGAGAACTTTGACCACGCTCTCGCAGCGCTTGGGGTCTCCATTGTGATGGATACCATGGTAGTGGTATACGCTGGCCTCGGGATCGTACAGAATGCGATAGCCAAGTTTGAGCACCTGCTGCGCCCACGCCCGGTCTTCGATATTGGTCAGCCTCTCGTCAAATGGAATCTTTTCCCATATGTCGCGCCGGAGCACGCTGTTCGCGTTGTGGAAGAAGCTGTCCCTGACCTGAACCTTCCGGTCCAGCCCAAAAGCGATCGCGAGATCCCGTTTGTCGGCATCGGGCGTAAACGCCATCGGTTCCTGCCGTCCATAGGCCCCACCAATGCCTTCCTCATCAAGATTGCGCACCAAATTCGCAAGCCAACGATCACTGACCGGGATGCAGTGGCCGGAAAGGCAGACGATCCGATCGCCGCTCGAAGTCCTGATGCCAAGGTTCAGCGCCTTACCAGGGGTGTAGTCGCGGCACGTTATCACCCCAGCGAGCTTGAATGCGCTCGCCTTGGTGACGGTCCGATCGGTACTCTCGTTGTCGACAAGAATGACCTCGAAATTGGGATAGGTTTGGCTGAACACACCGGTCAGGCAGGAGGAAATCCACCGTTCTTCATTTTTCGTTCTGATAATGATTGAGACTCGGGGATTTGCCATGGCTATCTCAAACCCTGTCCACTCGCAACCCGATCGGGTCATAGCACACCTGCCGGTTGTCACCCTGATCGAGTGTCCGCGCCAATGCATCGGCCAGCAGAAGGTCCTCTTCCGTCTTGATGATCACCGATGAAAGTTTGCTCACCGGATAGTATCCGACCTTGCCGCAAAACATCGCGCATTCTCGCTCGGCCATGGCGGAGAGGAACGCTATGGCCCGCCACATCATCAGCGAATAGACGAAAGCCTGGACAGGTTTGAGATCTTGCGTCTGGGCGAACTCCCCATTGAAGGAGAAATTGAGCGGTTGGCCATCGAGCGCACAGTGGACTTTGAGGTCCTGCACGGTCATGAGCGTATCGAGTTGGCTCTTTGCAAAGAAGTCCACCACCTCCCGAATCTCCTGGGCCGGCTGGAGCGGAGCAATGGGGTTGACCCAGACCACCACGTCGCACGGATGATGGAGCAGAAAATCATGCACAACAGCGTCGGATTTGGTGGTCGAGGACCCCAGGGGACCCGAACGCTGGTAGAACTCGGCCCCGTACCGGTCTGCGATAATTTTGAAATCCGGGTGGTCGGAGTTGACGACAACCCGTTGAAACGCGCCCGACTGCTGCGCGGCACGAATTGCGTAGGCGATCATCGGCTGCCCGTTAATCAGCGCCAGATTCTTCATCTTGAGCCGCGTGCTACCCATGCGGGCCGGCACCATTGCAACGATTTGGAGTCCGCTCATTTCTTACCCGCCATCGGTGTCAACGGTATGCCATACTGGACGGACAGCGTCTGAAACTTTTTCCACGTCGCGTCGTCCACTGGCACCCCCTGACGGAGCCGTTGCATCTGAGCCTCTTTTTCAGGATCTCCGGCAATTCGCACCCGCTCACCCTGGACCGCGGTCTCCCGCCTGACAGTATCCATCATCGCCTGCATTCGGGCTGTGAATTCCGTCGTGTCGACAAATCCCTCGGGACGCAACGCCAGAAAAAAGTGCCCCAGATGCCGTCGCTGGTTCATCGGCGTCGTGTACATCGGTGGGATGTCACGTCCGAACGGCATCCTCGTCAGGAGACTGCAGAGAATCTCGACCAGCGCCGCCAATCCATATCCTTTATAGCCTCCGATCGGCAGGAGACATCGCGCCCGCTCCGGATCGGTAGCCGGCTCACCGTCTCCATCAGCCGCAACACCAGCAGGAAGCACAGACCCACGTTCCCGTTGTTGCAGCACCTGATTCCAGTTCATGTGCCCCATGCTCATATCAAGACAGAACGGCTCTTCGTTGTCCGCCGGCGCGGCGAAACAGATGGGATTTGTTCCGAAAAACGGCCTGGTACCGCTGTAGGAGAGAATCAACGCGTCGGCGTGCGTGAACGAGAACGCAAGATAGCCGCGGCGTGCGGCCTGCAGCGCAAAGAACGCCGCGGCCCCGAAGTGCGAAGAGTTGTGGACAGCCACTGCTCCGATACCGCATGCATCGGCAAGCGCCATTGCATGGCGCATGGCTTCCGTGCCCGCTGCATGGCCGAACGTGTGGTCCGCATCCAGTTGGCCGCAGGCTGGCAGCCGCCGCTCGAACCGGTACGTCGGCGCTGGATTGATGCGGCCTTTTTCTACACCCATTACATAATGCGGCAGCAGCCGAATCCCGTGTGAATCCACCCCGCGAAGCGATGTCTCCACGAGACCCTCCACGACTGCACCCCGCACATCCTCCCGCACACCTGCTTTCTCCAACACCCCAGACGCAAATCGCCGCCACGCCTCCGCAGTTACCCTCACGTCATTTGTTTCTGCTGAAATCATGAGGCCCCTGTCGATGACTTACCAACTCGCCGGCAATTGAACATCCACCCACTGACCGTCTTTGGCCAAACTGTGATTCGCAGCCTCTACCACCGCCGTGGACACAAGGGCGTCTCGAAACGTGGGGCGCTGCCCTTCGAGATCAGCAGGGTCAATGTCCTTTTCGGCGATCCGCGTCACATCTTTAAGAAAAGTGTGCACGCTTTCTATTCCATAGCCACGATAGGCTATCTTTTCGCATCCTGGTACCTGATACGCGAGGCAAAAATCCGGGTTTGGCTCCTCCGTCCCCTGGTCATCCGACACAACTTGAATGCCCCGTCGTTTCTGGTCTGATTCGAAACGCCCCTTGGTTCCGATGACCTTGATCCTCTGATCGGACAGCGCCGAGGTACCGGCAGGATCGACCCAGTTTGTCAGGAATGTCGAGGCAAACTTGCTCCCCGACAACATTTGCCATTCGACCATGACCTGCACCGAGTCGCACGTGTCGATTCCTGTGGCAGCCAGCCAGCCGCGCTGGCCGACCGCAGCCACACGAACGGGCCGTGCGCCCGTCACAAAGTAAATGATGTCCACATAGTGCACACCGAGATACTGAAAACTGTTCGTCGTTTCTGCCCACACCTTGAACTGATGTGCAGGGATTTCCTTCCGCTGGCTGTATTCAACAACGAAGTACTGCGGCTCGCCTATCAGGCCCCGCACGACGGCATCACGCAACATCAGATTCGCGGCATCCCATCGCTTATGAAACTCGACTGCGGCATAAACCCGGTGGCGCTTTTGCGTATCGAGCAGCCTGAGAACTTCGTCCACGGTCGGCGCCAACGGCTTGACTACCAGCACATGGATGCCGGCTTCCATGACTCGAGTCGTAATCTCCGCGTGCAGGGCATCCGGCACTACCACGATAGCACAGGCTGGTCGCGGGAGGTCCCGCAGGGCCTTTCGGTAGGCCTGTGGATCGTTGTGCCTCCCATCAGGCAGGCAACGCGCCTGGAGCTGCACTCCCATGTGCTCTTCCAATTCCTCAAGCTTGGCTTTCAGAGCTGTAACCCCATCCGCGCGAGTACCCGAGACCATGACCGTGTTCAGCTCGTGTCCGCGACGCTTCCATTCACAGAGCGCTGGCAGGATGGTGCCGAAGCCAGCGGTGCCACGGCCACAGACATAATTTCCGCTCCCGATGACGAGGACGTTCAGCATGGCACCCCCGCCGAAGCGTTGACATCCACCCGTTCGCGTTGCACGATATGTTTTTTTAAACGATCCGGATGCGCTAGACACTCGGCTAGCTCGTCCGCTGTCAGCGCCTCCCCCGGCTTGAAGAGATAGTCGCGTAGGTCGTCATCGGTTAGCGGGCGACCGTGATGTTCGCCCAGAATCCACCTGAGCGCCGGTTCAAGGACCGCCGATTGTTTCACGGAATAGACCGCCGCCCTCCGAGGCGGCTCGTCGCCCCACACCACCCCGGGCAAGTGCTGATAGCGTCCGTTCCCGCCAAACTGCACGACGGGGCATCGGGCACGCAAGGCTTCCTCTATCGTCGTCGAGGAAAAACTGACCAGGAGATCAGTGGTGGCAAGATCATCGAGGAAACTTCCATCGCTCTTGACCGTCACACGCGGGTTGGGCGGAAGCCGCGCCTGCAGGTCCTCGAGCGTACAATCGGCCGATGGGCGGTACCGAATCACCAGACGGACCCCGCCTAACCGTTCCACCGCATGGATCAAATGGATAAGTCCCGCAATGTACTCCTCGGTCGTTTCGTACCACCACGGTCTCCATCCCCATCGCGGCTTTGCAGTCCCAGCGTGAAGAATCACGGCCTCATCCGCTCGCGGGTGGGCACCCGTCACCGTGTGGTACCCCCACATCACTGGTTCGCAGCGTAAGTAGGGATGGCCGGGCGCCAATCCCATTAGAGCTTTCTCCGCCAAGGGAGACTGGACCACCGCGATTTGATAGGCGGGGTGATAAAGGAGTCCCTTGGCATGATCACGATGACTCACTGATTCGATTCGGTTTCTTGGCAGAACATGGCTGCCGTGGGAAATGAGCAGGGTTGGCAAGCCCGCGGCCGTCCCGGCCTCACCGATGGCTGCTCCATTCTCCCACCGACTGACTTGGGATATGATGGCATTAGGGCGAAATCTCTTGAAGAGACATTGGTATGCCTCGACGAGTTCTGCGGACCTAGCTGCCACGGGTAAGATGTCCGTAATGAGCTTCTCCCTGACCACATCCGTCAGATCCACTCCTCGGAACTTGACACCTTGCTCCAGCACTGCTCTTCCAAGGCCACGCCAAATCTCATTTAGCTTTCCACTCGTGGGAATGCTGAGTACGCCCAAGACATGCCGATTCGGACCAGGCCCGAAACGGATACCGAGCACGCTCTTAAGCAGGCTCCAGATTGCTCCACCTAAATCGCGAAGGGCATCCCGGCTGCCTTCACGCGCGACCACAACGTGGAAACCATGGCGAATCAGGATGTCTGCAAAGCGGGACATGCCGTACCCCAACCCGGGCACGAGCACAACGGGGCGATTCTTCCACGCTAATAGCAAGAGCCTGTTGAAACCCCTTAAGAGCATCTGATGCAACATCTCAGCAGCACACCGCGGTTCTGTCTCGTCCGGCACGCCATTTAGAAGGTGAAATTGACGGTGTCTGGACACCGCTACGGCTTTTATGATTCTCCACAGAAGTCGTTGACTCCCGAACCGAATGTTCCCCGTACCGCTTGGGTTGAACGGGCCTTTGACGGCGATTAGGCCCGCCTCCGGTTCAATAGCTAAGGCAGTTATGACGAGATCAGTGAGCAGCATGGCATATTGCACGAGAAACCGGGCGTGGTGTTTTAGTGTCCCACATCCAGCAGCGGTAAAGCGATCAGGCTCGAGGAGTGTAGCGAGGTTAGCTTGGTACCGTTCTGAAGCCGTCAGCACGCGAAGGTGTGTTTGATTGGTGAGTAGGTCGTCCACCGTGATGATGCGGCACCCCGTCGCAACAGCTTGTACACGAACACGTTCAGTGAGCGGGACAAGAATCATCTCCCGTCCCTCGCTCCTTGCATGCAGGACGGTCTGCAGCTCATCCTCGAACTCGACGAAGCATAGCGTACGCGTCATGCTCGCCCCTGAGCCTGCCACAGCCGGCAATAGACACCACAGTTTCTCAGCAGCACCTCGTGCGTCCCAATTTCTGCCACTCGCCCATGATCGAGCACCACGATCTGGTCTGCGTCCCGTACCGCGGACAGCCGATGCGCGACGACAAAGAGAACGCCGTGCCTTGAGGCCTGCCGCAGCGTTCGCATGATCGCTTCCTCCGCCTCAGATTCAAGATTGCTTGTCGCCTCATCCACGACCAGCACGGACGGCCGGGCCGCGAGGGCCCGCGCCAGCGCTACCCGCTGGCGCTGGCCTCCCGAGAGCCGGCCGCCTCGATCACCAAGCACGGCCTCGCCCCCCTGGCCACACACCGCCTCCAACTCGTGCACGTGCATCGCTCGTGCGGCGTCTTCCACGTCCCTTGGCGTAATTGCACGGCCGATGGCGATGTTGTCGCCGATCGAGGCATGGAACAGGAACGCCTCCTGCCCAACATAGCCAATTTGCGCATGCCAGCTTGTTCGGTTCACTGCCCTCAAATCTCGGCCGTCGATCAGGATCATTCCCTCATCCGGTTCATACAAGCCGAGCAGCAGATCAATGAGTGTGCTCTTCCCCGATCCGGACGCTCCCACGATGGCCACCATATGGCCTTTTGTGGCGCTGAACGACACCTTGGAGAGCACCCCCTGCCGGCCGGCATGTGTGTAGGACACATTCTGGAACTCGATGCTCTGCGGCGGCCCCATGAGCTTGATGGGACCGCCGCATATCGGATTTGGGGTCTCCAGTTCGGCCTTCACTACTCGAGCAAACGGGAGCATTCCAGCTACCTGCATTCCACATTTCCCAAGCGCTGCGAGTTCGGCCGAGATGCGGCCCAGCCCAGTGATGAACACCGTCATCACCGGGACCCAGCTCGTATAGTCGGCCTCGGCCATGCGCTGCGTCAGCATGATAGCCCCGCACACCAGGACGACAAACACGGCGCCTAGCGCGTTCGTGGTCAGATGCTGCAGCATGGTCTGCCGGACGGCTTGAGCCGTGTAGGCCTCCGTGGCCGCCCGAAACTTCTGTGTCATCCACCCCGAGGCATCGTAGACCTTGATTTCACGGAAACCGGAAAGCGCCTCGCTTGCCACCGCCGTCTGCACCTCGCTTGCCTGGACCTGCCCCACCCCGAGCCCGTAAAGGTGTCGCTGGCCGAGATAGCTTGTAGCTGCATAGTAGCTCGCGCCCAGCAGGATCCCGGCTGCAGCTAGCACGGCGGACATCGACACCAACAGCGCAACCACCGCCAGTGTCCGGAGGATCTGCACTACCATGAGCGGCGATACCGTGAACAGCATGGTCATCTGAAACGGCGCCATCACGACGCGATGCAACCATTCGCCTTGCGGAGTCTGCACGATCCGCCGGATATCCGCATCGAGCACATGGGCATAGACCCGGCTGGAGATATCGTGGCGTGCCATGGTGCTGAGATGGGTCGTCACCATCGTCGTGCTGAAACGGACCGCCTCACCGACAACCCCGACCAGCATGAAGGCCGCCGTCGCGCGCGCGAGCCGGCTATCGAGCGGGACCAAATCCACAATGCGCTCCAGCCACTGCGCAGTTGTGCCGAACGCCAGGACTGGCGTGGCCTCAAGAAGTGCAGCCAATATGGGCAGGAGAAGACCGATCAAGAGCGCTTCCAGCGCGGCCGAGACCAACATTAAGCCCGTGGCAACCGCGACGAGCCAAAAATAGGGCCGGAAGAAATAGACCGCGTACGGCCAGACCGACTGCCCCGTCAGACTTGCGCCCATCTGTCAGGGTCCTGCAAACGAAAAAGTGAGGCATAGGTTCCGTCCCGAGCCAATAACTCGCGGTGATCGCCGCACTCGACGAGGCGCCCGTGATCCAGCACGATGATCTGGTCCGCCCGCTGGACTGCAGACACTCGGTGTGCAACGACTACGATGATGCGAGATCGTCCGAGTTTTTCAATAGTTTGCTGGACAACGGCTTCGGATTCGTAATCCAGCCCGCTAGTGACTTCATCGAAGATCAGCACTTCGGGATCGAAAGCCAGAGCCCGTGCAATTGCGAGGCGCTGCCGTTGCCCCCCGGAGAGTTGCTGGCCCCGGTCCCCAACCAGTGTTTCTAACCCTTTCGGCAGGACACGAATGAACTCGGCTGCATGGGCACGCTCCGCGGCCCGCTCGATGACCTCCCGGGACAGCGACCGCCCAAAGGCGATGTTCTCAGCCACGGTGCCAGGAAGTAAGAAAGGATCCTGTCCGACAAAACCGATCCGTCCCCTCCAATCCGCGCCCACCACCTCGCGGAGATTCAGGCATTCGGACGACGTCGTTAGAAGCACCCGCCCCTCGTCAGGATCGCGCAGCCTTACCAGAAGGCTCGCCAGGGTGGACTTTCCCGATCCGGACCGGCCGACGATGGCATTCACACCCCGCGGGAACGTCACCGAGACACCGCTCAGCGCCGCAGCGCGGCCCCGATAGCGCACCCACACCCGGTCCAGTGTGATTGCTTCAACCGGCCCGGTCAGCAGCGTGCGCCCATCGTCCATGGCCCGTCGGGATGTCATAACTTCGGCAAGTACAACCTCGACGTTGGGCAAGCTCTCACGAATCTGTGCGACCATCTGGCCGGATTCGGCGACGACCGGCAGTATCCGGTAAGCCGCAAACACAGCCGTGACTACCACCGGAACAACGGTAAGCGCCGTAGACCCGGAGGTAAGTACCGCGCCCCCACCAACGAGGACGACAACCGCCATCAGCGAGTGTCCGGGAAATGCCCGGACAAGTTGCGCGTTCCGGCTCATCCGCCGGAATTGATCGGTCACCCGTCTGTAGCGGTCGATCCACCAGTGGTTCGCGCCATACAGCTGAAATTCCCGGATCCCGTTCAGCGATTCGTTGACAAGAACGTGCTGCTCCTCCAGGCATCTGACCTTCATCTCACCGACGCGATACGAGTACCGGAAAGTCAGCCACTGGTTGAAGACGTAGAAACCGGCTCCTAGCCCCAGTACCGCCAACGCAACCGGTGCTGAGACAAGCCATAAAACGATGGCGACAGCCAGGAGCTTCATTCCCTGGGCAGCCAGCTCGGGCAGATAAATGAAAGGCACCCCGATGCCTCCGGGCGCACCGCAGATCCTAAAAACTATTTCTCCCTGCTTCTGGTCGGCGACGGCCGCGTGGTCGGCTGTGATCCATTGCCGGAAAATGGTAAGCTGACAGTCCCGACGCACGACCAGGGCGATATAATTCCGCAACGCGTCCTTCGCGCAGGTGATGGCAAACGAGGCGAGACTGACAAGTGCGAACAGGAACAGCCCACCGCCGGCCGGCGTGGCCTGAGAGATGGACTGGAGCATCACCCAAAAATGGGAAGCGATACCGCCATCGTCGAAACGCGGCATTTGTCCCAGAATGCCGAGCGTCACCGGATAGATTGAGGCTACGAGACCTGCCTCCACAACTGCATACCCTGCGCAGACGGCGAGCAAGCCAATACCCAACCCGCGATGATCCCGGAGCAACAGTGCAAGGACAGCCCGGAGACCCTGCTTACGCATAGCCCTTGCCATCATCAACGCTACCAGCCAAATGCCACTCCGGTTTACGCACGGCCATCCCGGGGCCCCATTCGGCTACATGCTGCCGATAGGCGTACTCAAGCGCTTCTTCACGACCCCCCCCCTCTGCAAGCCGCTGAAAGAGTCGCGCGATATACCGGTTCATTCTCAACGAGGCGCGGCCATCCTTGAAGGGGTCGCGCTGTTTGGCCCATTGCGCAAGATTACCGATCGTCTCGCGGGCAGACGGGTTCTGCCGGAACTCGCGGATACCACGGGCAAGGTCATCGAAGTTGTCGAAGACGACGGTGCCCTTGCTCGATGCATACAGGGGGTTCCAGTATAAACGCTCACGATCGAGAAACACCGTGGGCGTCCCGGAGAGGAACGCTTCCAGTGCCGTGGTCCCGCCGACCAGCATTGCGATACAGAGATCGGCCGCCTGTGCGGCCTCAGCCGGATACTGTTCGGTGAGGTGGTCACCTCGATCCATCACGACACATCGCCCCGTTTTCAGCGCGCGGTCAAACAAGCCGTCCAGCGCACCAATCCGCTTTGCGAGGGTTCGCGGATAGCCCGGCTTAAAGATCACGCCAAGCGTCTCGTCTTCCAACAGCTGTGTGAGAAACCAGCGGTAGGACTCCCCGGCGAAAGAATTGGAACAAGCGCTCATCCTGCCGTCAAAGGAATTTTCATCAAAGTAGCACAGGACAAACCGTGCGCCCCGCTCGACTAATTGTTGCCGCAGGTCAATAGCAGTCCGGCGTACAGGTTCGAACGCGTGGTCGGTGATGTAGCCGACGTACGCCAGCGTGTCGAGCATGGACCGGTTGCCCTCCCACACGTGCCGATAGGCTGGGCCGAAGCTAAACATGACATCTGTATCAGTGGCGAAGCTGGACGCGCAGTAATCAAAATTCGACCATTGGTAAGAGACGTTGACGCCCCCGGCATGGGTCAGCGCAAGACGCATCGGTATGGAGCGAGGCGCCATATCCCAATTATTGACGTTGACCTTCACGTTGTAGGCAGCGAAGAAATCGCGCCAAAAGGCATACTCGCGGATGAAGCGGACAAGATAGCCTAAATAGAACCAGGACACCCATCGGAAGCGGACGAGGCTGCCGAGTACGCCGAAAACCACCTTGCGGTAGAATCGACGCCGCAGCCTCTGGGCCAAGGGGCCCTGTTGGAAAACAGGAACCATCAGCGTCGCACTCGCCTGCGGATTCAGCGCCACACACCCGACCTGGCGAGCTTTGATCCGCTGTGCCTTGTCAGTGGTGGCCGGAAGGTCCGGGCGCTCAAAATAAACCAGAACCTGTTCGGCGGGGAGGTTGTTGTCAAGTAGCCAGAACCAGTCCGATCGATTCTCCTTCTCGAACATCACCGTCTTGCCGGTATACAAAGTGGCGACCCGAGGCATACTCGATGGTAAAGAGGCCGCTACGGGGGGTTGGCTCACTACCGCAGACGGCGGTGAGATGCTTGCCCGCAACTCTCTCCTCCAAGCACGCATGGCTAACCATCTGCCAAACACCCGCCCGGCAAGACGCCGCAATTTCCTGGCCCGCTTCAATTCTACGTTCACCCCGAACGCCCCGGCATATCGCCTAAGAGCAGCGCTCCAAGGTCCCCCCTCCCCCAAAACCACGATCTGCCCTCCCTGCTCGGATTGTTGCCGGGATGCATGGAGCCGTGCCGCGTGCAGCATTGCCACAAACTGCTCAATGTGTTGTCCCGTGATTTTCCTAAAGTAGAGGGACAACCGTTCCCCCTCAAACGGCGCATTGAAAATATGCGCGAGCGAAGACGAAGCCCACTCTGTTTGCACAGACTCGTAACTCAGATTGCAAAGATCCTCCTGGAGTCTGACCAACCCGTACCCCGCCGATCCCCCAATAACCTCTTTTATTGTCCAGTCCCATTCCTTGAGTTCCCAACGTCCGATGCCCAGACAGCGAAGCGCATATGCCATGACTCGCGTCCCTCTGCCGAAGAAGTAGCCATGCACGATCCCGCCCCCCCGATAACGCGCGACGATCCCCACGAACGCCAGCACACCAAGCGACTCGCCGTAAACTAAAACTGGCTTGGTTGAGGGTTCCGAATCAGACTGACTCATGCCTTGGTCAGCACCGCGCTGTAGTAATGCCACCCCATTCGCCTGAACCAGCCTTGCGCATTGTTGGTGGCATCATAATCGAGCTCCTCGAACCGATAGCGAAACAGCCCGTCTGCCTGCCAGATTTCCGTAATCTCGCGCAATGTCCGCCAATGTTCCCCGCTCGAGGTCAGGGGCGTCCGGATTTTGGCTGACCTCAGTTCGAGTTGGCGTTCCCGGAGCAGCTTCCTCACGACGCCTTTCAGATACCACGCAAAATCGACGTAATGCTCGTTGCTCAACACAACCGCTCCGTTGTTCGCCAACACCCGATGCGCCTCCTGAAACAAACGTGACGCGTCACGGTCATAGCAATGGTGAAACGCTCCATTCATCACAATACAGTTCACACTCTTGTCCGGTAGTTTGATCTCCCTAAATCCGCCCCGTGCAAGACGCAGCTTGGTTTTATCCCCATTCAGCACGTCAAACACGGAGGGGGTCCGCATGAGGCGAGCCATGCCGATATCGACCGCGTACACGACCGAAACGCTTGGACGCTGGCTGAGATATGCGGAAGTCCACCCGATCCCGGCCCCCCAGATCCACAACGGTACCTCGAAGAATTGCGCCAGCCAGGTCGCATCCGTGAAAGAAGGCCCGTTTCATATTGGTGCGGACCTCCAAATGGTGGAGCAGCCGGACCCGACTTTCCGCAGATCCATCTACTCTCCAGTGAGCTGTCTCCTCCTGTTCCTCCTTAAGACGGTTCCAGTACTCCAGCGATGTGGCTGATTCTTGTTCGAGCCAGTCCAGGCAGGGCACATGCGGAGAGCTCACACTGCCAGCATGTTTCGTCAAGTTGTTCTGCACTTGGCCTCCAACGGACAGGGCTCAACTGGGCAGGTCTGTTCGCAACCATTGTATTTGCGAAACACCGGACGGGCGGACGCACCAACAAGAAACTTCTCAACTCCCTGCGCGAGCGCTTCCCTGTACACTGCACAGGCAGCCGCAAATGCCCGCACGATTACCTCGGTATCCTCTT
>Ga0194132_10005451_pt1 | contig 20595 bp, 20 predicted proteins | sample TA2KigOf80mmetaG_FD_148612 | JGI IMG/M metagenome (GOLD analysis project Ga0194132, IMG submission 148612) | Freshwater microbial communities from Lake Tanganyika, Tanzania - TA2015054 Kigoma Offshore 80m | ecosystem: Environmental > Aquatic > Freshwater > Lake | place: Tanzania: Lake... | reverse complement strand
GACGTCGTCTTGGCCCACTCGACGGAGGTTGCGGACCTAGCCGAGGAGTTCTTCGGCCCGTGGCGGGTGATAGAGATGCTCCACATGCCTGTGGACGCACGGATGGCACAGGAATTGATGGTACGGAGACGCTGGTTCGTGGGGTGCTCCGCGGCGCAGCTCGTGGACCTGTGGGGTTTCAGACCGGACGCACGGATGGTGTGGCATGCCACCCCGATCGTTCCTACTGGTGCTGGCGACGGGGGGTATGTTACCTGGGTGGGAAGGTTTTGTCCGGAGAAAGGGCCCGCGGATGCTATCGGTGCCGCCAGACGGGCTGATGTCCCGCTGGTGTTGCTGGGAAGCGCAACCAACAACGATGAAGTCGCGTATTTCGAGGAAGCGATCCGGCCACAGTTGGGAGAGCGTGTCGCGGTGGTCTGGCAACCCGAGAGCGGTGAGCGTGATCGCCTCGTAGGTGGAGCGATCGCCAATCTTGTACCGACGCGTCTTCGGGAGTCGTTCGGGCTGATTACCGTGGAGGCGGCGATGGTGGGCACCCCAGTGCTGGGATACCCTGCCGGCGCGACCCGGGAGTTGCTCCGGACGGGACTTGGTAGGGTATGTCACGACATCGAGGATCTCGCCGCCGGCATCCGGTGGGCGGCGAAGAACCCGCAGGCGCGTTCCGACATCCGTCGGGTCGCCGTCGAGGAGTTCAGCCCGTCAAGGCAGGCCGAGCGCCTGGTTGCCGTCATGGACGAGTTGCTGTCGTGAGTGCCGCGGAGTTCGCCGACGCCGCCGCACAGCACTGGAACCTCGGTACCCGCCTGGACGTATCCGAGTCCGCTACGGCTTACGTGTGGATCGGTGGGGATGTTGTCGTAAGGGTCACACGTGACACGGAGTCGGCAGAGCTGCACGAGTCGATGGTGCGTAGATTGGTGGCGGCCGGGGCGGCGGTGCAGCGTCTCGCCGGGATGGCTCCCCTGCGCGGGGGCGGGTGGCGCGCCGTTGCATGGATGCGCTGCCAGGGCAGTCAAGGACTCTCGTCCTATAGCGATGGTTGCGCATGGGCGGAAGCAATCCTCGGGCTGCACGGTACACCTGTCGACGCTGCGCGTAAGGGGCGCGGTAGCAGCGACACACTTGGGGGTTCCGGTTCCCTCGTCGTTTCGTACATGGCGCGCTGCGCTCCGCACCTGTTGAGAGTTGGCCTGAGCCATCAGGATGCGCACAGCAGGAACGTGTTCGTGTATCAGGGCAGGGCGATGCTCATAGATCTCGATTCTTTGGCGACAGCCCCTTTGTGGTGGGATGCCCTGGAGTTGGCTTGCGAGAACGCCGGCCGTGTTGCTCCGGAGGTTCTCCGGGGCGCGCACGCGACACTCGGCCTTGTCGGCTTGACCGACGATGTGGTCGAGGAGGCCCGATTCTTACGCAGATACTACGCGGCCAAGGGGCTTTGATTGGTTCTCGAGAAACGGGTACCGACGTTGCTCTGAGCGATGGAGTGGGATCTGTCGCGTCAGGCACGGGCAAAAAACACCGACCGGACGACAGTATGGGCGTATGACGAAACTGCCCCTGGAGCATGCGAACGGTGCAAAACGCGCGTTACTGGTGAGCCTCCTCGTTGCGGTACTCAGTGCCGGTTTGGCGGTTCTCGCCACTAAAACCAACCGCGGCGACGTGGCGAACCAGGCGACGTGTGACGCAGCCTGTGTCGAGCGGGTGGCTCTTGAGACGCTGCGCGTGGACGGGGCGGCGGTCGCCGTCACATACGTCCAAACGGCGGTAGCGGAGAACCCGTCCTTGGCTATCGACTGTCATGACATCATGCATGCCGTCGGTGTGGAGGCCGGAAAACTCGGGTTTCCGAAATATGAAGCCGACGCCTGCCAGTACGGATACATGCACGGCATACTCCAAGCACGGGCAGAAGCGGACGGACGTTCCTTTACCGGCGATGCCACGGCGTGGTGCGGCACCCTTGACCGCAGCGACACACGACTTGAAATCGAGTGTATGCACGGGGTCGGACACGGGATCACAGTCGCCACTCGCGGCGACCTGGCCGAATCGTTGCGCCAGTGTGCGACTTTGCAGAACTCATGGGTCGAGTCATGCGCGAACGGGGCAATGATGGAGCACGTCGCGCTCGAGCGACAAGATGGTCCCTTCTTCAAGCCAGGGAACGCCACCGAAGGTGCGACGGGGAACTTTACGCGACGGATGCTGACGACGGGCGAGGTCGAGAACCTCTGCCCGGCGGCGCCGGCGGCGACGAGAATCCCGTGCTACCAACTCGTGTGGTCCTTGCTATACGAGCGGTACGGCGAAGACGTTGAAAGTGCCATGGAGGTGTGTACGCGCGCGAGCGGAGAAGCCGAGCGGGCGGCATGTTGGCGGGGATTCTCCACATACGCGATCGAACTCGCCGAGGTTCGCAGCAATCTCACGTGGCCGCCGAGAAATTCCGGAGAGGCCTGGTTGTACGCCGAAGCGTTTTTGGAGGAGTGCGCGCGGCAAGGCGAGCGTGCCGCCTGCATCGAAGGTGGCTCTTACACGACGTACGCCGGGGCGTATGCGGCGGACCTTGACGAAGCCATGACCCCGCCCATATGCGAACTCGCCAGGGACTTGCGCGAGTCGTGCCAGCGAGGCAGAGAACGAGCTGCGGCCATGATCGCGAATGCCAAATAACGCACCAAAGGACGTACAGAGTGCGGCGGACCGGGCGGGTGGGACGGTATAGGACATGGTGTGGGGCATGCTTATGCGCAGACGGGAATGTATGACACTGGGACAGCCATGATCGGCACCGTCTCTTTATCCGTTCCCGGCCCGGTCTGGCTCCTGGCGATTGGAACCTTGGCACTGCTTGGGAGGATCGCGGCCTCGGTCATCGAACACTCCTTTGCCGGGGTCTCCATACAAACTTCCGCCGTGCAAGCCGCGCGCGGTAAACGAGGCGGGGCGGCATTACACCGGGCAATCACGAACGGCACTTGGCTCGCGGGGACGACATCGATTCGCACCGTTGGACAGAGCATCGAAACGGCGGCGTTCTCATTGTACGGCGCGAGCATCTGGGGGACGATCGGGTTTTTTGGCGCGCTCGGCCTGCACGTCTGCTGCTCGGGCGCGATCGAGACGGCGGCAAAACGACGGACCGGTCGGTATGGGACGACGATCGCGGGAACGATCGCGGCGTGGACCGGGGCACGGCGAGGGATCAGAAGCGGTGACGGAGCCGATATCGATCCCGGCGCGGTACGGATCATCAACTCCGCGTTGGCACTCGGCGAACGACACGTCAGAGACGTCATGGTCCCACTGATGGACGTCATTTCTATCGAGCATGACGCAACGGTCAGCGAAGCGGTGGACATCTTGCTCCAGCACCGTCTCAGCCGGGCCCCGATCATCGAAACGGAGCGCGTGGGTGTGGTACACCTCAAAGACCTCGTCGTCGCGGAACGAAACGGCGACACGGGACCGGCCAGAACCCACGCCCGGGAATGCATCGTCGTACCGGAAGGAAAACCGCTGGACAGCATGCTACGGGACATGCAGAACGCCCGGTCGCATCTCGTCGTCGTCGCCGACGAGTATGGATCGGTGAGCGGCGTGGTGAGCATCGAAGACTGCATCGAGGAGATTCTGGGTGAAATCGAAGACGAGCACGACGACGACGGTATTACCATCCGACAGGACGAATTCGGGCGCTACATCGCCGCGGGGGCGACGAGTGTGTCGCTCGTCAACCAGGTCCTGGGGAGCGAGTTCACCGAAGAAGAGGACACCACCATCGGCGGTCTCGTGTTCAACGCGATCGGGCGCAGTGCCGAAGTGGGCGACACGGTGCTGCTGGGGGAGTGGACGATCACGGTCCTCTCAATCCGGCGAAGACGTATCCTCAGCGTCTCGCTGGAGGCTGGGAACGGAAGAATACCGACTGGTGCGTAGGTTGGCCCGAACCTGGGAGGGTCGGCACGATACGGGCCGTGATCAGCGACGGCTTGGAGCACATCTTGGAGCGATTGCGCGAACACGTCGCACAGGCACGTCGGGCCGGAGAATGCGGTGCGTTCGAGGAGGCATACTGCTTTTTGTACCGCGCCAGCGGCATCATCACCTCGGTGTTCGGGGATGACTTCTTGGTCCTCGATGCAGACGAACCGTTCGACCTCGTGATGCGCGAATATCTCCGCGTCGAGGCCCGGGTGGTGGTACGCGCAACGAGCGAGGCAGGTGTGGCGCTCATCGAGTCGCGACTCGCGAGTCGCGCAGGGGGAGGTGCAGACGGTGAGTTGTTGTGGTGGGTGCACGACGGGGCGCTACCGGTGGATATGCCCCGGGAAACCGCGATCTGGCTCGCATGTCGTGGCCTTACGACGGGGAGCGTACGTGAACGCTTCACGCGCGGCAAATGGCTGGACGGGCGGAACGTGCGCGGGGTGATCCTCGTCCATGGGCCAGGCTGGTTGCATACATGGCTCGCCCAGGTGGCGCCTTTGTCGACCGGGAAGGCGTACCGCAGTGGTGATGGGGCGGTGGATTCGTACGTGCCGGACCTCTGGCGTGAGGAGCGCGAAAACCGCTACCACCACCTCCCCCACGTCATACGGGCCGCACAAGCACTCGCGGGTGCAGCACGCGACCGCAGGGCGGGGATGTAGCAGATCGGGGTACTACTTCACCTCGACGAGTTGAAACCCGCCGCGTGGATCGAGCGCGAGCGCGAGAGAGCCAGAGGCGATACGTGCCGGCACGTCGGAGAGAATCTCGGCGCGCCATGTTGAAGTGAGGCGCGACGGGAGTCCGGCGAGCATGTGCTCCACGTCCTCACGGGTGGCGAGCAGCGCCTTGTCGATACGGCTACGTTGGGCGAGATCGCCGACGTACGCGGAGACGAGGGCGACGGCGCGCGGATCGGCCGATTTGTTCCGAACCGGCGAGGGCGGGGGTGGACGGAGCCGACCCTTGGCGACGGCCTCGAGGAGCGGGGCGACGTTCGTGTTGCGGCCGCGGTTGAACCCGCGCACTTCGTCGAGATCCTCCGAGGTACGCGGAAGGCGCTGGGCGATACAGATAAGCACGATGTCGCCGTACACCCGGCGCGGCGGAATGTTCAATTCGCGGGCGCGACGCTCGCGCCAGGCGGCCAACTCAACGAGCGCGCCTCGTCGTTCACCTTGCAAACTGCGACCCTCGGGAATCGAACGCCAAACCTCCTCTGGATCGACCGGTGGACGGCGATCTTGGAGCATCTCGTGGAACGCTGACTGCACCCACTCGAGCCTACCTAGTTTGATGAGATCGGCGGTGATGGCATCTGCGAGCGGTTCGAGATGTTCCACATCGGCGTAGGCGTAGCGTTTTTGTGCCGGGGTGAGCGGCCGGCGCGTCCAGTCGGAGAGGCGATCCCCCTTGGTGAGGGAAACACCTAGAAACTGCTGGGCGAGGGAGGCTAATGATGGGGTAGAGAGACCCAAAAACCCGGCGGCGAGCTGCGTGTCGAAGAACCGGGCCGGAAGGCGACCGACATCGTGCTCAAACACGTCGAAATCTTGCAAAGGGGCGTGCAGCAAGGCCAGCGCGTCAGAGGCAAACAACGCATCGAGGCAGCGCACGGAGACCGCCTTTGGGTCGATCAACGCCGCGCGTGGAGGGGAGTTGGGGAGACGGAACTGTATTTGCACCAGCGCCAGGTCGGGGTAATACGTTCGTTCACGGTGGAACTCGGTATCGATCGCGTACCGCTCGGCGCGGAGGGCCTCGGCGACAAAGGACTCGAGCGCCGATTGCGTGTCGATCTCTTCGACATGGGGGGCCTTGTTGGACATGCCACTCATGGTGACTTTCGGCGAGTACGCGACACTCCACCCCTGGCCGAAGCGAGACGCGCGGCGGCGGACATGAGGTCGTCCAAATCACGGTGCCACCGTGGGGCCAAATCTACCGCGAGGGAGAGTACGTCCTCAGGGAGGTCCGAGTACCGCTCGGCGAGCACCGCGCGGCGAGACTCGTCCGAAAGGGCGAGGACGTACGCCGAAGGATGCTCGAGCAGTGAAAACAAGCGGGACCGCAGCAGGCGCGCGCCGGGGACTGAGTCGGGCAAGGTGAAGGCGAGCATCACCTGCGGATCGAAGGTGGATGCGCGGCGCGGGTCGATCCATTGGAACACCTCACGGAACGAGACGACACCTTCATAGGCGAGTTCGGCGACGACGGGGGCGGAGCAGAGCGCCAGGGAGAAGCGGCGGGTGTCCTCCACATGATGCGGGTTCTCCAGACACCAGCGGGCGAGGCGCAGATCGTACGCCGGGGAGGGGTCGGGATGTATGTGCACCTTCGTCATCTCGCGCACCAGCAGGTTCGGGTACGAGGCGGCGCCGAGCAAGAACAGCGCCTCATCGGCGTATTTGCGGTGCATAGACTCGGGCAGTTCGCGCTCGAACCCGGCGGCGACCAAGAACCCCGTGTGTACGAGCCCGGTAGTGTACAGGTACTCGCGCGGTGAGCCACCGGTGTCGCGGACGCTGGCTACCAGGCCAAGGACGTCATGGATGGTGAACTTGCTCAGCAGCATCGTGGCGTCTATTCCCCAACGAGGGGCAGTGCGCCTGTAGGCCCGCACACAGACGCTGGCGGGGGCGCGGCGGACATACTCAACGAGCGTGTCGCGCGTGAGGCCCTCGATACGAGCCGACACCGCGTCGGCGAGCAGACATGCGGCGGCGTCGGAGACGTCGGCGGAGAGGCGGTCCAACTCGGCGAGCAGGAGCGCGGAACGGCCACTTGACGGGGTGCGCATCAAACGGGCACGAAACGCCGAGACATACAGCGGATCAACATGGGCCATGTCTTGTACCGTCAGGATGCGGGGCAGGTTGGCAACGCGGCAACGAATTACACAGTATCCTGCCGTGGACGCAAGCGACGAGACGGCGATACTTGACTGGATCGCGACGACCACGCGCGACGTTGCGAACTGCCGGGGAATGCTCCGCCCATGGAACGTCGAGGAGACGGCACGTGCGCTCGTCGACCTGGGGCGAATATTGGCCGTCTTGCAAGACGAAATCGTCGAGGTGGGCAGCGGAACCGTGGCCCCTTCGATGTACCACGCCGCGGCCACGGCGGGGGCGTACGCGATACGCACGTACGCGACGTTGGTGACCGAGACGGAACAGCTCGCTAATTCGGCGGTGTTCCAAACGGCGCTGTGCGACACGCTGCGCGGCGCCGTCCTTGACGGGGAGGCGGGGGATCCATCCATGGTGTGGTGGCGGTACCGCGGGTCAGTAGAGGGGGCACGGCCCGCGGCGACGGCGCTTTGTCTGGCTGGGCACGCCACGAAAGACTGCAGGTGGCGTAGCATCCACATCCCGCGGGGTGAGTGCGACGTCTTGCTGCACACTCCGGCATGGATACACGAATGGATCGCGACAAGCGTTTGGGGTGCACGGCGGGCGAGCGGGGCGGTGGCGTTGAACGACGCCGAAGGCGACTATCTGCGCGGCATCCACAACCACGAACGCGGCTGGGAGGAGACCGTCGAGGTGGTACGAAGACTGGACAGGCGGCGAGCTGGAAGCGCGGCGATACGAAGCGCGGCGTCGAAAGCGGAGGCGAACCGGTAATACGGGGAGCGTTCCTCCAACGGCGACCAGAGCTTGTGCGCCATGTACAAGACATCCAAAGGCGGGGCGGTGGCGACCTCGGTGGCGGGAAACCAACGTATCTCCACATCGACGAGGGTGCGCGCCGCGGTATTGGAGGTGATGGCGACCGCTATTTGAAACAGCGGGATGGGTACCGAGCGAAGTTTCGTGGCGGAGGCGGTGTGCATATACGCGTCGGCGAGATGCTCCAGGGCCCTATCGTGCAGCGAAGTCCCGGAGATACCACGTTCACGCGGCAACGCGGAGGCAACCGCGAGCAGGTCGCCACCCAGGTGCAACAACTCGAGGGAATGGGCCTCGCGCATCACAGCGACCGTGGCGGCCCACATCCGCTTGGGCACGGGTCCTTGGACGGCTGATTGCCGAAGCGAGACAACGGGGAACGCTGTATACGCATGGGAAAAACCCACGGCACTTACCAGGCATGGGAACTGTGGCAGGTAAAACGTGCCAAGCGGCGCGAATGGATCGAGACCGGGGCGCACGTGATCGCCTTGCAAGCCTTCTTTCTCGCCGCCTTCGCCCAACTCCGACGCGGCTTCCTCTCCCGCGAAACCTGGAGCGACACGGCCGGGTGGGGCGTCCTCATCGCGGCCGGCGTCATCAACCTGCTCATCGTCATCTGGCCCGAGCGGGGCACGTCGATCATCGCGTCGGTGAACAAACGCATCGGCATCTGGGTGTTTGGCAAGATCACCACCGTCGTACTCGTCGCCTTGTACGTGCTCTTTGCGCCGTTGGGGGCCACCTTGGGGCGACGGCGGTACGAACGCATGCACCCACAGGGCGCGCCCTGGGTGCGGCGGGGAGCGACTTGGCGGCGTTCCATGTGGGTCGCAAAACGCAGCGAAGCGGACAGTGGTCCGAGCGAACGAGGCACCCTGGCGCGCACCGCCGGATACTTCCTGGCGAGAGGCAACCTCATCATCCTGCTCATCGTGGCGGTGTTGCTCATCGCGGTGAGTTTGAGCATCCTGGCCCACACCCCGTACCTTGCCCCCTTCGTGTACACGATTTTTTAAGCACCTATGCCTCCAAGGGCGCGTGCCCTTATTCGTGTGTCACACGATTCGAAGTGTTATGAGAGGCGGTGCGTTCGAGCCGCCACCGGGGTCGCCTACCTGAACTGCGAGAATTCGTACGGTGCGAGACGCTTACGCATCACCTTTATCGCGTCAGTGTTATTATCGCAAGTTATAAACCTTCTGCCCATCTGTGCCGCCACGGCGGCGGTCGTGCCGCTTCCTCCGAAGAAGTCTAAGACAGTGTCCCCTGGTGCGCTGGATGCTGACACCACTCTTCGCAGCACTCCCTCTGGTTTTTGGGTTGGGTACCCAGTTTTCTCTTTCCCGGTAGGTGAGACAATAGTGTGCCACCACACGTCGGTTGGTAATTTTCCGCGCGCGGCTTTCTCGGGTGTCACAAGTCCTGGAGCCATGTATGGCTCCCGATCCACTGTAGCATTATCAAAGTAATGCTTACCCGCGTTCTTCGCATACACTAGTATGTTGTCGTGTTTTGTGGGCCAGCGCCTGTTCGACTTCGCTCCGTAGTCGTACGCCCAGATGATCTCGTTCAAGAAATTCTCCCGCCCGAACACCGTGTCAAGAGCTACTTTTACGTAGTGAACTTCTCGGTAATCCAGGTGAACATACAGGGTTCCACTTTCTGTCAAGAGGTCACGCGCTCGCGTTAGTAGCGGAGCTATGAACCCGAGGTAGTCGTCGTACGAGTCCGCGTACGAGCGGGTCGGGGAGATCGGTACATGCTTGTATGATTTGCCTTTAAAGCCTGGAGTTGTGCCATGCTCACTACGTTGACTGGTTCTGGATGTTCGGCTTTGAGTCTTGCCGGTATTGAACGGGGGGTCCACATATACCAGCTGTACCGAGCTGACCGAGAGACTGCTCAGCAGCCGACTAGCATCACACTTGGCTACTATGTTGCTTGTCGTATCCAGAACCGCGGGCAGTATGGGGATTTTTGTGGCCATGCCCGTAGACAGTCCGACCGTTCGGGAGGCTGTCACTCATGACGCGGACCGCGGGCGTCCTGTGACATACGGTAGACGCACCACGTGGCTGTCCGGGTTTGGCAGGCGCTATGACTCGCCTAAGTCACTGTCTGGTCTAGGGCTTTAGACTGTTCTCTAAAACCAGTAGCCCCGAGTCGGCGGCCCCCCGTACGGACTCAGCCATGCTGGCGCGTTGTCGGTTGGGAAACTGAGCCACATCGTTTCCGTTGCGCCGCCGCCGGTGTGTTGTCCTTGTGCGTGTTGAATCACCACGGCTTTAGGGACGCACCAAACGTAGAGCTTCGTTGGGCATACGCCGAAGAGGATGATATGCGAGTAGTTCTGGTCGCGTATCTGCTGGAATTTGAATATACCGTTCACCCACTCGGTCGAAAGCTTGATCTCTACCGAGTGTCCGTTTATGCGCCTATCCGACTGTGAGCTGCCCGCACTCGTGACAGTAAAGCCGTTCTCCATTAGCCATTTCTCCATGATCGCCTCGCCAGCAGACCCCTTTTTTCTGCTAGAGAGTGCTCGCAGCCACTTGTAAGGGCTATCCTTCCAAGGATCCTCTGTGTTCCGTGCTTCATAAGTGGCCCCTACAGCAGCACAAGCGTTGTGAAGACTTGATGCGTTGCGCTGAGTTCTGGTCATAAGACCATCGACTGTTTGGGAAACTAATGCTCGGTGCCACGTACTGTCGTACGTATTCTCATAAAGTAGTTGAGAGATCGATTCTCCCCGCTAGGGCGGGAAATGCACACCGCCCCGCCGCTTCTTCAGCGGCGGGGCGATTCCATGCGGGATGTATATCTGCGTGTGCTGTACGGGATCAACGCGCGAGGCGTTTGGCGGCCGAGGTGAGCTTGGCGAGTGATCCAAGATGCGTGGCGGAGAGCGCGAGGGCCATCTGCCAGCGTTTTGGGTCGGAACCAAGTTCATGGACCATGTACGTGTGCGCGTGCACCACGGACAGTGTCCAGGCGCTGAGATCGCCCTCTTGGATCACGGTCAAGGCCGCGGGTGGGATCGCGGCATACGCCGCATCCACGTCGCTGCGCGTCCACGGACGTCGAGCCGGGTCGAGCATCCAGTCCAATCCGGAGAGCGTGTATCTGTACACGTTGGCCGTACCGTTCATCAACTCCTGCCAGAAATGCTTCTGGTGGGCGGTTGCTGGGAGGGGTAGGTTGAACCGCTCGTTGAGCAGCTTGAACGCGTCGTTCACCGCCGAATCCCGAACCGACTGGGTGTAATGCCCGTCGTTGAGGTCCTTGACGACTTTTCGCAGCGTTGCGTGCAGACGTATGGCTTGTACGCGCGCCATGTGCGGATTCCTCGCGAGCAGCACCAAGTCGTGCGGCCGTCCTGTCGGACGACGCTCGGTTGGGAGCGCGCGGCGCAGCACCCATTCGATATGGTTCGGATCGTCCAACGTATCAAACGATCCGGGAAGCGAGAGATCACCGTGCGACGCGAAGCGGCGGGCGATGGTCTTTTGCACCAACTCGGAGGGGTGGTCGGTGAACCGGGTGACGAGATCAACGTGTACCACGGGGTTGGCGACGAACGCGAGCAAGTCGAGTTCGCCGCTGTCCGCGGCAAGCACCTCAGCAAGGCGCTCTTGATACGCACGAGGCGATATCAAACGAGAACCAGCGAGCGGGGTCCGCAGCACGTGTGGGAACGGATCGAGTTGCATCACCTGGGCGAGCACCTGATTCCGTTCCGTCAAGATGCGGATTGTGGCGTTGTAAAAACCCAGCGTATCGCGTACGTGCCGACAGCCTTCAGGGGTGGTGCAGTGCACCAGCGCCTCAAGGACGGCCGAATCGGTCGCGGACGGAGAGTTCGAGAACGACAACCACTCGAGACGGGCAGAACCCCGGAAGTGCATCGCGGCGACCTCTAAATGTTGCGGATCGAAACGACCCGAAGCAAGGGCCTGATACACGTACTGGGAACCTTTAGCACCGGTGAGGATTTCGAGCTGCTGCTGAGAGGTGAGATGCGGACGGGCGAACTGGGCGACCAGCACGCTACCGCGTTTCTCATCTAGCAACACCCGATCGAACTGCGCCGGCGTGAGGTCGTAATCAACCAAGTTGCCGGCAAGACGGGCGGGGAGGTTCTTCTCCCACAGCGCGTCCCACTGGGCGGGGGTGAGTACCCGGCTGGTGCGGAGCACTTCGCGGTTCTCGGCCGTATTCAGCTCAGTGAAGACAGCGTCCTCGAGCGGCATCGTCAGGATGTTGTGGGCGAACCCGGAGGCCATTGAATTAATGACCAGGGCCATTTGGGCTCCAATCTACCGGCAGAGCCGGTGTGGGGGATATGACCCCTTGTACCGTGCACGGAGCAGAGCCGTACGCAACCGCGGCCCGCGGGCGCGGTTGGCTCAGGAATCGGCGGCGTCGCGGCGGGATATTTCGGCATCGAACGCCGAAAGCTCCTTTATCTGCTTGTGCGTGTCATCGATACACCGCTGGCGGTACTTGCGCATCGTGGAACAGAACTCCTCCACCCGGGAAGCCTCGTTTTCCACCATGAACACCACCATCCCGGGCCACTCCTTGATGCAGTACTCCTCACCCTCGGGTCCAAGATCGATACATGCTTGTTCGGCATACGGCATCAGCTCCTGGGCCCGGGCGAGATACTCGTCGTACTCATAGTGCTTGTACATCTCCGAGACCGGACGCCAGAGCACCCCAGAGACGATCCCGATCCAACAACCACGCAACGAATCAGGCTCCTCACGGCGCTCCTTGGGCCACCAGGAGCAGATCTGTACCGCATCTCGGTAATACTTCTCAGGGTCGAAATCGGGGGACATGGCGTCATAATTCATCGGGCCAATCCCACGGTAGGGGACGTCGGGGATGTACATGATGACACCATCGTCGCAGCGGTACATCAACTCGCCTTCGAAGAGGGCGCAAATCGCAGCCGCCTTCTCAAAATCCTTCGTGGCATTCCAGGCGGTATGCCCAAGACCGTGGCCGCAATCGAGCCCGTAGCGGCCCATCTCCACGCAAACTTGCCCGGCGGCCCGGAACGAGTCGTCGTTGGGCTGGTTCTTCCCCACTTCGTCGTAAAAACCGTGCACGTACCCGTTCTGGCAGACGTCGTCGGCGGCGTCCATGATGGCGCGCATGTCCGCGAGCTGTTTCTCGTACGGATCCTTGCTCGACCAGAAACGCTTGGTCAAGATCGCAGCGGCCGAGTGTCCCCCGTCATGGCACGCACTCAACAAATCGGGGCGGTCGGCAACGAGCGCTTTCACCGCATTGAGCAAATCCACCGGGTTGTACGTAGCCGCAGCGGTATCCACCAATTGTTCGTAGCAGCGCTTCTGTTTCCAGCCGCTGTACGATTCTTTCGCATCGTCGGGGAAACAAGCGCGGATCTTCTCGAAAAGTTCCTTCGCTGGCTTCGCTGCAATCAGCAACGGGATATCTTCCCGGGTCGGGCGATCGTACTCCTCAGAGACCCCGGCGATGTTGTCCCCGGTGGCCAAGTTGGAACCGAGCGAGGCTTGATCCACCTCGGCGCCGGTGGACGGGGAACTGGGATCTTGGGCTGAACCCAGCCAACCCACCACCGTGAGCGAGGCGAGCACGGGGACGAGCGCCAAAACTAAGAGGAGCGATTTACGCATGATACCCACAGTACACCCCCGGGCGGGGGAGGCAAGCGAGGGTGCTGGTCACTCGCGTTCGTAGCGAGAGAGTTCGGTGTCGTTCACCACGTTCAACTTGAGCCGTTCCAGGGACTCTTTCTTGCACCGCTGTTCATACTTGACCAGCGCTGAGCAGATATCCTCCACGTTTTTCGGGATGTTCTGGGCGACGAATGGGATGATGTCGTCCCACTCCGCCATACACACCTCCTCGGCCTTGCCACCGAGGGACGTACAAACCCACTCGGCTTTCGTCACCAGAGGCTTCACTTCGGCGGCGATCTCCTCGTAGTCTCCATAATTGAGCAGCATCGTCATCGGGCGCCAGAGCAGCCCAGACACGATTCCCGACCAGCAGCCCAAGCGCGGATTGGGATCGTTGGCGCGGGATTCTGGCCAGTTGCGGCAGAGGTCGAGCGAATCTTGATAATAGCGGTCGGGATCCCACATTTCGCTACGGGGGTCGGCGGCCCAGCCCCCTTTCCCGGTGGAGGCGGTGTACTTCTTGCTCCACTCGTCAGGGACGTACATGATGACGCCGTCGTCGCAGCGGTACTTCAGATCGGACTCGAACATACCACAGATCTCGACCGCTTTGGTGAAATCCTCGGTTGCGTACCACACCGAATGCCCAAGACCGTGGCCGCAGTCGATACGCCCTTCAATGCCACCGAGATCCTTACAAAGGATGCCGATAGCCTTGAACGAGTCCATGTTCGGACCGCCCTTGCCGATGGCGTCGTAAAACCCGTGCACGTACCCGTTCTGGCAGACGTCGGTCGCTTCACCGAGAATGTTGCGCATCTGGGCGAGCTGGGCGTCGTATGTATCGTTTGGATCCCACAAGCGCGCGGTGAGGATGGAGACGGCGGAGTGTCCGCCGTTGTGGCACGCCGAGAGCACATCGGGGCGGTCCGCGACGAGCGCTTGCATCACGCGCAAGATCACGAGAGGCGCTTCCTTGTTCGCGGCGGCGTTCAGCAACGCTTCGTAGCACGGCGCTTGCTCGTACAGATCGTAAAACCCGGCCTTCCCATCTGGGAAGCAGGCACGGACGTCAGCAAACAGGCGTTTGGCAGCCGGATCGGCCAGCAGACGTGGGAGGTCCTCCTTGCGGGCGCGATCCTCCGGGTCGGCGGCGCCCCCGAGCAGGCCGTACGACTCCTCCCCCGGTGGCCCTTGTGAGCCGGATGAATCTATGGCGGATGGGGCTGCCGCTTCCTGGTCGAGCGTAGGCGAGGTGCCCGAGGCGACGAAGAACGTGGCCGCGGCGAGCACGACAAGGAGCGTGATGGCTAGGAACACCGGACGTCGCTTCATTTTACCACCCGCGACGTCTCGCTATCCCGAGCCAGGTTCTCGGCGAGTTGCGAGAGTGATTTGTTGACACAAAACGTCCTGTGCTTCACCATCGCCGAACAGAGATCGAAGATGTTCTTCTCGTTGTTTTGCGCCACATAGAGCACCATCCCCGGCCACTCCTTGATACAGAACTGCTCGCCGCGGGGGCCGAACTCCATGCACGCCGCCTCCGCGCGGCGGATCAGCGCTTTGGCCTCGTCGGCCACGTCGGCGTAGTTGCCGTAGTCAAGCAGCGTCGAGATCGGGCGCCAGAGCACGCCGGCGGTGATACCGGTCCAGCACCCGCGTAGCGGGTCATCATCACCCACCCGGGACTTTGGCCACCAGGAACAAACCTCCACGGCGTCTTTGTAAAATTTATCCGGATTCCACGCTGGTAGGCGGGGGTCGGCGGTCCACCCGGATTTACCCTCAGACCAGTAGTCGGGCAGGTACATGATGACGCCATCGTCGCAGCGGTACTTCAAGAACCCCTTCAACACGCCACAAACCGCGGCGGCCTCTTTGAAATCTTTCGTCGCGTACCACGCCGAGTGTCCCAGGCCGTGGCCGCAGTCCACTGTCGAGGAGAGCACCTCGTAGCACACCTCGGCGGCAGCGCGGAAAGAGTTATCGTTCGGATCGTCCTGCCCGACCGCGTCGTAAAAACCGTGCACGTAGCCGTTCTGACAGACGTCGTCGGCTTCGCGCATCACGAGGCGCATTTGCTCAAGTTGCTTCTCGTACGGGTCGCGCGGATTCCAGATGCGCTTCGTGAGACGAGCAGCGGCGGAGTGTCCGCCGTTGTGACAAGCGGTGAGCACGTCGGGGCGATTGGCTACCAACGCTTTCACCGCGTTGATCAAATCCTTCGGTTCCATCGTGTCGGCGGCCGCATTCACCAGATCCTCATAGCACGGGGCTTGCTCGAAAAGATCGAAGAACTCGGAGACCTCGGGAGGGAAACAATCCCGTATCTGCTCGAACAATCGCTTGGAATCAGGGGTGGCAGTGAGACGCGGAATGTCCTCTTTCGTGGCGCGAACCACCGGCTTTAACACCAAGTCGCTCCCCTCCATCGGGTCCTCACTGCCGAACAACAATGGAAACTCCTCGCGCAGTGCGGCGAGCTCTTCATCCGTGAGCGGGATCGCACCGGCGAGCACCTGATCAGGATCCTTGGACCCTCCGGTGGGGTCGGCGGGATCGGTGGGCGTGGTGGGAGATGGGGGGATTGACGAGGTCGGCCCGGGAGCGGCGGTGCGGATATACACGAGACCAACTGAGAGGGAGACCGCCACCAGCGGGATGGCGAGCATGGAGCGGCGCATGATCCTTACGGTGCGGTGCGGGCGGGGGCGCGCAGGTGGGGTGGCGTATGGCGCAACCGCGGCAATGGTGGATGCCATCACCAAACGAGACGGCGTGGGACGCCGTCTTTCGACGAAAGGAACCACCCATGCAAGGGACCCATACGGTTGACGGCACGCACCTTGAGTTCGTGTGCGAAGACCACAACAAGTACTACCGAACCTACGTCATTACACCAGATGACAAGGAGCAGCCGGCGTTCTTGGTACGCAACTGGGGCCGCCGCGGCGCGCCGACAGGGCAGTGGATGCGCGATGAGCGCACCGGAAGAGGCGCGGCGACGCGCTCGAGTCGCATCTTGGAAGAGAAGACCTGTAAAGGTTATGAGGAGGTGCATGATACCACCTTCAACCTTCCCGATGCCACCGCTGAGACGCTCATGACCGCCCGACGCAAAGACCTGCCTGAGGCAGCGACCTTGCTTTTAGGCGAGATGTTCGAAACCGCATGGTGCGACGACATCGCCGAACGCGTCAAAGACGAAGAAGCGCTCGGCGCTCACGATGGCACGGACGTATACGTCTGGGTATCGCAGTGGCGCGAAAGCCTGCACGACCGAAAACCAGCCAGAATGCTCGTAGAGCAGCTCGCGCCGGAGATCTTGCACATCGAGCCGACACGCGGAACCGCGGTGCTGAAAACCACCCGGGCGAACAGCGCCCTCCTCGAGGCCGCTTTCGACACCGTCGAGATCGTCCCGGCGAAAGCCGAAGACGATCGCAGCCTCATCATCGTAGCCGAGCGACTCTGGAGCCCGGAGAGCACGGGACCCTACCGACTCTTGGGCAACGCGATACGAGACGCACGACGAATCTTCCGACGCCCCGAGACCTCCGTACTTCGGTAAATACATACTCCATTAAGACCATACACCACCCTCCCCCAGCGGATGTCCGCTTGGAGCGAAGGTGGTGTATGTTCCGTTACTGACAGGTTTTACAACACGCGACGGGGTCGCTTCACCACTTTTGGCCCTTCAGACCGGGGTGGGCGGGGACGGGGAGGCGATTTGCCACCTTGTCATAGCGAAACACCGTCAACCTACATGCAAACGGGCCGGACTGCCGCGGGTGTGCTCAAGAGCATGCGCATCAAACAGTGGGTAAAAAACGTGCTCGTTCTCGCTGTGCCCGTACTCAGCGGAAAAATCCTCACATGGGACGGGGCGTGGCGAAGCGCCCTTGGAGTGTTGGCGTACTCGCTCGCCGCGAGCGGGGCCTACTTGTTGAACGATGCGTGGGACGTGGAGTGCGACCGCACCCACCCAACGAAACGAACGCGGCCGATCGCGGCCGGGGACGTCTCGCTCGCCGTCGCGCGAATCTGTGGAGCTGGGCTCATCACCCTCGCCATCACCCTCGGCGTGGGAACACGGAATGCGTTTTTCTGGGTGCTCATAGCGTACGTAATACACACATTCGCATACAGCCTCTGGCTCAAACATATCCCCACCGTCGAACTCGTCGCACTCTCCTCCGGGTTCGTGCTGCGAACCGTCGCGGGCGGCGTACTAGTAGGCGCTGCCATCTCCACCTGGTTCCTCGCCATAGTCGCTGGCGGAGCGCTCCTACTCGCCAGCGGCAAACGTCTTGCCGAGCACCGACATGGGTCACGCACACGACCAGTCCTGTCTGAGTACAGCGAGACGTACCTTTCGATCGTGCTCGGCGCGGGGGTGGCGGTGGCGGTGATGAGCTACCTGCTTTGGGTGCTTCACGGCACGCACGGCGGGTCGATCGCCGCGCAAGCATCGATTCTACCGTACCTCACGGCGCTCCTGCGCTACACCCAGCACGCGGCGGCGGGGGAGGGCGGGGAACCGGAAGAGATCGTCCTCAACGACAAGATCATCCTCATCAACGGCGCCGCCTGGGTGGCGTGTATCGCCGTCAGCTTCCTGCTCCACGGGGGAACATGAGCGGGGCAGAGATCCTCAGCGGATGGGGGCGCACTGCGGCGCGGATATGCACGGTGCGCGCCGGAACAGCAGCAGACCTCCCAGTAGCGCTCAAGGCCGCAGGAGCACGGGGCGTCTGTGTGCGAGGCTCGGGGCGTGGGTACGGCGACTGTGCGGTGAACGGCGGCGGGGAGGTGTACCGCATCGAGGGTGGCGATATACGAATCGATCCAGCGACCGCGGTTGCCGTCGTGGGCGGAGGGTGCACCTTGCGCGAGTTGCGGCGCGCCGCGCAGCAGCACGGCCTCGTCGTGCCGGTCGTACCGGGCACGGAAGATGTGACCGTGGGTGGCATGATCGCGGCCGACATCCACGGAAAAAATCACCACCAGTCTGGCAGTATCGGGGCATGGGTAGGACGCATCGTCCTGCTCGACGGAGAAGGTGCACAAAGAGACGTGCGACGCGGGAGCGGTGCATTCGCCGCCACCGTGGGCGGCATGGGACTCACAGGCGCTATCTGCGAAGCCGAGATAACACTACAGCGCGTGCCTGGGTACTCGATCTTGCAAACAGGGAGTCGGCACCGGCGACTGGGCGACGTAATTGGCGCGATGCGCGAAGCCGACGCAGCCACATTCAGCGTCGCCTGGCTCGACTTGACGGAACGCCACGCGCGAGGCACCGTGCTGCGCGGCGAGTGGAGCGCTGAGCGGACCCATGGTGGATGGGAGCGCAGCGCGGTACACGTACCGGAGATGAGAGTGAACTTCGTGCGGCGAGCCAGCGTCCAAGCGTTCAACGCCGCATGGTGGCAGCGGGCCCGACTCGACGAGCGGGAACGGGTGGTCCCGATGCATAAATTCTTCCACCCGTTGGACGGTGTGGGAAGTTGGAACCGTTTATACGGGACAGATGGTATCATCCAGTACCAGTTCGTCGTCCCTGAGCATTCGCTGGCGACGCTCGAGCGCATCGTGGCGGACCTCGTACGCCGTGGGGTCGCCACGCCGATGGTGGTGCTCAAACGCTTCGGGGCGGGGAGCGGATCGATGCTCTCGTTCCCGATCGAAGGCTGGACACTTGCGGTTGATATCCCCGCCGGGGTCGAGGGACTCGCGGGACTCTTGTGGCGGTACGACGACTTGGTGGCCGAAGCAGGCGGGCGGGTGTACCTGGCAAAGGATGCTTGCCTGCGCGCGACACACATGGCGGCGATGTACCCAGAACTGCCCGCTTGGCGGGCGACGAGGGACATGCTCGACCCGCGGCGAGTGTACCAAAGCGACCTCGCGCGACGGTTGGGGTTGTAACTGGAGGAGCAACAATGCACGACGCATTTGGTAAAGCACGCAGTATTGCAATTTTGGGCGGGCGCAGCGACATCGGGGGCGCCATCGCCAAGAGGATCGCCGGCGAATTTCCCCACTCGACAATCACCGCGTGCGTGCGGGGCGCAGGGGAGGCGGAGATCGAGTTTGACGGAACGGATCCGGACTCGGCGCGAGGGGCGCTCGAAGCAGCGAGAAACTTGATGGGGGACATCGATTGCGTGATCGTGGCGTTCGGAGATCTGGCCAGCGACAGCGAAACGCTCGATGACGAGGTGCTCGCATGGGAGAGTGCCGTCGTGAACCATGCAGGAGCCGTAGCGGCGGGAATCGCCGCGGCGGACGTACTCGGTGCGCGCGGCGGGGGATCGATCGTGTACCTCAGTTCGGTCGCCGGGGTTCGGGTCCGCTCTGCACTGAGCGTGTACGGGAGCGCCAAAAGAGGAGCCGATGCGTTCTACCGGGCAGCCGGGAAGCGGTGGAAGGACCGCAACATCGCCACGTACGTCGTACGGCCAGGGTACGTGCGCAGCAAAATGACGAAACACGTGGCGCCCACGATCGGGGCGACTGGACCGGGGGAGGTCGCCGCGGCGGTCGCGGGCGCGATGCGCGGCGGGCGTGCAGGCGTGCATATCGTGTACAGCTCACGCTTGATACGCACCATCGCGGCGGTGATGCGGATCCTGCCCGAAGGGCTCTGGCAGCGGATCAGTCGCTGAGTAATTCTTCGTCGGGCCTGGGGCGGCTGGCCTCGAGACGGCGTGTGAGTAAGAGACCGGCGACGAGCAGCACAAAGGCGGTGGCGGCGGCGAACGGCCAGGACGGGTAGCGCACCGACACCTTCCCAGAGACGGCCTCGTACGCGGGGGCGGGGACTACCTCGGTCACCATCGCGACCGCGCGCAGACGGCCTATGGCTTCGGCTTCTACCTCACCGGAGACATCACCGATATCGACGAGCAGGGAGCCGGGGGAGACTTCCAGCACGTCAGGGAAGCCGGCATCCACGATCGCTTGGCGAACTTGCAAGTACTCCGTCGGGTTCACCGCACTGGTGCGTACGTACACACGCACACCGTCAGCAACCCCGGGCTCCACCGGGGGGAACGAGAACGGTGCGGTCGGGGTGGCGCCATCGGCCGGGCCGGGCTCTTCACCTTCGTGAGCGAAGACTGGCAGCGCGGAGGCGAGCAGCGCGACGACGAGCACGATGAGGGTGAGGATCGCGACAAGACGACGCCGCTTGTACATACGCTACACAGTGTCCGGGGAGGGGGTGAGCG
>Ga0194132_10005449_pt1 | contig 20609 bp, 25 predicted proteins | sample TA2KigOf80mmetaG_FD_148612 | JGI IMG/M metagenome (GOLD analysis project Ga0194132, IMG submission 148612) | Freshwater microbial communities from Lake Tanganyika, Tanzania - TA2015054 Kigoma Offshore 80m | ecosystem: Environmental > Aquatic > Freshwater > Lake | place: Tanzania: Lake... | reverse complement strand
AACTCTTGGCTCTCCGTGTAGTGGAGACCAGAATGGAACGGCCTTTGCTTCGTACCGATATGGAAACCGGCGGTCTATCGGATGGTATCGGTTTTGTGCGATGGCGAACGGTTTCTGAACAAGCAGGTACACGCTACAAGGAGGGAGCAAATGACACTCGTGGACGATCGCATATGGTTGTCGGTAGAGCCGCTATTTCCGGTTCCCAAACCACGCCGCACGCGCTGTCCGGGACGGCAGCCGTTGGACAATCGCCGCACGCTGAACGGCGTTCTTTTTGTGTTGAAAACCAACATCCCGTGGGAGGCGTTGCCGGTAGAACTCGGCTTTGGTTCCGGAGTCACCTGTTGGCGTCGGCTCCGCGAGTGGCGAGCCGACGGAACGTGGGCGCGACTCCTTTCGGTGCTTTCCGCCTATCTTCCCAACTCCGAAACCTTTGAGTGGTCGCGCGTCAACGTTACGCGCAATATGTCGATGACACCGCGCAAGAAAAGAACACCCGAACGTCCCCGCTTGGATCGTCAGCGATTTCAGCCCGTACGGCTATCCATCGGGAGTGGCGCGTGGCGGAATCTTCGACGCAGGCCTGGAAATCGGCGGAATCCTTTCCGATCCCCGTTCGACGAAAAAGCCCCGACGGAATTTCCGCCGGGGCTTTTTCGTTGGGAATCGTGTGTGTAGGCCCACCCTGTCAGATGCGGCGTTTTTTTATGCCTTTTTGCGCCCTACTCCTTCGTATACGAACCCTGCGCGGACGAGCGTAGATGGATTGTACATATTTCGCGCATCAATAAGCACCGGAGCGCGCATACGCCCTCGAATACCGTCAAAATCCAAGTCCCGAAATTCGTTCCACTCGGTCAGCACCACCAGCGCGTCGCAACCGGTCGCCGCCTCGTAGGGCGACGACTCGTAACGGATGTCGGGAAGTATTTTTCGCGCCTGATGTTCGGCGACCGGGTCGTAGGCCCGGATGGACGTGCTTTCCTCAAGAAGACGCCGGATCACCCCGACCGCCGGCGCTTCGCGCATATCGTCCGTATTGGCTTTGAAGGCAAGCCCCAGCACGCCGATCGTTTTGCCCTTCAAACTCCCCCCGACGCCCCGACGGATTTTGTCGATAATACGTTCCAACTGCTCCTGATTTACCTGTACGACCGCGTCGATGATTTTGAGACCGCACCCGGCTTCCTGTGCCGTAGCGAGCAATGCGCGGGTATCTTTAGGCAAACACGAACCGCCATAGCCGGGGCCGGGTTGGAGAAAACTTGGCCCGATACGCGCATCCGCGCCGATGCCCATCGCCACATGCCCCACATCGGCCCCTACCAGTTCGCACAGATGCGCCATTTCGTTAATATAGGAGATTTTCATAGCCAGAAAAGCATTGGCTGCATATTTGATCAGTTCCGCCGTTTCGCGCGTCGTCTGGAGTATCGGCGTGTTGCTCAGGGCAAGTGGGCGATAGACATCCTTGAGTATGGCCTGCGCCCGGCTGTTGTCCGTGCCGATGACCACACGGTCCGGGTGCAGAAAATCGTCGATGGCGGTTCCTTCCCGGAGAAATTCGGGATTGGATACCACCGTAAAGTCTACCGGCTCCGCCAGATTCTCACGGATCGTCTCGGCTACACGCGCGCCTGTACCGACCGGCACCGTGCTTTTGTTGACGATCACCTTGTATTCTGTAAGTACGCGGCCTATTTCACCGGCGACCCCGAAAACCGATGAAAGATCGGGGCTGCCGTTGCCTGTCGAGGCCGTCCCCACCGCGATAAACACAACCAGCGATCGACGCACGGCTTCGGGCAGGTCCGTAGAGAATACAAGCCGACCGGCCTGTTTGTTGCGGCGGACAAAGTCCGTAAGCCCCACTTCGTAGATCGGCAATTCTCCACGCCGCAACGCCTCGATCTTGGCGGTGTCTTTGTCAACACACACCACATAGTTGCCGAAATCGGCAAAGCAAGTACCCACCACAAGACCGACATACCCTGTTCCGACTACACAGATGTTCATAAATTACGCCTTATGTTATGCCTTATGACTGAATCAGCAATTCCAGTGGCTGTTCGAGCGCTGTTTTAACTCTGGCGAGAAAACCAGCGGCGACCGCGCCGTCGATCAACCGGTGATCCGACGACAGCGTGATGTGCATAATCGAACGAATCGCTACAGTGTCGTCTACGACCGCCGGTTCCTTGCAGATACGTCCTACTGCGAGGATGGCCGCTTCGGGAGGGTTGATAATAGCCGTAAACTGATCCACCCCGAACATACCGAGGTTGGAGACGGTAAACGTACCAAATCCGTAGTCGTCGGGCGAAAGCCCTTTCGACTTGGCTTTTTCGTCCAACGCTCTGGTCGTTGCGGCGATATCGAAAACGGATTTCGCGTCGGCATTCGGTACGACCGGCACAACCAGTCCGCCCTCCAGCGCAACGGCAAAACCCACATGCACCTCCCCGTACCGAACGATGGCGTCGCCCTCTATCGAGGCGTTTACCGCGGGAAAGGCTTTGAGCGCGACGGCAACAGCCTTGATGACCATGTCGTTAAAGGATACTCGCGCAAGTCCTTTACCTTCGCCGTATGCCAGCAACTGCTGGCGTAGATCGACCGCTGCGGTCATGTCGATCTGGATGGTCAGATAGAAGTGCGGAATGGTGGAAGCGCTGGCAGCCAGTCGAGTAGCCACAACCTTGCGGATGCCCGCAAGGGGAATACGTTCGATTTCGCGTTTTTCTTTGCTCGATGCCGCTAGCGGGGCAGAGACAGCGGCTATGCCTGTAGCGACCGGCGCTGCAACCTGCGCAGGTGCGGAAGCGGCAAACCCTTCTACATCCGCAAATACCACACGTCCGCCCGGCCCGGTTCCCACGATACGCTCGATAGAGACGCCAAGCGCCTCTGCCCTTCGTTTTGCCTTGGGAGATGCCTTGACGCGCCCGGAAAAAGACTCGGCGGCTTTTGCCGCGACAGGTACGGCGGTCGCCTTTGAGAATCCGGTCGAAGCCAAAGCCGGACCGGATTCCGCAATACCGTTGCCGGGAACGGGTTCTCCCGCCGCCCCGATATAGGCGATCACTTTTTGAATGGGAACGGAGTCGCCGGGACCGTGCAACACCTTTAACAACACACCGGACGCTTTCGCCTCCACTTCCATGACGCTTTTGTCCGTTTCGACGGTAAACAGAATTTCCCCCTCGCGGACAGCGTCCCCTTCCTGTTTGATCCATTCGACGATCGTGCCCGATTCCATCGTAAGACCCAGTACGGGCATTATCACTTCCGTGGCCATCCTTGTCTCCTTGTACACGCGGCGCATCGTCTGCCGGTTTTCACCACACAGACCACATTGCGGTTTTTACCGGTTCGGCGCAATGACGGCGATCACATTTCGTTCAATTGCAGAAATCGCTGCGGGATGTTTCACAGCTGGGTTCCAAACCTTTGAGCATAGCCACAGATACCCTGTCCGTCAAGGGTTTTTTGGGAACGGCGTCTCCGGTCGTATACGCTTCCGCCCTTATGGACGGGCGTTCCGCTTTTCTGTTGACAGACGTTACCGACGCGACTATCATCGAAAATTCGAAGGATGAAATTTGAAGCGCGAAAATCGGACAATCGGTCAATTTTTTCATCCTTCCGCCTTCATCCTTCAAACTTCTCCAAGGGGCCGAATTATGGAAATCAAGATAGACCGCTATACGAAAGTGGTACTGACATTGATCGCCGCCGGGTTGTTGATCAATGCGTTCAAAGACGATGTTCCTGCGGTGCATACGCCTTTCAACCCGACGCCGGTACAGGCCAGTAACATCGCCTTGGGCACTCAGTTGCAGGGCAAAGGCCAGCGTTTTATCACGGTAAGCCCGGACGGAAAGACCGTATATATCTGGTTCCGGGAAGAAGATTCGCAGTGGTATGATCGAGACAAAGTGCATTACGTCTCGCAGGAGCAGGTGGAAGATTAGCGTGGAGACCGCCTGTCCGTGCGCCGGCCTCGTGTTGGCTGCCGGTCGATCGACGCGCATGGGGGTGTTCAAACCCCTGTTATCGCTCGGCAGCCGAACCGTGATCGAAAGCGCCGTTGGGGCGATGACCCAAGCCGGTCTGGCTCCGGTCGTCGTAGTGGCAGGTTTTCGCGGCGATGCAGTGGCTCGCGTGCTGGACGGCAATCAGGTGTCTGTGACGTACAATCCTGTTGTAGACGCCGATATGTTGAGTTCCATACAGTGTGGACTCAAGACGCTTCCCGGTGATCGTCCGGTTGCGATACTTCCCGGTGATCAGCCCTTTGTACCATCGGGGGTCATCCCGGTGCTGGTCGACGTTTTCCACCGCCTCGGTGGCATCGTCGTCCCTACGTGCCGAGGCAAAAATGGACACCCCGTCATCGTCGGACCGGCGTATTTTCCGGAGATCGCCGGGCTGTCCGGTGCAGGGGGGTTGAAGCAACTCCAAGAACGACATCCGGGTCAGGTCTGTTTTGTAGAAGTTTCCGAAGATGGCGTTCTGGTAGACCTCGACACGCCGGAGGATTACCAACGCGCGCTAAAACGCATCGCGGGGGAAACGGGGCAAGATGGGATATAATGTATATGTAGCGCAACGGATTCCGGACGAGTCCATCCGGTTGCTCGAAGCCGAATGCGAAACGGTCGAGGTAAATCCACACGATCGGCCACTTACCCGAGCAGAGTTTTTAAAGGCGATACGCGGGCGGGACGGGCTGTTGTGTCTACTGACCGAAACCGTGGACGAAGAGGCGCTGGATGCCGCCGTCGGTGTTCGCGGGATCGCCAACTATGCGGTCGGGTTTAACAACATCGACGTCGCCGCCTGTACCCGTCGGGGCATACCGGTTTCCAATACGCCCGGTGTGCTCACCGATACAACGGCGGACCTTGCCTGGGCGCTTATGTTTGCCGTTGCCCGCCGGGTGGTGGAAGGCGACCGTATGGTACGCGAAGGGCGTTTTACCGGATGGGGACCGCTTATGATTCTGGGGACGGACATCACGGGAAAGACGCTGGGTATCGTAGGAGGTGGCAGGATCGGAAGGGCGACGGCGGCGCGGGCCGCCGCTTTTTCCATGAAAACGCTGTACTACAGCCGTCAGCGTCATCCGGAAATCGAGGCCGTCGGTGCGCAGTACCGCTTGTTGGACGATCTCTTACGCGAATCGGATTATGTGTCGATTCATGTACCGCTCAACAAAGAGACCATCCATCTCATCAGTGCGCGCGAACTGGCGCTGATGAAACCCGGTGCGTTTCTCATCAACACGGCACGCGGACCGGTGGTGGATGAAAAAGCGCTTGTGGCCGCGTTGCGCGAAGGACGGATCGCCGGTGCCGGACTGGACGTTTTCGAGCGCGAACCCGAGTTGGAGCCCGGACTGGCCGATCTGGAAAATGTCGTGTTGCTTCCCCATGTGGGAAGCGCCACCGTCGAAACTCGCATCAAAATGGGCAATATGGCGGCCACAAATCTGCTGGCCATGATCAGGGGCGAAGAAGCCCCCAACTGTATCAACCCGGAATGGAAAAACTTCCGCAAGTAAAAGGAGAGATCGATGAAACTGGTTTCATTTGGCGAGTACGAAAAAGAACGGGTAGGGGTAGTGGTCGGCGACGAAATCGTCGATCTGGCGTCGGCGGATGCATCGCTCCCCACTACGGTTCTGGGGATTCTTGAAGCCCACGCGCTTCCTGCCGTAGCAGCCGGCGTGGATAGCGGCAAAGGCTGCCGGATTGCCGCATCGAGCGTGCGTCTCGGCGCACCGATAACCCGCCCCTCCAAGATCGTATGCGTGGGGTTGAACTACAGAGACCATGCGGAAGAGACCAACTCTCCGCTTCCGGAAAATCCGCTGTTGTTCTCGAAAGCCTCCTCTGCCGTAATCGGGCCCAACGACGATGTGGTCTTGCCTGCGGACAGCCAAGAAGTCGATTACGAAGTCGAACTGGCCGTTGTGATCGGACGTCGCGCAAAGGACGTCCCGCTTGAACTGGCATACGATTTTATTGCGGGATATGCGGTTGCCAACGACGTAAGCGCCCGCGACGTGCAGTTTCGTCAGAAGCAATGGCATCAGGGGAAAAGCTATGACACCTTTTTTCCGTTCGGCCCCTATCTGGTCACACGCGACGAGATCGCCGATCCGAATACGCTCCACGTACAGTTCGATCTCAACGGACGTACCCTGCAAAACAGCAACACGGACAATCTCATTTTCAATGTCCCGACGTTGGTATCGCATATATCGCGTATCATGACGCTGTATCCGGGTGATGTGATCTCTACCGGAACCCCTGCCGGGGTGGGTGTGTTTCGCAATCCCAAAATCCTGCTCAAACCGGGTGACGACATGGTAACGACCATCGACGGGCTGGGTACTTTGCGCAATCGGGTGAAATAGCCAAAGCGAAACAGCCGGAGGAGCCTATATGGAAAAGATGACACGCGAGCAGGCGATGACCCGTGTTGCCGAAACCCACGATCTGAGCGGTCTCGATCTGAGCGGTCTCTATTTTGGCGGTGCGGTGCTGGACCACGTCAATTTCCGAGATGCCAACCTTTCGGGCACATCGTTTCGCAATGCCGATCTCACCGAGTCCGAGTTTCGGGATGCCGATCTTTCCGGGGCCGACTTTGGCGGAGCGAAGATGCGCCGTGCCGTGCTGATCGGCGCCAACCTCGAAAACGCGCGTTTTGACGAGGCCGAAATGACGGGATCGTTTCTTAACGGTACGCGTGCGGCGGGCGCTTCCTTCCGACGGGCCGACCTGCGCGCGGCGCGAATGGGGGTTCCCAAGTTTCAACCGGAAGACCCCTTTGCCGAGCCGGCCACCTTCGTAGGGGCGCGTATGGATTGGTGTCTTTTCGGGGCGGCCGATCTGACCGGGGTGGACCTGCGTCATACTACGCTTTCGCACGCCCATCTGTACGAAGCCGAAATCCGTGGCGCGCTACTCGACGGAGCCAACATGGAGGGCGTGCGGCTCAAACGCCAACCGCAGGAGTACGCGACCGGATAGACGCTAAACCAGACGAAAACTTTTGGAACTCCGGCTTGTTTATACCGTCCCTTCGGCGAGACGAGTAAGATACTGACAGTAGGCGTTGTCATTTGAAAAACGACCGATCTTGAGGAGTTCGTCACGCGAGATATACCCCTTGCGAAAGGCGATCTCTTCGAGACAGGCGATCTTAAGCCCTTGCCGGTGCTCGATGGTTTGGACAAAGTTGCTGGCTTCCAGCAGGCTTTCGTGCGTACCGGTGTCGAGCCAGGCAAACCCGCGTCCCATGATCTCCACCTTGAGCTTACCTTGTTGGAGATAGGCGTTGTTGACATCGGTGATTTCCAGTTCGCCCCGCGCCGAAGGTTTTAATCCTCTGGCAACCGAACCACCTCTTGGTCGTAAAAATACAGCCCGGTCACCGCATAGTTGGATCGCGGTTGTTTGGGTTTTTCCTCGATCCCTATGGCCCGTTTTTCTTCGTCGAACTCCACCACCCCGTAACGCTCCGGGGCAGTCACGTAGTAGGCAAACACCAACCCGCCGTCGGTAAGGGCTCCGGCCCGCGCCATCATGTCGGAAAGCCCGTGTCCGTAGAAAAAGTTGTCGCCGAATATAAGCGCGCAAGGTGAATCTCCGATAAACGATTCTCCGATGAGAAACGCCTGCGCCACTCCCTCCGGCTTGGGCTGAACCGCATACTCGATGCGAAGCCCCAGCCGGCTTCCGTCCCCGAACAACTGACGATACAGATCGATATGATGCGGTGTCGAAATGATCAGATATTCGCGGATATTTGCCAGCATCAGGATCGACACGGGATAGTAGATCATCGGTTTGTCGAATATCGGAATGATCTGTTTCGAGATGGCGACGGTCTGTGGATACAGCCGGGTTCCGGAACCTCCGGCAAGAACGATACCTTTCATGAATGCTCCTTATTTGGACTGTATGGAACTTGTGAAACTTCTCATGCAACATCTTGTCGGTAAAGATAGCGTTGGAACCCGACGAACACGCGGACAATTTCATCGGGGTTGCCTAAATCCGCCACGACGGTTGCAATGGAGGAAATCGACAAACAGAAAGACGGTGCGGCTTCGAGTTCGCGGGCATTGGCCTCCAACCGCTGGCGGTTAAGCGTGTAGCCCTGAGTCAGATGCTCGCGCAGGATGCCGATGGCCCACTGACGAAAACGGGTGCCTTGCCGGGATTTGACGCGGTAGCCAACCGAAATGATGACATCAAGGTTGTAGAACTTAATAGGTTTGTCCGATCCAGCAATGTGCAAATTTTGCACATTGCTTTTTTCATCCAGCTCACCCTCCACAAACACATTACGGACATGCTTGGTGATAACCGAGCGCTCGCGTCCGAACAACTGTTCCATCTGTTCCTGCGATAGCCAGACTGTCTCCTGATCAACACGAACTTCAACGGTACCCCATTCGGTCTGGTAGATCGAAATATCCACCATAATGCGAACCTCACAATTGTCCGTTGAACGCCGGGTCCAGCAGCGACTGCTTCAATGCCGCCAGCGCCGTCTGCTTTTGCTCGTAGCGCCCTGTCAGTCGTTGGGTTTCGGTTTCGCTCATGCGTTCAGTCTCCACAACGTGCCGTTCAACACCGCTGCGAAACTCACCCATGCCAGATACGGCCCAAGCACCCCGGCTGCCAAACGATGCACCCGCCAGAACGCCGCGATGGTCCACGCAATGGCCAGCCACAGCAGGAGGATTTCCACAAACGCCAGACCGGGCCGATGAAGCCCGAAGAACAGCGGCGTCCATGCGGCATTGAGGGCAAGTTGACCGAGAAACGGCACCAGCGCACGGCGTTGCGCCGTGAACCCGCCGCGCCGCCAAACCATCCACCCCGCCACCGCCATCATCGTAAAGAGCGTCGTCCAGACCGGGCCGAACACCCAACTCGGCGGATTCCACGACGGCTTCCGGAGCATGGCATACCATTCGCCCGGCATGAACAGCGCCCCGCTTGCCGCCGCGCTGAAACATAGCGCCAGCCAGCCCGCCAACGCAAAGCCGGCTCGGAGGCCGGTCACCCGGTCTTCCGATTTGCTTCCCTTGGTGTTTGTTTTCTCGTTCATTCGTGATGGTTTCTGGCGACGCCAAACCGCGCCCGGAGCGACTCCTGACGGAACGCAAAAATCTTCTCTATATCCCGCCGCACAAAAAGCGGATGCGCGATGAAATCAAAGGGCACGGCGTAGCGCACCACATCCCTGGCCAGCGTCCCGCCATCGTGCACCTCAAAGACGTGCTCGTGAATCCATTGTCGATAAGGCCCTCGGAGTTGTTCATCCACAAAACGGTGCGGCGGTTGCCATTCGCGGATGAGCGTGCGCCAGCGCATGGGCAGGCCGCGCACGCGTATTTGGAAATCAATCAGCGCCCCCGCTCGCATTTCGATGGGACGCGGCGTCACGATACCAAAATGCAGCCAGGGCGGTGTGATCGCATCCAGATTGCCCACGTCCGCAAAGAATGGAAACAACTCCTCCGGCGGCAACGGCAGCCACTGTTCGCATTGGAATTCGTGAATCGTCATGCGCGTTTCTCCGCCGAGGTCCCGATGCCGCGCAGCATGCCCGCAAAAACAAGTTGGTGTAAAGGCCAGACGGCATACCAGTAAGCCAGCCCCAAGAACCCGAGTGGATCGAACGTGGCGGTTTGGCGAAGGCTCGCGTTGCCGTCGTTCGGCTGCACCTCGAATTCCAGCCACGCGCGCCCGGGCAGTTTCATCTCGGCAGCCAAGCGTAACCGCCGACCCGCCTCTATACTTTCGACACGCCAGCAATCCAGTGTGTCGCCCGCCCGCAAACATTCCGGATCACGACGCCCACGGCGCATTCCGACTCCGCCCAGCAAGAGATCCAGCCAGCCGCGCATAGCCCAGAGCCAGTTCGCATAATACCAACCCGTCGCACCACCGATGCGCTCCACGGCGGCGAAAGCGGCAGCGGGCTCAGCCATCACCCTCATCGAGCGCGAGTCCACCAACCGATTGCCAAATCGCGTCCCGCCCCATTGCCGAAGTGTGCCGGCAGCGGACAACGCGTCCGACCACCGGGTCGCTGCATAGCTTGAGTCCTCGTTTCCGAGCGCGCTCGCAATCGCCTCCCGCACGCCAATCGGTCGGATGGGAAAGTGGCGTTGCGCAGAATCGTCCCGCACCATCGTGGAGTGACGCAGGCTATCAATCAACTTGCGGCCCACCCGCGCATACAGCGGTGTCACCAAGCCCAGCCACAGGCTGGATAGGCGTGGTGTCAGCAGGGGCACTGGAATCATCCATCGCCACAGCCCGAGCTGCCGTGCATACTCACGCATCAAATCGCCGTAGGAAACCTGGTCTGGCCCGCCGATCTCGATGGTCAAGCTGCGATGGCCGGTTTCAACATCGAGGGCCGCCTGCAAATAGGCGAGGACATCACCGATGGCGATGGGTTGTGCCGTGACCTGCACCCACCGTGGCGTCACCATCACCGGCAAGCGCTCGACCAGGGCACGGATCATCTCAAACGACAGGCTGCCTGAACCTATAATGATGGAAGCCCGGAGTTCAACCACCGGCACGCCGTGGGCACGCAGACGCTCTCCTACCTCGTGCCGGCTGCGCAGGTGCGCCGACAACTCCGTCTCGTCCTCGCCCAAGCCGCCGAGATAAATAATCCGTTGAACGCCCGCCGCAGCGGCAGCACTGGCGAAATTGTCCGCGGCGAGTCGGTCCTGCTCCTCAAAGTCGCCCGTCGTCCCCATGGAATGAACCAGATAATACGCTGTCTCGACGCCCTGCATGGCGGCGGACAACGAAGCGGCATCCAGCACATCACCGGCAACGACCTCCACGCCTGTCGGCACGCCCGACGACAGGCGTTCTGGCTGCCGCGCCAAGCATCGCATACGACAGCCGTCCTGTACCAAGAGCGGCAACAATCGGCCACCGACATAGCCCGTTGCTCCGGTGACAAGGATGAGTTTGTTAGCAGGCATTCCGTGTTCCTTTCCCATGCAACTCGTCAATGAGTCGCGCCACCGCCAGCTCCTTGGCCTTGGCCTCGACTTCCACCGTCAGCGGCCAGCCCAACCACTCATCCGGGAAATCCTCAACGCTGATGTAATCATGATGCCGTTCCGGCTTCGGCCCGTTCCAGCCTTCGATCGGACTGGAAATATGAAACAGCGGTTCTGACTTCCACGTTTTCCGCGCCCGATTCGTGGCCTCGGCCACGCTCAATCCGTCGGACAAACAGCGATGGTGATGTACGTCGTAAACCAGCGGCACGCCTGTGGCGGCGCAAACGGGCAAGAGGTCGGAAGGCGTGTAAACCTTGTCGTCATTCTCCAGCGTGAGCCGCGACCGCACCTGCATCGGCAGGCGTTCAATGGTTTTCTGCAGGGCCCCAAGCGCCGCAGTCTTGTCGCCATATCCGCCGCCGCCATGGATGTTGATCGTGTCGACCCCAACCCACTCAGCGACCTCGGCCTGGTAATCCAGTTCCTCCAGCGAATGGGCGACCGTGTTGGGATTCGGGGAGTTGAGCACCACGAATTGATCGGGATGAAACGAGAGCCGCAGATGGCTGACGCGGGCGAACTCACCGCACTCCTTGAAACGCGCCACGATGTCTGTGCCGCCCGGCAATTCGCTCATTTTGTAGCCCGCCGTGGGGTGGGTCTTCACCGGCAGAATTTGGCTGTTGATGCGGAACGAGCCGATGCCGTGCGCCGCGCAGAATCTCAACGAAGAGAGCAACGCGTCCGCATTGGCCAGGCACAGCTCCGCTAGCCGCGCCAGCCTCTCCTTGCTGGTCAGGCGGAGCATCGCCGTTGCCGTAGTCGTGCGGAACTTGATCGGCTCGACAGCGAACAGGCAACACAATCCCAAACGCAGCCCGCAAGTCGCGCGTGGATTCCTGGGCACGGCAATGGATGGTCGTGCGTTCATAGATTCCCGGTGAAAGCTTGGTGCAGGAGCGACTTTTTCAACGCCGCCAGCGCCCCCTGCTTTTGCTCGTAGATCCCCGTCAGTCGTTGGGTTTCGGTGGCGAGGGCGTCGAGTTGGGTGGCGATGCGTTTTTGATCCGACAAAGGCGGAGTCGGAATTGGATATGTCTTCAATTTCGCGCCGTTGATGTTTGCTTGGTTGACACTCGAAATCACAACCGTCTTGCCGTGGTCGAATGCGATGCGACTGTTCAGAAAGTAATTCAGGTAGTCCGCTTCAGCAAGTTCGCCAAGCCGCTTCGTTGTCCACCCTTTCTTCATCCTTGAGTGTCAGAAACCCCGTAGGTAGAAGCGTGAAGAGGCTTCGATGGATGGTTCCCTCCGGGAACGCATCGAGCGCTACGCGGTTGCTTACGCAATGGCTGCGGGGTAAACGAGCGAACTCCAAACAATCAAAATATCTTGCGGCAGAACGGCCGCAAGAGCGCCTACTCCTTACTGTCGAAGATAGCTTGCGATACTACCGGCAAGCGTACTCCCCGCAGGTGGAAGGCGTAAAACTGCCTTCGGATGGCTGCGGGGAGGCTTCAATAAGGCCAAAGACACCGAACGCGGGATCGCCCTTGAAGACCTCAAGGGGATTCGTGGCCGGATAACGACTCAAAAGCCTCAGCGATACCGATTGCATAGCTGGTCGTTCTGCCACCTGCGCTCCTTTGCGGCTGTGTGGATAAAAGGAATCGTCCCGATCAACGTGTGTTCCTCTGTGTATCGTGTGGCTTCGCTGGTCACGCAGACACGATCGCGGCGAAAAATATCCCCAGGGCTGCTATCCAACCAGCCGAACTGGGACGCCGCTTAGGCGGTGAACTACAAACCCCGTAGCTCGCTACGGGATGGTTGATTGTCAATGATACATTAAAAATGTATAAATGATACGTTAAAAATGTAGGGTATCCCGTTTATGCGTCGGCAGTTTTGGGGTTCTCCTTTCCGGGGGTGGGGTTTATTTCAGCGGCATGGGCGATGGTTGAGCCATCGAGTTTTTTGCCACGCAGTCGATAGCGCTGGCCTTTTATGGCCAATACTTCGGCGTGATGCATGAGCCGATCGAGCAGAGCGGTGACGAGCACCTTGTCGCCGAAAACCTCGCCCCATTCGACGAATGTCTTATTGCTGGTAAGGATGATGGAGCCTTTTTCATAGCGCCCGACGATCAGTTGGAAGATCAGATTGACTTTGTTTCGATCCAGCGACAGGTAGCCGACTTCATCTATGACAAGCAGCGCGGGTTTGAGATAGGGTTCAGTTTTCTGGTAAGTGGACTGTCTTTGAGTTCACGCAGTTGTTTGACCAGCCGATCCGAAGATCAGGTTTTCCTTTCGCTGGACAAAGCCCAGCGTGGCCAGTTCGTTTATGTGTACTTTTTCAATCGACGGCTGGAACGCGAAGTCAAAGCTGTCCAAGGTGCGCAGGCAGGGAAGCGAGCCAGTCTGAGCGTGGTTTTATGGCTGGCCTCCTTATCCAAGAGGGCCTTGGTAGGTGGTCAACGACCTTTTCTCGACCGGGATGTCAAAAGCCGGATGGGACCGTAAAAGGGGCGGACGCTGTCGATCTTGTGTAGCGGAGCCTGTCGTCTTTTGGTGTTTGGGGATCATGATCCCGGCATAAGGGTGGCCGTCGATACGCAGGCGTCCTTTTCCCGTCAGAAGAGGATGGGTGGCGATAAGCTGTGTATGGTCATAGACCCTTATCTTTTGGTCATCGTAACGAACGGTGACGTGCTTTCCCACATGGGCGTGCGGTACAGAGTAGCGGTTGGCGTTGAAGGAGATCAGGCAGTCTCGGCTGACCAACCGGGTCTCGATCGGAGTCGGATCAAAGGCGATCTGGGGGAGCGGCAGAAGATGCGCTCGTTCTTCCTGAGCTTTTTTAACCGGAGCCTGGCCGGTGGTTGCGATAAGGCCATTGACGCGCTCAAGCCAGCTTTTACAACGCCGGTTCAGATCCGCCATATCGACAAAGGCGGTTCCGACAAAAAAATCGTCGTGTACAAAACTGACCAGCCGTTCGGTCTTGCCCTTGGTCTGTGGACGATACGGCCAGCAGGCTCTGGGCATGAACCCGTAGTGGGCGGCAAAATAAAGAAATGGCTCCTGGTAGCTGACCTCACCGCCGCATCATGCATGACCGCTTGATGGATACGGAGGCGCTTTTGTTCACGAACATAGCACTTTACCAGTTCATAGCCGCCTGTATAACCTTGGGCTTTGATCTCTCGATACAGACGGCTGGCGCGAGCGACGCCCCGACAGAGCGCCTGATCAACATAGCCCGTGTACGCATCTAACCTAGAACCCCGGACCGCACGCGCATAGCGTGGCACCCCGTCACGTGAAAGCGCCTCCTTTACCGTACGCCAGTCTCGACCGGTCAGACGACCGATCTCAGGGTAACTCAATCCTTGCTTATGCAATGCATGAATGTTCATCCACGCCTCCAACCTAACCATCGGGAACTCCTCTCGTTAAGGGTCGAGAGGAAAATAGACGATCCCGACATCATCGGACATCCATGGGAGGATAAACCTACATTTTTACTTTATCTTTTTTCATACAAATTTAACCTATCATCTACTTACACCATGATCGGCCACCGGTAAACACGCCCCTGACATGCCCGAACAGTTCGCTTTCCACCAGAGGGTCATGGAGCGCCGCGCAGTTCATGACGATATACGGGGCGCCCGCCAGCGGACTTGCCGCATGGATGGCTTTTGCCGCCAGGTTCCTTGCCTGTTCCGCTTTCCTCTTCGATCAGAACGGTTACAGGCATCGCCGCCGCCTTAGCAATCAGATTCCTCAACTGACGCATGGCATCGCTGTTTCCCAAAAGCGTGGACTGGCGTTGCAGTTGGGTAAGCAGATAGCCGTGTTCACGCTGGGGCCGCGCATGATCCAGCGCGCGCCGGATGGTGAGCCGGAATGGGTCGATGTGGATGCGTTTTTCGAGAAAATCGTACGCTCCTGATTTCATGGCCTCGACTGCGGGGGCGATTGTGCCGTGCGCCGTCAGGATGATAACCGGAATGGGTACGGGGTTGGCCATGGTCCGCAGAATGGTCATGCCATCCGGGTTAGGCATCTTCAGATCGAGCAGCAGCAGATCGATGCGCCGACCCTGAAGTTTCCGAAGCGTCTCTAATACCACAACCGCAGTTGCATTAAAACATGGTTTATCGTATCTTCGGACACATTTTATAGACCATTGATCCAGGAGAATCGAGATAAGGAAAGAAGAACTTGATGATTGAGCGGATGTTTTCATCGCCTTTCATGGACGCTTTAGCGCTTTGTTTTCGCGCAGTGAACCGCGTGAACAGTCGGTCAAGTACTTGCGCGGCTTGCTCTCTTGTGTCGAACGCAAGAACACCTGGCAGATTCCCGAGGTGGTGGGGGATAAGATACCGGATGCGATACAACGGTTTTTGTATCGTAGCCCATGGGATTGTGAGGCGGCAAGAGACCTTTTGCAGGACTTCATTATCGACGAGTTTGGCGATCCGGAGGCTATCGCCTGTTACTTGTCCAATACGCAAAGTACAACCCCCTTGCTCACCCTGGCCCAGATGGATGCCACGCGCTATACCATTGAACAATGATTTGAAAAAGCCAAAGGAGAAACCGGTCTGGATCATTATGAAGTGCGTACCTATCCCAGTTGGTATCGACATATTACCCTGTCAATGATGGCGCATGCCTTTCTGGCCTCTATCCGTGCCAGGGAGGCGAAAAAAAACACGACACCGATCAAGACCTTGCTGAGTTGACCGTCCCGGAAGTGCGGCGTCTACTGGTCATGGCGTTGTTGCTACCGACACAATCACCTTGGGTCCCTCTGGCCCGGTCGCGCTGGCGACGCGCCAAACGCCTGAAAGCCAGGCAGAGTCACTACAGGAGGCATGGGGGCTATACCTCGCCCCAAATTGTCTATCAACACTCAGCACAAACCATCTGCGGTTGTAATACTAAGCGCCACAGACTACAGAGAAAAGGATAAACAGCATGTTTACCGTTCCGCTGTACCGGGAAACACATCGCCCGCAATTTCATTTCAGTCCGAAAAGGGACTGGATGAACGATCCCAATGGCCTTGTCTATTACGACGGAGAATATCATCTGTTTTTTCAGCACACGCCCGGCAGTCTCCGTCACGGACCAAACACCTGGGGTCACGCCGTCAGCGCCGATCTGGTCCACTGGCGGCAGATCGAACACGCCCTGGAGCCGGACGACATGGGATGGATATGGTCCGGCTCGGCGGTGGTGGATCACCGGAACACGGGCGGATTTCAGAGCGGAGCGAAACCGTCGCTTGTTGCGTTCTATACGGTCGGAGATACCATTGTGAAACCACAGAAACCCTGTGTTCAATGCATCGCCTACAGCAACGATTGGGGACGGACTTGGACGAAATACGCCGGAAATCCGGTCATCGGGCATATCCGGGACCGCAACCGGGATCCCAAAGTAATCTGGCATGAGCCGTCCGGAACCTGGATCATGGCGCTGTATCTTGTCGCAAGCGACTATACACTGTTCCACTCGACAGATCTGAAAAACTGGAAACTTCTGGGTGAACTCGCCCTGCCGGGTGTGTCCGAATGTCCTGATTTCTTTGAACTTTCTGTGGACGGCGACCCGGACGATACGCGCTGGGTTTACTGGGGTGGCAACGGCGGTTACGTGCTGGGACGGTTCGACGGCCGGACGTTTACACCGGAAACCGGAGTGCTCAACGCGGAAAAAGGCACCAATGGATACGCGGCGCAGACCTGGAGCGACATTCCATCTGAAGACGGACGCCGTATTCAGATATCCTGGATGGCCGGAGGCAAATTTCCGGCCATGCCGTTTACCCATCAGATGTCCTTTCCTGTTGAACTCACTCTTCGACGGTTTCCTTCAGGCATACAGCTATGCCGCCTTCCGGCGCGGGAGATCGAAACCCTGTATGCAAAGACCGACCGCTGGACAGACCTGCCCCTGCGCCCTGGAGCGGATCTGATCCCCCATACGGATACGGAACTGTTCGACATCACCTTGGAGATCGAACCGGGAACCGCCCGTAATTTTGGGGTCGAGTTGCGCGGTCTTGCGCTGACGTATTCCGTTGCGGAGCAGACCGTCGAGTTCAAAAACCATACCGCCGCGCTTGCGTCTGAAAATGGACGTGTCACCCTTCGCCTGCTCATCGACCGGACTTCTCTGGAAGTGTTCGACGCGCGGGGAGCATTGTCCATGTCCTTCTGCTTCCTGCCGGAAGCCGCCGACTATCCGCTGCGTTTTTTCGCCGGAGGCGGAGAAGCCCGGATATTAGCGCTGACCGTAAATGAATTACGGTCGATATGGGAAAATCAATAGTAAGGCTTCAGGATAAAAACCACCCTGCGACAACGTCAGGGATTCAGTATGCGCGTTTACCCCTGATTATCGCGGTTTATTCGCCGGGTCAACACGCCATTATAACAGCGGACGGACGGAAAGTTCGTCAAAACGGACCGCTCCGTTTTGGGCAAACAACAGAATCGCGTCTCCGGATCGCTGCGGACAGCGGTCGATCAGCGTTCGTCGGTTGTCGATGACCACATCAACGATATCGTCCTTCAAGAGTATGTCGAGGGTAAACGGTCGATCTTGACGGCCCCGTCTCCGTTGGCGTCCTGCACCGATTCGCTCGCGAACGATATCAACGGCGCGGGGGCCCGATTTTCCCGCGTCGTCTGCCCGTATGCTTCTATCACGAGACGGTCGTCCTTCACAAAGCCGATCATGATTTCATCGCGCCGGTCGCGGTCGATATCGGGGTGACCGACTAAATCGAAAGGAAAGGATCGGTTAAACTGCCCGCGCACCCGCGAGCCGGTACCGAGAAATTCGTGGAGCATCAGCGCGTACGGTCCTGATTCCAGCTTCTGATAGATCGCTAAATTGAGTCGTCCGTCGTGATTGAGTTCCAGAGAGGGGAATTCTCTCGCATCGGGGGATTCGGTAAAGGTGTAGCGCGGAGTAAACACAAAAGGATACGGAGAAGAAGAACCGCCACAGGCAAGCGAGGTTGCGGCGATCAGTCCCGTACCTATCAGGATGAATACCCGCATGCCACCCCTCCGGGCAGAGGATTGCCGGGAGTGTTGTAGCACAGAGGAAACACAAGTAGAGATTATACAAAAACATAATGCAGGACGGGTATTTCTACTACAAAGTATAATCCGAATTTATGGGCAGGGTAAGGCCAAACCTTAAACCCCGGTAAATACGGCGTCAGACGGGCGGCTTTTCCGACCTGAACGCATGGCACTGGCTTTTCCTGTTGCTCCTGCGGCAACAGGCCGCAGGATATGCACTCGCTTTTCTGTTCAATAGAATGGCTTCCCGAATATCGTGCAGACAGGCGAGAAGTTCATCCTCCATAAAGGGTTATCCTTTCCTGGAGTGCTCGTCGTCGAAAGTAAGGATTCTTTAGACTCTCAATGGTAAGGAGGTCAACTCTGCACCCCAGTGTATCCTCAAGATCATGCAGCAGACCGAAGAACCGTTTGGAAAGATGCTGTTCGACGGCCTCAAACTCGACAAGCATGTCTACGTCGCTATCGGCTGTGCCTTCGTTACGCGCCAGCGATCCGAAAACGTCCAAGCGTTTTACGTTGAACCGCCTGCAGAAAGGAGCCGTAATTCGCCTGAGTTCTTCTACAGTCACGAGGTTGATCTTTCTAAATCGAGACAACTGAAGTTGACGGAATATTCGGATGTACCCACTCTGAAAATGCGGATGCCTGCCTCTTGGTGTCAAGGCAGCCGTCGCACATCACGCTGATCGTGTACAACCTGTTAGGTCAGGAGGTAGCCCGTCTGGTCGATGAGGTAAAAGCGCCGGGGCGCTATACGGTCATCTGGAACGCCCGTAACGCCGCCGGAAAGCCGGTATCGTCGGGCGTCTATCTGTACCGGATGACCGGCGCGGGCTAGAGCGAGACGCGCAGGATGACGCTGGTGAAGTAATCGGGAAAGAGGATTAACCCTGTATAAAACTTTATTTCTGATCGTATGAATTCGCAAAACTATCCGGCACTTTGAAATGCACCCATGCGCGACTTCCTCTATGTATTTTTTTCCGCCACGGTGCCTAATCCGCCCATGCGCCAGAATCAAGCCCGACTGACACGGCGGCTTCTTTAATCTGCGTCCACGTGGTATCGTCGAGTTCGATGCCGTCACGGCGGCGTTTTTGCGCCAGACGAAACTCCGGCTCGCCCGGTAGCAGGATTTCCGAGAAACCGGAGGCCAACCGACTCGACTTGATATGCCGGACCATGGTTTCCACTTCGTTTTCGTACCACTCACGTTCCACAAAAAAATCGGGGTGGTAGACGGTAAACATGACGCCGTTGCTGGCCATCGCCGGCGCCCCGGAGGCGCACCCCTGCTGGCTCAGTGTTCCGGCGAGGATTTCGACCATGATGCCAAGCGCAAACCCTTTGTGTGCCACGACCCCACCCATCGGCAAAATCGCGCCGCGTGGCTGGGCGTACATCACGTTGGGGTCGCGGCTTGGCTTTCCCTCGCCGTCGATCAGCCAGCCTTCGGGAACCTGTTTGCCCTGATTGCGCGCCACACGGATTTTGCCTTCCGCCACCACCGAGGTGGTCATGTCCACCATGATGGGATCGGCATCCTTTCTTGGTGCGGCAAAGGCGATCGGGTTGGTGCTGAGACGCCCGTCGATGCCGCCAAACGGGGCGATCTGATGCCCCATGCGTCCGGCGTTGACACAGGAAAACCCGATCAGCCCTTCGCGCGCCGCCATGAGCGGATAGGCGCCTACGCGACCTACATGGCTCGTGTTGCGCAAAGATACCGTGGCCGTTCCGTATGTTTTTGCCTTGTCGATCGCACGCCGCATGGCAAAGGTTGCGCCGACCTGTCCCAACGCACCGCCATTGTCTACCACTGCGGTGCAAGGCGTCTCCTTTAACACGGCAATCTGACCCTTTGCTTGAAACCGCCCGGTCTGTATCGCCTTGACATATTCGGGATATCGAATCACGCCGTGCGAGTCGTGACCAAACAGGTTGGAGTCTACCAGATGATCCACGACACAACGCGCATCGTCGTCGGGTACGCCGGATGCGACAAGCAGATCGATGCCGATACGATGGAGTTTTTCAGGGGTAAAGATAGGCATGTACGTCCTTTCTAATTTTAAAATGGATAATGGACAATGGAGCATTGATGTTACGCGACATCTGGTGTAGGCCCCCACCCCGGCTCTCCCCGCGAACGGAGAGGGAACACGAAAAGTCCCCTGCTCACGGGGACCACAGGGGGCAGAACGGGCGGACTACTGAGAAACAGCCCCACTGTGAGTAACATGAGGTCCTAATTTGCATTATTCGCATGCATGGTTCAAGTTCTGTCGGTCATTGTCCATTGTTCATTGTTCATTGTTCATTTCTTCTCCAGTGGGATGGAAACCCCATCAGTTTGCTGTGGGGAGGAATGCCATAAAGGGTTGACAGCAAGAAACCCACTGACCAATAACGACCTGTTTT
>Ga0194132_10005448_pt1 | contig 20612 bp, 14 predicted proteins | sample TA2KigOf80mmetaG_FD_148612 | JGI IMG/M metagenome (GOLD analysis project Ga0194132, IMG submission 148612) | Freshwater microbial communities from Lake Tanganyika, Tanzania - TA2015054 Kigoma Offshore 80m | ecosystem: Environmental > Aquatic > Freshwater > Lake | place: Tanzania: Lake... | reverse complement strand
TGGCGCTCCCGCTTGCTTATGCGAAGATGTTCCCCGTCCATCGCTTCACCTCCGTAGGCACTGACAAACTTTATCCATTTGCCATCCTAGGAGGTGAAGCACTTTCCGTCCAATGGGTTTTTATTTAATTCGTCGTCTGGGTCATCGTCTGAAGTATTTACAGCGAATGGTTTTAGTTTCGCCTTTGTCGCTTCATCCCCAATGCGACTAACTGCGCCTGCTGCTTCGATCCGAATTTGCAGCACTTGTGAAGGATCAAGTGCTACGGTCAGCAGGTCCTCTTGCAAAGCCTGAACTTCACAAGCCTCTGCTATATCAATGGCGACTCGCTGTACGATCACTCCTTTTTCCTTGTCGCCAATATAGGGTTGAAGTTGGTTCGCCAAATCTGGGTGTGAAAGCTTTCGATATCGTTTCCATTTGCTCCAATCAAAATCTAACGACTTTTCCTCGTCGTAGAGTTTCAAGAGAGTTTCTACCAAAGCTGCTCGGTTTTTTACTTCCGCCGTCGCCACATCACTACGAAGCAACACTTCTGGGTCTGTCTTCATGATCTGCTGAAATATGGCAGGTACCATGGATGCGAGCCATGCAGCAGTCTCATGCAATTGCGGAATCAATTTTCCTTCCTGATCACTGGGATGAACAATGAGACTCATCATCTGTGAATGAGACATCCCACTCTGGACCAGGTAATATGCTGCGAGGAATTCTGCATACGTTTGATGTGCCCAGCCAAGACGGTTCGCTCCGCGAGAGGAGAAGAGTCCCGTTCCTAATGTCTCGCGTATGACTTTTTCATTGACCTCAAACTCGTTTTCTTGTGCTTTTTCTTTTCCTCTCGCTAAGCCTTGGAAAGGGATATCCTCATCAGGAACATGTCCATTATCGATATCGTTCCAGACTGCGTAACGGTTAGCAAAAATAGTGACTGCTGCAATACGAGCCGCAATGATTAAACGTCGCTCAGCGGATGTGGGTTGAATTTGCCGAAGCTCAGGTTTGGGGTCTTCACACAACTGACGACAACCGTTGAGATACAGCTCAGTTCGAGTTTTTGGAAAGCTTTGATTCTTGCGGTAAAAATTGAGCAAGAATTTTAAGGTGATTGGTTTGATTGCTAAAGGAGCTGCTTCCGCTCGATCGATTGCACTCAAAAATTCGTTCGGCTCAAAGCCGTTTACTTTTGCAGCTTCAGTGACGTCCTCTCGTCGGAGGAATACTAATTCATACGCCTGAACTGCATCCTTTCCCCATAGTTCGCATAAACTTTCCTCCAAGCTTAAGTTCAGTGACCAGTCGAACGTTCGGCAGGCGATACGGAGGCGGAGTCGGGAGACGAGTTGTTTATCAAGTTTGTTCAGTTCACGGGCTAATAGGCTTGATAAAACTTTGATGTGGAGCAACCCTTCATCGAGACTGTCCAAGAAGATTGAAAGGTGGTGATTCCCTTTTTTCCAAGCAGTAACTGTTTCGTTTGCAAAGAGGTCTCGAACGAGATGGTCTTCACTTCCATACTCACGAAGATCCAACTCTAGGACTTCATCGCCTTCTTGCTTGCTCTTGATCTTAACCGTTTCAATTTCTGCCTTTAAGGCATGGCTTTTACCAATGCCGGGCTCACCAAGCAGAATGAGGCATGGAATCTGAGCAATTGAATCGAAGGAGACCACATTGGGGTTATAAACCCGACCCCACTCTGAGTCCGGATCATATAAGTAGCCCCCATCAGAAAGATTTATCGAAGCTTCTCTCGGACACCAAAACCGTTTCCAGCCGTACATCTGTTTGGACATCACGATCACTATACGTGACCACGCTGCCTGTTCTCAACCGTGGGCTTTCATGGGAGCAATCCTGCCACACGCCAAAAAGGCCGTGCCATTTGTAAAATCTTTGCGTTCATATCAAGGGCCACCACGGTTGCTCGACCAATCGCCGTGCGTCCTAGCAGTCTTGTCCAATTTGGGCTCCAGCGAAAATGATCTTCCCAAATGTTTGTTCGGGGATTGTAAAGCGGTACTTGTTTTCGTGAAAGCGGATCGAGAGCCTTGACTCGATCTCCCTTCGCGAGATTGCAATGAGAACAAGCGAGACACAAATTCTCAGCAACGGGTTGACCATCAAGAGAGTAGGGCAGAATGTGATCGATATGGAATGTTTGGCCGATGACGATTTGCGGTGCATGGCAGTATTCACACCGTCCTGCGGCTCGCGCTTTGACGAGAGTGGTTACTCGGGAGGGAACGCGGGCGGTCACCCTTGTCTGGCCTCCTGGTGTTTCGTAGCAGATCTGACCGATGGCTCACGCACGGCGCGTTGAAAACGTTTCCTGATCGGCTTTCCACGTTCATCAAAAAGCTCTGGTCGTAAGGCACGTGCCAAAGCTTGGGAATTTGTAAGCAAGAGTTGGTCAACCTCTGATGAAAGGTGCTGCAATTCGCGCCTTTCCCCTTGAGTGAGGCGACCCTCGTTATGTTTGTCCATGAGCTTTTCTAGGCGGGCTTGCCTCTGGGGAGAGAGTCGCCGAAGAGAGACGAGTGTCGTTTGTTGATCTGGTGCAGCAAACGTCAGCAACTGCTCAGCGAGTTGCCGTTGCAGTTGCGGAGAAAGCTGTTGAGCCGCTGCCAGTGCGACTTTTAGGGCTTGATCATTTTGCTTCATACTTTACATCTTACCTACTTGCCGCGAGATATACTTACCGACCACTGCCGGAAACGCTGCGCTTATTCCGGCCTACTTTCTGCTTTTCTTCATGCCAATGCAAACCACCATCATCGTAATATACCCAAGCAACTCAACAACGAGGATTGTTTCACTCTGCCAACTGAATATCCCACAACGGCGGATCAGTCGGACGTACAAGCTCGGTCTGAATCAACAGCCCGCAACTGGGACAGGCATAACTGCGAAAGACCATCTTGTCGTCGACATAGACTTTCGGATCGAGCAGGTAGGGGTTTACGCCTTTTATTGGTCGTTCGCTCATGGCACAGTGTAACTTGTAGTTTTCATTTGCCGGTGAAATTTCATGGGCACATTTACTACAGGCGATAACACCAGAAGTGAGGTAAAGCCCTTCGGCAATACGGCGTGCATGGGTAATGTCGAGTTTGCGGCGTTCGCGTTTTGGAGCCGACTTGCAACGGGCTTTGCGGAGTTTGGCGCGGCGTTTTGCGGTTGCCTCGGTATCAATATGCCTCGCTTCATCAAAGACCACGCCATACGCTTCGGCTGCCCAGTCTGGGGTGACATTGCCACGTTGCACATCTAGTGCAACACGTGCTGGATCGCGTTCCAATGGATCGCCATAACCGCCAGCACCGGCCCAGGAAAGTAAGAAAACATCTGCCGGTGTCTGCGGAACGTTGAAGGCCTTTGGCGCGATGTACTCTGTCTTTCCTTGTAACTCAGTAAAACTCGTGGGCATCGTGCCAGTGGCCAGCACTTGCTGGGTGACATTTGCGTTGTGTTGCAAGGTGAATCGTGTCGTGGCTGGGACAAGTCCGCCATGTAGACTTGGTCCAGGGACGGCACAATGACCTGACGCGGTAAAGACGTTGATGTGGTCTGTTCCGTGCGGAATGAAGGCCAGCTCGCCGGAGTTGCCGCCGCGATACTTACCAGCACCGCCGGAGTTCGCTAGCTCTTTACGCCACAAGTAAAGGATCGGATAAAACCATTCGTTATCTTCGACATTAGGCATGGTGCTTTGCAGATCCCACGGCCAACCGCCGGTGTCGATACCATCACGCCAGGGCGATCCAGCAAGCGCTGCACCTACTGGGTCAAGTAAGAACGATGCGTATGGCGCACCGCGCTGATCGGTGCCATTAAATGCGCACACTGGATACATGGCGGCGCCCATGCAGCTTTGTACTTCACTGCGGAGTTGTTCATCTGAGGAACAGGCCAACATCTTTGAAATGACTAATCCTGATAACGCTATGGTTTGTAACAACACCCCTGGCGGTGCGGCTGACACTGCAGCCGGGAAGGTTGCACATGACAACGTCCCTGGCACGACATCAAACTCAATGTGGCGATAGGCGCCTTCGACAACGAACATTTGGTCAAAGAGCATCTGCGAGCAGATCATCGATGCGACCGCACCTTTCCAGGCCACAAGCGTGCAGTTCAATGTTCCGGCTTGTGGATCGCTCCCTTCATTGGAGAAAATCAATCGGTTGCCACGTTTGGTGAGCGACAGGGCATTGCGATACAGATGGCGATCGCCGGGCGCTTTCAGTTCAATCCAACTCGACTCGCGCCAGGTGCCGTCAGGAATGGTTTCTAAACGCTTGAGAAACGCTTTCTCTGAATCATCTTGCAATTTGTGCATCACGCCTTTGATGACCTCGGCACCATAACGCGCAATCAGCGCGAGCAAGCGTTCACGTGCAACATTGCAACCTGCAATCTCTGCGCGCAAATCAAGCGCGACTAACTGCGGCATGCGCGAGCGGCGGGCGTATTCTTCTTCCAAGTCTTTGCGCAGTATGCCACCTTCAACAATCTTGATCGGCGGAATACAACCCGATTCCCAGAACACATCTGCGGCCATAGGATTGAAGCCACCAGGAGCGGTTCCGCCCATGTCCCATTGATGCAGCGTGTTGCCGACCCAACAGAACAACTCCCCTTCCCAAAAGACCGGTGCAACCAGGGCAACATCCGATTGATGGGTCGCACCAATCCATGGGTCATTGGTAAGAAAAATATCACCATCAGTGATCCCTGGATTGTCCGAGCGATTCTCTAACGTCCACTTGATCGCTGAGCCAGTGGCTGACGACAGGTACTGGAGAAATGGACCAAAGAAGACGAAGTCACCAGTTTCATCATGCAATGAGGGATTGAAGTCGTGCCCATATGCACAGCTTGGCGAACCGGAAATACGCATGATGGTGTTGCCGTGCTCGACGTTGATGTTCCATAAGGCATGACGTACGACTTCATACGTGACCGGGTCGATCTTCTCTGCCGCGCGGGTGTGCAGTTTGAGCTTGGGATCGATCTTGAGCGTCTTGCTTGGAATGTAGGGATAGGTACGACCGTCCCATTGAATGTTCGCTTGTGTCACATGTCCTCCTTACAGATCTGCCCTCTGCACCCGTCTCCAATTTTTGCATGAGAGGAACGGGGAAACGGTGAATCGGAGAAACGGCGAGTAAAAAGAAAGCGTTTTCATTCTCCGATTTTCCCTGTCTCCGATTCTCCGTTTCATGTTGGCATTGCTCCTGAATATGTCCAACTGAAGACCATTGGCAATCATTGAATAGTGATGATGAAGTTTCCATACTCATCTAACTCCCCGTGACTCCCAGGCCGCAGCACAATCGTCGTCTCTGGCATTTCGATAATTGCTGGCCCTGCAACTTTGCTGTGGGCAGCGAGGGTGGCTCCGGTATAAATCGGCGTGTTGACGAACCGTCGCATTTCCCGCCAGTACACGTCACGTGAACCGACTTCTGCATCAGCAGCTTTCTGGACTTGATAGGCAAGACGTGGGCGCGGAATTTTTCCCACCGCTGTCACACGTAAGACGCCAATTTCGACCCCGGCTTCTTTGAAGGCAGAGCCTTTGCCGTACAGGGTTTCATATTTATCCGCAAAGGTTTGTAGCAGCGTTTCGGCATCGTGCGCCGTTAACGGACCTGGCGGCACAGGAACTTCTACACGGTGTATTTGTAAGCGAAACTTCATGTCTGCCGAGCGGTGAAACTGTATGGCATCCTCTGTAATCCCGTCTTCGCGCAACTGGGCTTTGCCCTTGTCCTCTAGCTCGGCGAAAATCGTGCTAATGCGCTGCGCGTCAAACGGGGCTATTAGCAGCTCGGCCTTTTCGTAGACATGCAGCACGTCGGCAGACTGCACTCCTAGTGCTGACCATGTCGAGGCCACCGATCCGAGCGGTACGACCACGGTCTTACATCCGAGTTCTTGGGAGTACGCTACTGCATGGGCTGGACCACCACCGCCATACGCATAGACAATGAAGTCACGCGGATCGAGGCCGCGTTGCACGGTCATCTGGCGCATCAAGTCGGCCATGTGAAATTCGACGATTTGCACCGCGCCACTTGCCGCTTCGACCACATCCATCTGTAAGCGATCGGCAACCTTCTGCATCGCTTGTAACGAGCTGTTCTTGTCCAGTGAAAATTTGCCACCGAGGAAATTGTTGGGATTGAGATAGCCGAGAATGACATTGGCATCAGTAATGGTCGGTTCAGTGCCGCCACGGTTGTAACACGCGGGACCAGGGTCAGCACCTGCGGAATGTGGGCCGACTTTCATCGTCCCGCTCATCTCATCGATCCATATAATACTACCGCCACCACTGCCGATTGACTGAATATCGAGTTGCGGCATGAAGAAAGTATATTGATGAATGATGGTTTCTGAGGAGGTCAATGGTTGCCCGTCATGGAGAATACCAACGTCAAAGCTTGTCCCACCAACATCCGACGCAATGACGTTCTTATGTCCAAGTGTGTCGGCAAGGAACTTTGAGCCAATCACCCCGCCGACCGGTCCAGAACCAATTGTGAAAACCGGCTTCTCTGCCGCTTCATGCGCAGTGGCGACACCACCGGCGGCTTGCATGATCAGCAAAGGATATTGATAGCCAAGGTGCTTGGCCCGTTCTTGCACGCGGCCAATGTATCCTGAGGAGCCTGGTCCGATGAAGCAATTAATTGCCGTCGCCGCAGTGCGTTCGTATTCGCCAGGTTTCGCGATCAGCTCATGCGCGCAGGTGACAAAAACCTGCGGCGCCACTTCCTGCACCATCTGTTTGACGGCGATTTCATGGGTTGGGTTCACAAACCCCCATAAGAACGAAATGGCAATGGCTTCGACTTGTTGTGCGAGTAAGTTGCGAACTCCCGTTCGTGCTTCTTCTACATTCAACGGCAGAAACACGTCGCCTTTCCAGTCCATGCGTTCGCTGACTTCTTGAATCAGCGTACGAGGAATGATCGGTTGTGGTTTGGCGTGACGAGAGACGTGCAGCAACTTTTCAATCGGCAGTCCGGCAGAGCGACCAACCGAGCGCATGATGATCAGTGCGTCACCATGACCGCGCGTTGTAATCAGGCCAGTTTTGACGCCCTTCAATTGGACAATGGCGTTGGTGCCGACCGTCGTGCCATGCAGGAGCAAGCGCGTATGTTGCATCAATTGTGCAAGCGTCAGATCGATCTTTTCGGCGGCAACTTGCAGGGCATTGAAAAATCCTTCGGCAAAATCGTTTGGTGTCGAGGGACTTTTGGCGATGGTAATGTGTCCCTGTTCATCCATGACCACACAGTCCGTGAAGGTTCCGCCGGTGTCGATTCCACAGAAGTACTGCATGCGCATCCCCTTGAGAGTATCGAGGTATCCTACTTTAGCTTCTCGTTGTGCGGGGGTACTAACTACGAGAAATACCGTGAGAAATCAAATCCATCAGGCTTGGGCCTTGCGGATGGAATCGTCCTCATGTTAGCTCTTGGCGCTTTTCGCGATCAACACTGAACGGAAATTTACTCGGAGCAAGCGTTGTTGAAAAAACTTCTTCAACCACAGAAAACTCCACGTAGTGGGGCGACCCTCTTTCGTCGAGTTGGTAAAGTCGGCTGGAAAAAGAGCGAGCATTTTACGTATACCTATGCGTTTCCGGCCTTGCGGCGCTGGCTGAGTACCCAAGTGCCACCACGACAGCGGATTCTTTCTATCGGTTGTGGCACTGGAGAATTGGAAAAACTGCTTGAGCGGCACGCGCAGTTGGTTGTCGGGGTCGATTTGTTCTTTGGGATGGTTCGGAGCGCGCGGCGACACGGCGTCACTCATCTCGTACAAACGAATTCGCACCTGTTGCCGTTTGCGTCTGGCTCTCTTGATGTGGTCGTTCTTCCTGAAACCCTTGGTTATGTCGACCCTGACATCGCTTTGCGAGAGATTGCCCGTGTCCTGAAGAAAAACGGTCAGGTGCTGATCACTACGTATCCAGTCCATCTCGTGGCACACAGTGTGTATGTAAAACGGTCAGCCGAAGAGGTTACCCACGCGCTCATGAAGGCCGGGTTTTCTGCGGTCGAACGGCGCTTCTTGTTACTCAAACATTTCAAGGTACACGAAATTGCCGAGGAGTCTCGCTGCTCATTGCTATACCTGTCCGCGCGCAAACGTACGGGATAAACGAGGTCAGGCCTTTTGGTGCATGGGTTCCTGTCCTGTATAAAGCTTCAAAGAACTTTATGTAGAGAGGCGTGTGACAATGATAATAGCGCAAGAGAAAAGCAAAGGGTATGTGAAGGTTTCATATGGAAGCGGATTCATCGCGATTGTGATGTGGAGCGTCATGCTAGGGTGGGCACCGTTGGTACAGGCACAGCAAAGGCTAGAGAACCCAGGTCCCAACTCGTTTCAAAGCGGCATCACAGTGATCTCTGGTTGGGTGTGTAGGGCCCAGAGGGTACAGATTCGCATTGACGATCAGATCTTCATTGATGCGGTGTATGGAACCGGCCGCGAGGACACCCGCGATCAATGTGGCGATACCAATAACGGCTTCAGCGTCCTGGCCAACTGGAGTGAACTCAATGAAGGCGTGCACACGGTTGCGTTGTGTGTAGATAGCGTGTGTGGAAATAACATTAGTGTGGCTGTCACCACCTATGGCTCACGATTTCTCCGTGGTCTTGATGCGTCAGCGATCGCCGCTTGTACTAACCGACTGTCACCAGCGTTTCCCACTCCGACTGTATTCACGTGGCAGGAAGGTTTGCAGAACTGGACTGTCGGATTGACTCCGACCTGTAACGAAGTGGACAGCCAATGCTCGCCACTTCCTGCCGACTCTGCGGGACGAAGAATCTGCCTTGATCTGATTGACTGTTGCCGGTTGTAGCTGCGGTTGATTCGGGTTGGAGCACGTCTGTCGCGCTCCAACCGTCGCACCAGTTTTTCTACCTGACGCCTATAGTGCAATGGTATGTGGGAGCGATTTTATTGCCGCAACGTCAGCACACTCCCTTCGCCGTCGCCAGCGATGTAAATCGTTCCGTCTGACCCGACGGCAAGACCGCCGGAGAATTCCATTGGTCCGCGTGCACAGCCAGGAGGGTCGCCAACGGGAAGGTGATGGGCAAGTACTTGTGGCTTTTTCGTTGCCAGGTCAACTGCGCATAATTCTTTTGTCCCACGATCAAGCACTAGCAGTGAATTTTTCCATACGGCCAATCCTTGCGGTTTGTTGAGCCCATTGATGAAAACTGCGGCCTTCCCTGCTGAGTCAACCTGTGTGATTTGGCCTTTTCCTACCTCGCTGACAAAAATTGTCCCGTTATCTGTAGCAACGACCTCACCTGGCTGAGCTAAACCTTCGACAACGGTTGATGTCTGACCAGCGTCATCAACCCGTAATAATTTGCCAGTCCCTGCTTCGGCAACGGCGACCGTGCCGTTGCCAAGAGGTGCGACACCATACGGACTCTTCAGTTTGCGTACGATCATCTTGAACGGACGACCATCGGGGAAGTATTGCACGACGTCACCCGCAATGGTCGTGATCCACAATTCGCCTGGCACACCGGCAGCGAGGCTGCGGACGAACCCAGGGAAACTGTTGTCCAACAACCCACCAAGACGGCTAACGGTTTTATCAGGGGAAAGCACGGCAAGGCTGAGTCCATCGTTCAGATACAGTTGTCCTGTTGCACCGCACGCGATTCCCCACGGGCCAACGAGTCCGGGCGGAACGAGCATGCGCTCAGCGTTACTGCCATCGGTCGCGACTTCCGCTACTCCACCATCAACAAAGTGTGAGATAAACATGCGATTGTCTGGATGAAAGGCGAAGTTGTCGATTCCCGGTCGGACTTTGGCAATGACAATTTTTGCGCCACTCTGCACGTCAATGCGGACGACCTCTCCATTCCCAGCTTGCGGGACGATGAGCTCCCCTTTGCGATTGAACTTCACTGCTGGTGGCGATTTGAGACCATCGACGACCTTTTCTTTTGCGCCAGTTTCAACATCGACCCGCCAGACTTCCCCATTCGGAACCAGCGGACAATACAGTTTCCCGTCAGGTCCGACCATCAAGGCATTCGGGCCACGCAGGCCATCAGCAATCATCCGCGGCTCACGACCTGAGTGCGGATATAACTCGAAGATACGACCACCACCACGGAACTCGTCGATAAACACCCGATCGTTATGAACTGTGATGCCGTTTGCACCAGGTAAGTTGTCATTAACGATACGCGTTTTTCCGTCTGGTGTTCGAGCACACACTCGTGCACTCATCACTTCAGTGACATACATGGTGCCGTGTGAGTCGAAGGCGACATCGTCGGGTGCAACGATAGGTCCACCCAACGGGGATATCACTTCGAGTGCGCCACTCTTGACGTCGACAGCGGTAATCTGGCTGCCAAAAGCTTGCGTGACATACAGTCGACCATCAGGGCCAAACTGCATGCCATTCGCACCGTACAGTCCGCTGGCAGGAAGCAGTCGTTGAATCTGCCATCCTGGTGCAGCCTGTGGTTCCCGTGCGTCAGACCCGCGCAACATTTGGTATCTGTTCATCCTCATTCCCTCCTTATTGGGGCAGTATTACCCAAAGAAAATTACTATTGTCAAAATCTTGACGGCGGTCTTTCATTCTACTGGCGATTATTTGGTTATTCTGCAGTCCTCTGTTATCTCCCATTAGGTGGGCTTTTGCATACCCCCATCAGGAAACTCTGAGTAAACAAGGCCACCCCCATGACGTACTCCGATCCATACTGCAACCTCTCCCCGATTACCAGGCACTCAGTAGTAAGAAGGCGCGTTGCAAAAGCCCTCGCTTGCTGCCTCTCTGGTGTTAGTCACTCGTTGTTTCTTCTTTCGCTAACGGCACTGTGTGTGATCTTCACGCCACGCCCTGTGGCGAGTCAACCGGTCGCGGTTGCGAATTGTACCCCCAATCTGGTGCCGTACGATATCGTCTACGTCCGCGCCCCTCGTTTTGGTGACACGACTGATACTGTCTGGCCAGAAGTCACTCGCCCCCTCAACGCCGACCCAGGGGCAGACCTGCGCGTGCTCCATCCCAATTGCACTGAAGAAATCCTTTTTCCGCTTGCGCAACATCAAACCCTCGTTGACGCCCCGCTGGGCAATGGCGTTGTACTCGATCCCAATGTTTCGTTCGACGGCAAATGGATCATCTTCGCCTATATCCACGACCAGCGCGATGTCAACCCACAGCGGAACCTCAGTCGCAAGGGTGCGGACATCTATCGCCTCAACCTGAAAACTCGGGAAACGGCCCGACTGACCTTTCAAGAATTCACGCCGAATACGGGGAATGGCGCACAGCTCACAAATTGTGGAAAGACTGGGCAAGGCCAAAATTGTCCCAATGTCGGGGTCTTCAACGTCGGTCCAGCCTTTGTTGCGCAAAATGATCTCACGAAACCCGCGATTGCCTTTACTTCATCTCGCAACAACTTCATTCCGCCCAAGCAGCAAGGTGGGCAACAACGTGTGCTGCAACTATTCATGATGGATTGGAACGGCAAGAATGTCGAACAGATTGGCTATCTCAATCAGTCGATGGCGTTGCATCCGTTGCAATTACTCGATGGTCGGTTGGTGTTCACCACCTGGGAAAACCAGGGCATCCGTGACGGACGGCAGTTCAACCTGTGGTTCATTGCGCCGGACGGCACCAAGTGGCATTCGACCTCTGGTTTTGGCGAGAATGCTATTGTCCATCACTTTACCACGCAGATGGCGAATCAGGATATTGTCACCGTTCGTTATTACAACCAGAACAACAACGGCTTTGGAGATTTGGCACGGTTTCCGCTTGATCCGGCTGGGCCGGATTTTCTGCCGGCCAACGAACCCGGCACTTTTATGCCGTTTCAGCGTAAAGGGTATGTTGATCTGACCAACTGGACCGACAGCATCGGTACCTTGGCTGAAGACTTCCCTGCGCCGTGTGCAGTGGGACGCAATATCTACAACGACATTGGCAATCCCTGCCCGCCCGCCAGCCGGATTGGTAAAGTCACGCATCCGTCGGTTGCTCCGGGTGACAATTTGTTACTGGTCTACACCACAGGCGCAGCCAACAGTAATGGCATCTACACGAACCAAGGGATCAATAAGCCATTCTACGACGGTGGCTTGTATATGATGACAAGTGCGAAAGCGGCGAATGGCACCGCACTGCCGACTGATCTGGTTCGTATCGTCAACAATCCAAATTACAACGAACAATGGCCACGACCGGTGGTCCCATACTCGACGCTGTTTCCGGGTCGCGCGCAACCGACCGTATGGAAAAACCTGCAAAACAGCGGAGAGGAAATCACGGCTAACAGTCCGTTAGGATTGATTGGCACAGCCTCACTGATCTGGCGTGATACCAATCCACGGCTTGCGGGCTTTAATCGTAATAGTGATAACAGCATTGATCCTGATCCGTTCAATGCCTCACATGAACAGCTCTATGCCTGGGTGCACCAAGGAGCCGATGCTGGTAAGTACGCTGACAATGACATTTACGCCATTCGCATCCTCGGCATGTTGCCAAAGACAGACAAGTCCTATCCCAACAACGGACCTGGCTTCTTTAATCATGGAGACGAGCGCTTGCGTATTCTTGGGGAGATCCCCGTACGGCATGAAGGGATAATTGATCAGAAGGGCAACACCGACACGTCATTTCTCGCGCGTATTCCTGCTGATGTCCCGATCACGTTCCAAACCCTTGACCGTAACGGCATGGTGCTCAACATGGCGCAGACGTGGCATCACGTGCGACCCGGCGAGGGGCGGTATGATTGTGGCGGGTGTCATGCGCATACTAAGGAGCCGCTCGATTTTCACACGACGGTCGCTGGACAACCAGGCTTTCAGCCGACCGATCTGGCGTTGCAAACGCCGCTGCTCCAGTTGACACAACGCAATGGTAATCCCACAACAGTCACGCAAAGTGTGCCACAGACAACGATTGAATATTTCCGCGATATTCGCCCAATCCTGAATAACCGTTGTGCAGGCTGTCATACTGCTACGTCACTGGAGGGCAATCTCAATCTGCACGATGATACAACGACCGTTCAATGTGGCTCGGCCACGTGGCCAGGGACATATTATCGCCTGGCGATTGATCGTTTCATTGACGGTTGTCCAAAGTTTGGACTGGGCGTCCCATCAGGCGCGCCAGCTCCGTATTTCATCGAGCCGCAGCTTACTCGCTACCTGCGCGGCTATCAGTCTCGCGAGAGCCTCTTGATGTGGAAACTCTTTGGCGCGCGGCTGGACGGGCGCACCAATGCGACACGCACTGGCGATATTGATTACGACCCAGCGACCGACACCATCCATGCACAACGTCTGGCCTGGGATGAGAAGTTAACATTGGCGCGCTGGATTGATCTTGGTGCACCCATAGAACGCAATGCCTATTGGGGCTGGTTTGAAGATGACTTACGCCCGACGTTGTGGGCATCACCAACCCTTGAGCAAGCGCATGCTGGAGCAGTGAATGGAGTTGCGATTGGCGCCTATGATTTGGAATCCGGCCTTGCGTCAGGAACACTAAGTGTGACATTTAACGTAGCGATTGGCGGACAACCGGCTGGAACCAATTTCGCCAATGGCATAAGCCTCACCAACGGAGGTGGTGTAACAGTGTCCCTCCCCACGGCGGTGAATTTAGTGGCAAGTCGTGCCGAGATGACCGTCCGCATTCGTGATAATGCCGGACACACGACCACGCTTGTACGTGACTTTGGCTCATCTTCGTCAGTTTCACCACCGCCACCGCCACCACCGCCACCGCCACCGCCACCGCCGCCGCCGCCGCCACCTCCGCCTGCCAATACGGATATATCGTTAACTGTCACAGATAGTTCTGATCCTGTGCCAGTGAATACTCAACTGACGTATACATTAACGGTGGCCAACGCCGGACCGTCTTCGGCGACCAAGGTGGTCCTCGTTGACGCGATCCCAGACGGGGTGGATTTTGTGTCTGCCACCGCAAGTCAAGGCACGTGCAGTGGGACAGCAACCGTCACGTGTAACTTAGGAACGATTGCCAGCGGAGCAAACGCAAAGGTTACGCTCATTGTGAAGCCTTCACGAGGAGGGACCTTCAGCAACACCGCCACAGCAACCGCAACGGAAGCTGACCCCAACAGTGCGAACAATGCGGTAACCGCAACAACAACCGTAACTAGTGGTGGTGGTGCGCAAACCTTCTCTCTCAATGTGACAGTACAAGGAAGAGGCAGCGTGAGAAGTAATCTCGTCGGAGTTAGCTGTCCGAGCGATTGCGCTGAAAGTTATGCTAGTGGCGCTTCGGTGACACTCACGGCGACGCCTAATAGACGATATAGCTTCACTGGCTGGGCCGGTGCGTGTACTGGTTCTGGTTCATGTGTAGTCAATATGACGCAAAATCGCGCTGTGACGGCGACGTTTGTGCGGACGCGATAATTCTCGGGTGGTTCCCTCTCCCTGGTAGGGAGAGGGTTCGGGTGAGGGGTGTGTCTATGAGGAATAGTGTCTCAAGGTGTCGTTACTGTCTTTTCTCTCGCAAATGATCTTCTAGCACTTTTGTCACACAACAAGTGAGTCGTTTTCCCGTTGCGATATCAAGAAACTCATTCGGTCCATGGGCATTCGAGCGCGGACCAAGGACACCGGTGATAACAAACTGTGCCTTAGGAAATTTCTCACCGAGCATGGCCATGAACGGGATCGTGCCGCCTTCCCCCCAGTAGCACGCCTCTTTGCCAAAATAATCAAGTGACGCTTGTTTGAGCGATTTTTCCAGCCACGGCTCTAATGGGGGCGCATTCCAGCCGAAGGCGCATTGTTCGGTTTCAAAGGTGACCTTCGCGCCATATGGCGGCTCTTTCTCAAAGAGTTGTTTGAGGAAAGTCGTTGCTTCGTTCGCATTGGCAGTTGGCGGCAGACGTAGTGAAACTTTCGCAGCAGTGATTGGTCGGAGCACGTTTCCCGATTTATCGAGTGGTGGAAGTCCAGCTGCGCCAGTGATGCCCAATTGCGGGCGCCAGGTGCGATTCAGCAGCAACTCTCGAATGTCACTCACAACGGGTTTGGTTCCGGCTTGGAACGGATACTCGCTGTAAACACTGGTTCCTAACACCTGGGCGGCAACAGCGGCTTGCTGTAAACGTTCTTGGGGCACCGTGACATACAAGTCACGGGGCAAAATTTCGCCGGTGTTCTCGTTTTCCAGCCGACTCAAGAGCTGGCGAAGAATACGGAAGGATGACGGAACAATACCGCTTGCGGCTCCCGAATGAACACCTTCAGTTAATGTAGACACTGAGAGATTGCCATTAGCGAGTCCACGTAACGAAGTGGTGATCCAGAGCTGATCGTAGTTACCGCAACCCGAATCGAGGCAGATGACTAGACTCGGCGTGCCAATGCGATCTTTTAGCGCTTCAACATAATGCGGCAGATCGAAACTGCCACTTTCTTCGCAGGCTTCGATGAGTATGACACAGCGTGCGTGTGGGATGTTCTGGAGTTTGAGCGCCTGAATCGCGGTGATCGAGGCAAAAGCTGAATACCCATCATCAGCACCGCCACGACCGTACAGCCGCCCATCTTTGATCACCGGCTTCCACGGCCCGAGGCCTTCGTTCCAACCCTCCATTGGTGGTTGCTTATCAAGATGACCATAGAGCAACACGGTTTCCTTCGAGTCACCAGGAATCTCGACATAGATGAGTGGCGTGCGTTTTTCCAAGCGAACAATATCGAGCGTGAGAGCAGGTATGTGTTGCGTGCGAATCCAAGTGGCAATCAAGTCAGTTGCCTGATCCATATACCCGTTAGTGTTCCAGGCCGGATCATACGCAGGGGACTGGTTAGGAATCGTCAAATACTCCTGTAGCGCTGGAACGATGCTGGTATCCCATTGTTGGTCAACGAAAGTGCGAGTTTTTTTGCTGTCCATAGGGCGCCTCTCTTCATACGGTCGTTGTCATTCTGAGGAACAACGCGACGAAGAATCTCTCAGACATCAAGCTCAGGGGAGAGATTCTTCACTTCGTTCAGCATGACGTTCTCGTAGCATTATCAACCAAGCCGAACTCCTGTCCACTACTTCACCCTCTTGACGCGTAGAGCGGCAGATGTCTAGTGATCGTGATAGCAAACTTCTGTTGTTTGAGGAGGTGTGTATGGAAAAACTTCTCGTTTATCACAACCCTGGGTGAGGGCAGTCACGAGGAGCGCTCGATATCCTGAAAGAGCGCGGCGTCGAGTTCGACGTTATTGAATATCTGAAAAATCCGCTCGACCGAGCAACGTTTGAACGGTTCCTCGCGCTGCTACCGAATCCACCGGCAGATCTCGTGCGGAAGGATAAAAACTTTGAGTCACTGGGCTTGGATGAGAAAAACTATCAGACCCGTGACGCGGTGATCGAGCTGCTCTTACAGCATCCAGTGCTGATGCAGCGGCCAGTGATCATTCGTGGGCAAAAGGCGGTTATCGCACGCCCGTCTGAAAAAGTGCTCGACTTGTTGGGGTAACGACCACCAGTCACAACTTAAGGACAAATCCTTGTGTTGTAGGTGGAGCGCAGCGCGTATGGGTTCCTTCTCCTTCCGGGAGAAGGTCAGGATGAGGGTACCAAGAGACAAAAACCGCTATTTTGTATCCCCTCACCCTAGCCCTCTCCCTGAGGGAGAGGGAATTATGCTGCTGCTAACGGCTTCAGTTGTGACTGATGGGTAACGACCGCCGCCGCTGTTCGCTATTTGCTCTTTTGTCCGGCGATAGCTAACAACTTCACGATTTCCGAGTGATTGTTGTTACTCGCGAGGATCAAGGCGCTCTTCCCGGTCCAATCTTTTGTGTCTGGGTCAGCGCCTTTGGCAAGCAGTGCTTTGACAATACCGGTGTGGCCTTTCTCTGCGGCCCACACGAGCGCGGTTTTTCCCTCACCGCTGCGGAACTTGATATCGGCATTCTTGGCCAGTAGGGCTTGGGTGATTTCCTCTAATGAACGCTCCACGTCAGCATCGATATAGTCTTGCGCAGCAGCCCACACGAGCGCACTCCGCCCTTCATTATCAGTGACATTCACTCCTGCACCTTTTGCCAGCAATGCTTGCACGCTCGGAAGATGTGCTTCGTTGGCAGCCCACATGAGAGCAGTCTTCCCGTTCTCGTCGGTCGCGTTAATGTCTGCGCCTTTAGAAAGGAGGGTGGGGATGATCTCCGCTTGCCCTTTGAGTGCGGCAATCATCAGGGCATCTCTCCCGCCATGAGTTTTCACCGTGACATCAGCACCCTTGGCTAGCAATGCCTGGGCGATGTCGAGAGATCCACTATTGACCGCCCACATGAGTACGGTCCTGCCATCTTTATCTTTGATATTCGGGTCGACATTTTTTGCCAGCAGCGCACGGGCAATGTCGAGATAATTGCTGTTGGCTGCGGCCATCAGCGGAGTTTTGCCCTCGGCATTTTGCATATCGACGGCGGCATTGCTTTTGAGCAGCACGCGGACCAAATCGATATGATCGTTGCTGACAGCGAAGAGCAAGGCGGTATTGCCTTCTTTGTCTTGTGCGTCAAGCGGAACGTTATTGGCAACGAGCGAACGCAGGATGAGTTCATAACCATGCATTGCGGCCCACATCAACGCGGTTTTCCCTTCCGCATCACTTGTGGTGATGTCTGCACCGCGAGTGAGTAGCGCCTCGGCAGTATCGCTGAGAGTTTGGACTAAGCCAAAGCGATCGGGCGGACAACTGGTAGCCCAAAGGAAGGCGGTTCTGCCGTTCTTATCTTTCGCATTTATGTCAGCGCCTTTGCTCAGAAGCAGTTGCACTGTGCCAGTTGCGCCTCGTCCGGCGGCGACCATTAATGAAGTTTGCCCGTCAGCGTCGTGTGCGTTGACATTCGCACCTTGATCGACCAGCGCCTGCACCGTGTCGCTTGAACCGGTGCGAGCAGCGGTGATGAGATTGCTATCAATTTCTCGTAATTGTGGTGCTGCTTGAGGAGACGATGGAGCGGTAGTCACTTGGAGTTCTTGGGAGGTGGCTGTCTGTCGTGGCCAATACCACAACCCGCCGCCGACCGTTGCGGCCAGGAACAGCCCTCCGACAACGATCGTACGACCAGAAATACCGACCTCTTTTCTCTCTGAGGAAGTTGGCGAGTTATACGAAAAGGTAAAACGGCCGAGACTGCTGGCGGAGCCATTTCCCGTGCTTGACGAGTTGCGAGCAGCGTCACTGGTGGTGCGAGAATTTCCATTTGTTCCATGCTGTCCGGCAATGGCACCTTCCGGCGGTAGCAAGAGGGTTCGTTGCCCTTCTTCACTGTTGGCAAGTGCTTCCTCGAGTGCGCGACGGATAATTGTGGCATTCGCCGGACGTTGGTCAGGCGACTTCGCAAGCATTTTTTCGACTTGTAGTCGGATGCCCACAGGAATGATTTCTGGGAGAGGGCGTGGTGCACCTTCGAGGTGTTGATACATCAACGCCATTGGGCCGTCACTCGCAACGAACGGTGCTCCGCCGGTGAGCATCTCATACACCATGACTCCGAGAGCGTAGATATCTGAACGGGCGTCGACGACTTGTCCACGCCACTGTTCTGGGGCCATGTAACGAGGAGTTCCAGGGGAGACGCCGGTATGACTCAGGTTGCTGGTCTCTTCCCCTAAGATCTTGGCAATGCCAAAATCCCCGACCTTTACACGGTCTTCTCCGTGCTGTTCTTCAATGAAAATGTTGGCTGGCTTGATGTCGCGATGGACAATCGGTTCTGGGAGTCCGTGGGCTTCGGCAAGGGCGTCGCAGACTTGTGACGTGATGCGAACAACACGCTCAACCGAGAGCGTTCCGTGGCTTTGGAGCACTTCTTTCAGTGTCCGTCCTTTGATGATTTCCATCGTATAGAACAATTGTCCGATGTCATCACGTCCGGAGTCGTAAATTGTCACTGTATGTGCACTACGTAAGCGTGCAGCCACCCGTACTTCGCGCAGAAACCGTTTCGAGAAGTCTGGGTCACGAGAGAACTCTGGGCGCATGGTCTTGAGTGCCACCTCGCGTAACGCATGGCCTTCCGCATCAAGCTGTTCCGCACGATAGACAACGCCCATTGCTCCTTGGCCTAGTGGGGCGACGATACGATACTTATCAGCGATAAGTTTAGACTCGGTATCAGTAGCCAGCGTTGTCATGCAACAGTTCCCTTCTCTATGTGGGTGGCGCTCAAGAGGGTACATCCCTTTCTCAGAAGGGCGTACTCTAATAGTTTCGGCCATCTACCGCAAGAGCTTTAACTGAGAAAAAGAGGAATTAGGCGCTGACGGGGAGGGAAAACGAGAAGGTACTGCCTTTCCCTGATTCGCTTTCGACCCATACCTGACCACGGTGGGCTTCGACAATTTGCTTGACGAGAGCGAGACCAAGTCCGGTCCCACGAATCTGTCGGGTTTCACTGCTATTAACCCGGAAAAATTTGTCAAAAAGCTGGGGGATCGCCTCGGATGGAATGCCGATACCATCGTCGGTGATGCGCACCTCGACAAAGTTCTCAGTATTGTGGGCGCTGAGGGTAACGGTACCGCCATTCGGAGAAAACTTGATGGCGTTGGACAACAGATTGGTGAGTACTTGGCGGATGCGATTACTGTCCATGCGGACGGTAGGGAGTGCGTTCGGAGCAGCGATATGAAACCTATGCTTCTCTGCGACGCTAACGAACGGAGCAATTGCCTCCTGCAAAAGCGGCAGTACAGCAGTATCGGTAAAGGTATATGTCTGCTGTCCTGATTCGATACGCTGGAGATCGAGAAAATCGTTGATTAAGTCGGTGAGACGTGCAGCTTCGTCATTCATGATAGTGAGAAAACGACGTTGCTGATCCACTGAGAACTCGCGCGTAAGCATGAGTTCAGTAAATCCGCGCAAGCTTGTCAGTGGAGTGCGAAGTTCATGGCTGACGGTCGAAACAAGTTCATCCTTGAGTCGCTCTACTTCTTTCCGTGCTGTAACATCGCGTGAACTTAAGGTGAGGCCAGCAACGGCACTATCGTCGAGCAAATTACGCAGGACACTATCAACCATTCGCCATGTCCCGTCCTTACGCTGCCACTGTGACTCAAATACGCGTACGTCCTCTGACTCCTGCACGACAGCGGTCATGAATCCAGCGACTTGCTCCTGGTCTGTGGGGTGTAACAGGGCAGTGAACGGTTGGCCGGTGAGTTCATGGGCAGTATATCCTAACCAGTGTTCGACCGACGGACTGATATAACGGATAGTGCCGTCGACATTCAGGATAGTCAGCACATCGGCAGCATGTTCAATGAGGGAGCGGAAGCGTTCTTCACTCTTGCTCAGCGCGGCATGAGGGGCTGCGAGTTGCAGACGTGCCTGGTCTGCCTGCTCCTAAGGCGGTGGCAGGAAACAACTTACCGCAATAGTGATTGACCGGAGTGGAGAGCCTCTGCACAAGAGCAGGGATGAGAGACGAGACCATTGTGTGCTGGCTTCGGTCTAAGTATCGAAGTCTGGTCGAAGAGCTGGATGAACGCGGGCGAC
>Ga0194132_10005445_pt1 | contig 20620 bp, 22 predicted proteins | sample TA2KigOf80mmetaG_FD_148612 | JGI IMG/M metagenome (GOLD analysis project Ga0194132, IMG submission 148612) | Freshwater microbial communities from Lake Tanganyika, Tanzania - TA2015054 Kigoma Offshore 80m | ecosystem: Environmental > Aquatic > Freshwater > Lake | place: Tanzania: Lake... | reverse complement strand
GTCGTGATTACCGGCCGCGACAAGGGCAAGAGCGGCAGCGTGCTGCGCGTCTTCCCGGCGGAGAACCGGGTGCTGGTCCAGGGCGTCAACCTAGCCAAGCGCCATACCAAGCCGCGTGCCGGGCAGCAGGGCGGGATCGTGGAGAAGGAAAACCCCATCCACGCTTCCAACGTCGCGCTCTCGGATCCCAAGGACAACAAGCCGACCCGCGTCGGCTTCAAGATCGTCGACGGCCGCAAGGTGCGTGTTGCCCTGCGTTCCGGCGAGATTATCGATCGGTGACCGCCATGGCGACCCGTATGCAGGAACACTACACCAAGACCGTCAAGCCGCAGCTCAAGGAGGCGTTCAAGTACAAGAACGATCTCCAGGTGCCGCGCCTGACCAAGATCGTCGTCAACATGGGTGTGGGCGAGACGACCTCTGACATCAAGAAGATGGACGCGGCCATCGCCGACCTCACGGCGATCACCGGCCAGAAACCCCTGATGGTCCGCTCGAAGAAGGCGATCGCCAACTTCAAGCTGCGCCGCGGGCTGCCGATCGGCGCCAAGGTGACCCTGCGCGGCGCGCGCATGTACGAGTTCCTGGATCGCCTGGTGACCATCGCCCTGCCGCGCGTGCGTGACTTCCGCGGCCTGTCGGGCAAGAGCTTCGATGGCCACGGCAACTACGCGCTCGGCCTCAAGGAGCAGATCGTCTTCCCGGAGATCAACTACGACAAGATCGACACTATTCGGGGCATGGACATCATCATCGTGACCACGGCGAAGACCAACGAGGAGGCGAAGGCGCTTCTCAAGGGCTTCAACATGCCGTTCGTCAACTGACCGCCGCAGAGGAACACTCATGGCGAAGAAAAGCATGATCGAGAAGAACAAGCGGCGCGAGCGGCTCTCGAAGCAGTTCGCAGCCAAGCGCGCACGCCTCAAGGCGATCGCCGGCGACAAGAAGCTCCCCATGGAGGAGCGGTTCGCGGCTCGCCTGAAGCTGGCCGAGCTGCCGCGCAACTCGGCGCCGACGCGCATCCGCAACCGGTGCGAGCTGACCGGGCGGCCGCGCGCCACCTATCGCAAGTTCAAGCTGTCGCGCATTGCGTTGCGCGATCTGGCCTCGACCGGGCAGATCCCGGGCGTGGTCAAGTCGAGCTGGTAACGGAGGAATTCGGGATATGGCGATTAGCGATCCCCTGGGCGATATGCTGACGCGCATCCGGAACGCACAGGCTTCCGGCGAGCGTCAGGTGATCTCCCCCGCGTCGAAGCTGCGCAAGAGCGTGCTTGAGGTACTCGAGCGCGAAGGCTACATCCGCGGCTTCTCGTGGTCCGAAATGCGCACCGGCATTGCGCAGTTCACGATCGAGCTGAAATACGACGAGGGCACGCCGGTGATCAAAGAGATCGACCGCGTCTCCAAGCCGGGGCGCCGCGTCTACTCCAAGATCGCGGACTTGCAGAAGGTCTACGGCGGCCTCGGCATCTCGATCCTGTCGACACCCCGCGGCGTCATGTCGGACAACGAGGCCCGCGCCGCCAATGTCGGCGGCGAAGTCCTCTGCCGCGTGTTCTGAGCAGGTAGCCCATGTCGCGTATCGGCAAGAACCCCGTCACCATTCCCAGCGGCGTCAACGTCGCTGTGGCCGGTCAGGTCGTCACCATCCAGGGCAAGCTAGGCAAGCAGTCGCTGACCCTGCACGGCGAAGTGACCGCCGCGGTCGAGAACGGAAAGGTCGTGCTCAAGCCGCGCTCGATGTCGAAGCGGGCGCGGGCGTTGTGGGGCACGTCGCGCGCCCTGATCAACAACGGCGTCAAGGGCGTGTCGGCCGGCTTCACCCAGAATCTCGAGATCAACGGTGTGGGCTATCGCGCCCAGGTCGAGGGCAAGAACCTCAACCTGCAGCTCGGCTTCAGCCACGACATCAAGTATCCGATCCCCGAAGGGATCGCGATGAAGGTCGGCGAGAAGCAGACGACGATCGCCATCACCGGGTCGGACCGCCAGAAGGTCGGCCAGGTGGCGGCTGAGATCCGCGCCCTGCGCAAGCCGGAGCCCTACAAGGGCAAGGGCATCAAGTACGAGTCCGAGCGTATCCGCCGCAAGGAAGGCAAGAAGAAGTAGGCTGCCATGCAGAAACAGGACCAGCTCTTCGAGCGCCGCAAGCGGCGCCAGCGCGTCGCGCTCCGGCAGAAGTCGGCAGGGCGCCCGCGCCTATCGATCTTCCGCTCGTCGAAGCATATCTATGCCCAGGTCATCGACGACGCGAAGGGGGTCACCCTCGCAGCCGCGTCGAGCCTCGATCCCGATCTGCGTAAGGACATGAAGACCGGCGCCGACATCGGCGCCGCCAAGGCGGTCGGCAAACTGGTGGCGGAGCGCGCGACCAAGGCCGGCGTCAAGGAAGTCGTCTTCGATCGCGGCGGTTACATGTTCCATGGCCGGGTCAAGGCCCTGGCCGATGCCGCCCGCGAGGGCGGTCTCAGCTTCTGAGCCGCGATCTTACGGTTGGAGATAAAGCACGATGGCACGCAATGAAGGACGCGGTGGCGGCGAGCGCTCGGGTGGCGGGCGCCGGCGCGAGGGCGGCGAAGGTCAGCGCGAGGACAGCGATCTGATCGAGAAGCTGGTCAGCATCAACCGCGTGGCCAAGGTGGTGAAAGGCGGAAGGCGTTTCGGTTTCGCCGCCGTCGTTGTGGTCGGTGACGGCAAGGGCCGCGCCGGTTACGGCACAGGCAAGGCGCGCGAAGTGCCGGAGGCAATCCGCAAGGCGACCGATTCCGCCAAGCGCGCTATGGTCCGCGTACCGCTGCGCGAGGGCCGCACGATCCATCACGACGTCTACGGCCGCTTCGGGGCCGGCAAGGTCGTGGTCCGCGCGGCAAAGCCGGGTACCGGCATCATTGCCGGCGGCCCGATGCGCGCCATCTTCGAGAGCCTGGGGCTGCAGGACGTGGTGGCGAAGTCGATCGGCTCGTCCAACCCGCACAACATGATCAAGGCGACTTTCGCGGCGCTTGCCGATATCGCCAGCCCGCGCGTGGTGGCCGCCCGGCGCGGCAAGAAGATCGGCGACATTCTCGGCCGCCGCGAAGGCGAAGCGGCTGCGGCCGGCACCTGACCGGCCGGCTTCGAAGGAGCATTGCGATGAGCACCAAGGCGAAAGGCAAGACCGTCAAGGTCACCCAGATCGGCAGCCCGAGCGGCCGTACTCAGGACCAGCTTGCGACCCTCATCGGCCTCGGGCTCAACAAGCGTCACCGCAGCCGCGTCCTCGAGGACACGCCTTCGGTGCGCGGCATGATCACCAAGGTCCGTCATCTCATCCGGGTCGAGGAAACGGCCTGAGCCGGCCGCCCCCTGGAGCGAAGTCAGGAACACGACGATGAAATTGAATCAGATCCGCGACAATCCGGGTGCCCGCCGCGTCCGCAAGATCCTGGGCCGCGGCATCGGCTCCGGCCTGGGCAAGACCTCGGGCCGCGGCGGCAAGGGCCAGACCGCGCGCTCCGGCGTCGCGCTCAACGGCTTCGAAGGCGGCCAGACGCCGCTCCATCGCCGCATCCCCAAGCGCGGCTTCAACAATATCTTCCGCCGGGAGTTCCAGGAGATCAACCTGGGGGCGCTGCAGAAGGCGATCGACGACGGCAAGCTGGGTGCTTCCGAGACGATCACCGTCAAGGGCCTGGTCAGCGCCGGCGTCCTGCGCCGTGAGCGCGACGGCTTGCGTCTGCTCGGCGACGGCAAGGAGAGCTTCAAGGCCAAAGTGACGATCGAGGTCGCCGGCGCCTCCAAGTCGGCGGTCGAGGCGATCGAGAAGGCTGGCGGCAAGGTCGTAGTTCTCAAGGACATCCGTCCGGGCGTCGAGAAGGACATCGCTGCCAAGAAGGCGCGGCGCGAGAAGCGCCTGGCCAAGGAGGCCAAACCGGCGCCCAAGGCGGCGGCCGCTGACGACAAGGCCGCCGAGGGCAAGGAAGGCAAGGCGAAGCCGGCGAAGGGTTGATCGCAACCCCAGGGCTTCCCAGCTAGGGGACAGGAGTCGACATGGCGTCCGCCGCCGAGCAACTTGCCGCCAGCATCAATCTTGGCGCCTTTTCCAAGGCGACCGAGCTTAAGAAGCGCATCTGGTTCACCCTTGGCGCGCTGATCATCTACCGCCTCGGAACCTACATCCCGATCCCCGGCATCGACCCCGCCGTGCTCGCCGAGCTGTTCGACCAGCAGCGCGGCGGTATCCTGGGCATGTTCGACATGTTCTCGGGCGGCGCGCTCGGGCGCATGACGATCTTCGCCCTCAACATCATGCCGTACATCTCGGCCGCCATCATCATGCAGCTGATGACGGCCGTGTCGCCCCAGCTTGAGGCCCTCAAGAAGGAAGGCGAGGTCGGTCGCAAGAAGATCAATCAGTACACCCGCTACGGCACCGTCGTGCTGGCGTTGTTCCAGTCCTTCGGCATCGCCGTCGGCCTCGAGGGCATGCAGGGCGCGCAGGGCGGCGCGGTCATCGATCCCGGCCTGTTCTTCCGCATCACCACGGTCGTCACATTGACCGGCGGCACCATTTTCCTCATGTGGCTGGGTGAGCAGATCACCGCCCGCGGGGTAGGCAACGGCACCTCGCTGATCATCTTTGCCGGCATCGTCGCCAATCTGCCGTCGGCACTGGCCGCGACCCTCGAACTCGGCCGCACGGGCGCCCTGTCGGCGGTGTTCATCGTCCTGCTCCTGATCATGGCCGTGCTCACCATCACCATCATGGTGTTCATGGAGCGCGCCCAGCGCCGCGTCCTCGTCCAGTACCCGAAGCGTCAGGTCGGCAACAAGATGTTTGGCGGCGAGGCTTCGCATATGCCGCTGAAGATCAATACGGCAGGCGTCATCCCGCCGATTTTCGCCAGCTCGCTCTTGCTCCTGCCGCTGACCTTCGCCCAGTTCACCGCCGGCCAGGGCCCCGAATGGCTGCAGGAGATCGTCGCGCGCCTGTCGCATGGTCAGCCGCTCTACATCCTCGCCTATGTCGGCATGATCGTGTTCTTTGCCTTCTTCTACACGGCCATCGTCTTCAATCCCGTGGAGACGGCGGAGAACCTCAAGAAGCATGGTGGTTTCATCCCCGGCATCCGCCCCGGCAAGAACACCTCGGACTATCTCGACTATGTCTTGACGCGCCTGACCGTGATCGGCGCCGCCTATCTGTCGATCATCTGCGTGCTGCCGGAAATTCTCATCTCGCAATACGCCGTGCCGTTCTATTTCGGCGGCACCAGCCTGCTCATCGTCGTCAGCGTCACCATGGACACGGTGGCGCAGATCCACTCGCATCTGCTGGCGCACCAATACGAAGGCCTGATCAAGAAGACCAAGCTGCGCGGCCGCCGGGGCTGAGATTCGCAAGCCCCGCAGGGCCGATCGAAAAGGGGGGACGTCATGAACATCGTTCTGCTGGGCCCGCCGGGTGCGGGCAAGGGGACGCAAGCCAAGCGTCTTGAGGAGCGTTACGGCCTCATTCAGCTCTCGACCGGCGACATGCTGCGCGCCGCTGTCGCCTCGGGCAGCGAGATCGGCCAGCGTGCCAAGGCCATCATGGAGGCGGGACAGCTGGTGCCCGACGAAGTGGTGATCGCACTGATCGCTGACCGGATCGACCGCCCGGATGCCAAGAAGGGCTTCATCCTCGACGGCTTCCCGCGTACCACCAAGCAGGCCGAGGCGCTTGACCGCATGCTGGCCGAGAAGGGGATCAGGCTGGACCATGTCATCGAGATGAAGGTCGACGATGCGCTGCTCGTCGACCGCATCTCCGGCCGCTACACCTGCGCCAAGTGCGGTGCGGGCTATCATGACCGTAACCAGAAGCCCAAGGTCGACGGCGTGTGCGACGCCTGCGGTTCAACTGAATTCAAGCGGCGTGCCGACGACAACGCCGAGACGGTGAGCAAGCGCCTTGAGGCGTATCACGCCCAGACCGCGCCCATCCTGCCGTATTACCGTGCCAAGGGCGCCCTCAAGTCGGTCGACGGCATGGCCCCGATCGACGATGTGACGGTGGCGCTGGGCGCCATTCTTGACGGGGCCGCCCGGCCGAAAGCCAAAGCGAAGCCCGCTGGCCGCGCCAAGGCAAAACCGAAGGCCAAGCGTGCTGGCAAGGCCAAAGCCAAGGCGAAGAAGCGCCCCAAGGCCCGGAAAAAGCCTGCCCGCGGTAAGCGCAAGGCGCGCCCGGCCCGTGGCCGCCGCCCGGCCTCCAAGGCCGCCCGGCGGAGCCGCAAGCCGGCTCGCCGTCGAAAGAAATAACCGATTTTTGGCAATGGGTTACGCGATTTCAACCAACCTCAGGAAGATGGTGAGCAGGCCGTTGACTCAAGGGGCAAAAAAACTATAATCCGCGGCCTCTCGGTGGGAGCGGCCATTTCGGGTGGTCGGCCTATTGCCGGGAGTTTTTCGTGTTTGGGCCTGGGAACGGGTGGCGCTCCATGAGTGCCGGGTGTTCTTCGGCCTTGTTTGTCCCGGGCGAGATCCCGGGCTTGGATATCTGAGGAGAATCCGCGTGGCGCGTATTGCCGGCGTCAATCTACCGACCAACAAGCGCGTCGTCATCGCGCTACGTTACATCTACGGCATCGGCCCTGCCAAGGCGCGCGAGATCTGCACCAAGGTGGGCATCGCCGAGCCCAAGCGGGTCAACCAGCTGAGCGACGCGGAAGTGCTGCAGATCCGCGAGATCATCGACCGTGACTATCAGGTCGAGGGCGATCTGCGCCGCGAGATCGCCATGAACATCAAGCGCCTCATGGATCTCGGCTGCTACCGGGGGCTGCGTCACCGCAAGGGCCTGCCGGTCCGCGGCCAGCGCACGCACACCAACGCGCGCACGCGCAAGGGCAAGGCCCGGCCGATCGCCGGCAAGAAGATCGCCGCCCGCAAGTAACGCCGCAAGACACAGGATCGAATCGATATGGCCAAGCCACAAGCTGCCGCCGGCGCTGCCGTCGCCCGTCCGCGCCGTCGCGAGCGCAAGAACATCACCTCGGGTGTCGCGCATGTGAACGCGACGTTCAACAACACGATGATCACCATCACGGACGCACAGGGCAACACCATCGCCTGGTCGTCCGCCGGCACCCAGGGTTTCAAGGGTTCGCGCAAGTCGACGCCCTACGCCGCCCAGATGGCGGCCGAGGACGCCGGCAAGAAGGCGATGGAGCACGGCGTGCGTACCCTCGAGGTCGAGGTCAAGGGCCCCGGAGCCGGACGCGAGTCGGCGCTGCGCGCGCTGCAGACGGTCGGCTTCATGATCACCTCGATCCGCGACGTGACCCCGATCCCGCACAACGGTTGCCGGCCGCCCAAGCGGCGGCGCGTCTGACATCAGTCGGGCGCCGCGCTCCCGCGGCGCCGAAGGAAACCGGCCGGGCGGCCCGATACGGCCGCCGGCGCTAGCAATAAGGGTGAAACCCGTGCTGCAGAAGAACTGGAAAGAACTGATCAAGCCCGAGAAGCTGGACGTCGAGCCGGGCGACGACCCGAAGCGCGAAGCGACCATCGTCGCCGAGCCGCTGGAGCGCGGTTTCGGCCTGACGCTGGGCAACGCCCTGCGCCGCGTGCTGCTCTCCTCGCTGCAGGGAGCGGCCATTACCTCGATCAAGATCGACGGCGTGCTGCACGAATTTTCGTCGATCCCCGGCGTGCGCGAGGACGTGACCGACATCGTGCTCAACGTCAAGGCGGTGGCGGTGCGCATGCATGGCGACGGCCCGAAGCGCATCTATCTCAAGGCCACCGGCCCCGGCGAGGTGACCGCCGGCCAGATCGAGACCGGGCACGACATCGAGATCATGAACCCCGAGCACGTCATCTGCACGCTCGACGACGGTGCCAAGCTCAACATGGAAATGACCGTCGAGACCGGCAAGGGCTATGTCCCGGGCGCCAACAACCGCGCCGCCGATGCGCCGATCGGCCTGATCCCGGTCGACGCGCTGTTCAGCCCGGTGCGCAAGGTCTCGTACAAGATCGAGAATACGCGCGTCGGCCAGGTGACCGACTACGACAAGCTGTCGATGCGCCTGGAGACCAACGGTGCGGTGACGCCCGAGGACGCGGTGGCGCTGGCCGCCCGCATCCTGCAGGACCAGCTGCAGCTCTTCATCAACTTCGAGGAGCCGCAGGCCCATGTCGCCGAGGAGGCGCGGGGCGAGCTGCCATTCAACAAGAACCTGCTGCTCAAGGTCGACGAGCTCGAGCTCTCGGTGCGTTCGGCCAACTGCCTCAAGAACGACAACATCATCTATATCGGCGATCTGGTGCAGAAGACCGAGGCGGAGATGCTGCGCACGCCGAATTTCGGCCGCAAGTCGCTCAACGAGATCAAGGAGGTGCTGGCCCAGATGGGCCTGCATCTCGGCATGCAGATCGCCAACTGGCCGCCCGAGAACATCGAGGAGCTGGCCAAGAAGCTGGAAGAGCCGTACTGAGCGGCGCGTCTAGTAGCGGATAACAGGAGTATCGTTTCATGCGTCACGGCGTTGCGGGCCGCAAGCTCGGCCGGACTTCGAGCCACCTCAAGGCCACCCTCGGCAACATGGCCGCGGCGCTGATCCGCCACGAGCAGATCAGCACCACGCTGCCCAAGGCCAAGGAGCTGCGGCCTTTCGTCGAGAAGCTGATCACCCTGGGCAAGAAGGGCGGCCTGGCCAACCGGCGCCAGGCCATGGCGGTACTGCACGACACCAAGCTGACCCAGAAGCTCTTCGGGCCGATCGCCGAGCGCTACAAGGGGCGCCAGGGCGGCTACACGCGTATTCTGAAGGCGGGGTTCCGTTACGGCGACACCGCGGCCATGGCGCTTATCGAGCTGGTAGACCGCGACCTAGCCGCCAAGGGCGCCGAGGACAAGGCCCGCCACGAAGCCGCCCAGAAAGCCGCGGCGGACGCCGAAGCGGCCGCGCCGGCGGCCTGAACCGGATCTGACGCACCGGGCTCCTCTGCCCGGCTCCTATGGAGGGCGGCTCTCGCGGGCCGCCCTTTTTCTTTGCCGCCGGTGGTAGACTGGTTACCCGTTTTCCCTTCCGAATCCGCATGAAGCAGGCTCTTTCCCTCCTGGCGCTCGGCGGCCTGATGCTGGTCCTGCCGGCGCTTCCCGCCGCCTCCCAGCCCCGGGCTGTGCCGCAAGACCCGGCCGAGATCCAGCTCTCCTTCGCCCCGCTGGTGAAGCGCACGGCGCCGGCCGTGGTCAACATCTTCACCCGGCGCACCGTGCGCACGGTCCCCTCACCGCTGCTCAACGATCCCTTCTTCCGCCGCTTCTTCGGCGATCAGCTGCCGGGCGGCCTGCCCGGCGGTACGGAGCGGGTGCAGAACTCGCTCGGCTCGGGCGTCATCGTCGACCCCACCGGGCTCATCGTCACCAACCACCACGTCATCCGCGGGGCGGACGAGATCACGGTCGTGCTCGCCGACCGGCGCGAGTTCGAGGCCCAGATCCTGCGTACCGACGAGCGCACCGACCTCGCCATCCTGCGCATCGACGTGGGTAGCGAACGTCTTCCGGCTCTCGAGCTGCGCGATTCCGACGATCTCGAGGTCGGCGACCTGGTCCTCGCCATCGGCAACCCCTTCGGCGTCGGCCAGACGGTGACCAGCGGCATCGTCTCGGCGGTGGCGCGGACCATGGTCGGGGTCGCCGACTACCGGTTCTTCATCCAGACCGATGCGGCGATCAATCCCGGCAACTCCGGCGGCGCCCTGGTTTCGATGGATGGGCGGCTGGTGGGCATCAATACGGCGATCTTCGCGCGCGACGGGGGCGGCTCGATCGGCATCGGATTCGCCATCCCGTCCAACATGGTGCGCACGGTCATTGCGGGCGCCGGCGCCGAAGCGGGCGGACGGATCGTGCGCCCGTGGTTCGGGGCCGGCGGTCAGTCGGTCACGGCGGAGCTCGCCTCCTCGCTCGGGCTAACGCGGCCGTCCGGGGTTCTGCTCAGCAATGTCTATCCCGGCAGCCCGGCGGAGCGCGCCGGCCTGCGGCGGGGTGACGTCGTGACCCATGTCGAGGGCCGCGAGGTCAGCGACACCGACGCCTTGCGCTTTCGTATCGCCACGCATCCGGTCGGCGCAACTGTCAAGGTCAATGTCTGGCGCGACAGCGCCGAGCGGGTGGTGAACCTGACGTTGGTGGCGCCGCCCGAGATACCGCCGCGCGACGCCACCCTGATGCGCGGCAACCATCCATTGGCGGGGGCGACGCTGGCCAACCTGTCGCCAGCGCTGGTCGAGGAACTCGGCATCGATGCCGCACCCCGCGGCGTCATCGTTCTGGAGCTGCGCCGCGGCAGCCCGGCCAACCAGATCCGGCTGCAGCCCGGCGACATCCTGATCCATATCAACGACCGTGAAATCCGCTCGGTCGAGGACGCCCGCCGCATCGCCAGCAGCGCCGCGGTGCCCTGGCGGATGGCTCTGCGCCGCGGCGGCCGGGTGATCAACCTCACGGTCGGCGGATGAAACGCAAAGCGACGTCGACATCTGCCGCGACAGCCAGCCTTTTTGCCGAGGCCGCCTCGCGGCCGCTGGCCGACCGTTTGCGCCCGACCCGGCTCGACGAGGTCGTCGGCCAGGACCACTTGTTGAAGGTGGGTCCGGCGGGCGAGCCCGGGCCGCTCGCCCGCATGGTGGCCGGCGGCCATCTCGCCTCGATCATCCTCTGGGGGCCGCCCGGCTGCGGCAAGACGACGATCGCCCGGCTGCTGGCCGAGGCGGTCGACCTCGAGTTCGTCCAGCTCTCGGCCGTGTTTTCCGGCGTTGCCGATCTGCGCGAGGCGTTTGCCGCGGCACGCGACCGTCGGGTGATGGGCCGCTCGACCCTGCTTTTCGTCGACGAGATTCACCGCTTCAATCGAGCCCAACAGGACGGTTTCCTGCCCTATGTGGAGGACGGCACCGTGACGCTGGTCGGGGCCACCACCGAGAACCCGTCCTTCGAACTCAACGGCGCCCTGCTGTCGCGCTGTCAGGTCCTGATGCTCAAGCGGTTGGATGACGCGGCGCTGGAGACGCTCCTCGGTCGGGCCGAGCTCCTGACGGAGCGCGCGTTGCCGCTGCTTCCCGAAGCGCGTCAGGCGCTGATCGCCATGGCCGACGGCGACGGCCGTTACCTGCTCAACCTGGCGGAAGAGCTGCTGCAGCGCCCGAAGGACGCCCTGCTGCTCGACACCGCCGGTCTGGTCAACGCCGTGCAGAAGCGCGCCCCCCTCTACGACAAGGCTCAGGAAGGCCACTACAACCTGATCAGCGCCCTGCACAAATCGCTGCGCGGCTCCGACACCGATGCCGCCCTCTACTGGCTGGCCCGCATGCTGGCCGGCGGCGAGGACCCGCTCTATATCGTGCGCCGGCTGGTGCGTTTCGCGGTCGAGGATGTCGGCCTCGCCGACCCCCAGGCCATCCTCCAGGCGCTGGCCGCCAAGGACACCTATGATTTTCTCGGCAGCCCCGAGGGTGAGTTGGCCATTGCCCAGGCGGTCATCTATCTCGGCACGGCGCCCAAATCGAACGCCGCCTACACCGCCTTCGGCGCCGCCAAGGGAGCGGCCAAGGAGACCGGCTCGCTGATGCCCCCGATGCATATCCTCAACGCGCCGACCAAGCTGATGACGCAACTCGGTTACGGCAAGGACTACGCCTACGACCACGACACCGAAGAGGGCTTCTCCGGCCAGAATTATTTTCCCGAAGGTATGGGGCGCCGGCAGTTCTATCGGCCGGTAGAGCGTGGCTTCGAACGCGAGATCCAGAAGCGGCTGGAGTACTGGGCCAAGCTGCGCGAGCAGAAGGGCAGCGCATGAGCTTCGACACTTTCATTGCCATCGACTGGTCGGGGGCCGAAGGGCGCTATGGCGGCATCTCGATTGCCCGCTGCAAGCCCGGTGCTTCGGCACCGGTACTGGTCGTGCCGGAGAGTGTGCGCTGGACTCGATCCGCTATCGCCTCTTGGCTCGAGCGCGAGATCGGCACCGGCAAGCGGCTGCTGATCGGCTTCGATTTCGCCTTCGGCATGCCGTTCGAGCCGAAGGGGGGCGGCTACCTCGCGGGGCAGGCGGCGGGGACGCGGGACATCTTCGCGCTGTGGGATCTGATCGAGGCCGCCAGCGCCCGCGAGGATGATTTCGGCTGCGGTCGCTTCGTCCGCGATCCGCGTTTCGCGCCGCTCTACTGGAGCACGGGCACGATGCCGGCCGGCTGGATTGCCCGTCAGCGCATGACCGAGATCGCCTGTGCCGCAGCTACCAAGACACGGCCGGAGACGGTGTTCAAGCTCATCGGCTCGAAGCAGATCGGCAAGGCGTCACTCACTGGCATCCGTGTGCTACGGCAGGTACGGGCGCGTAGTGCCGGCAAGGTGTCGATCTGGCCGTTCGAAAAGCCCTCGGGCTCCGTCATGGTGGAGATCTATCCCACCCTGTTCCGCAAGGCGGCGGCCGATACGCTGGCCAAACTGCGCACACGCAGCGATCTCGACGCAGCACTGCGCTATCTCGGCTCGAAGGGCGTCGAGGATGCCGATGAAAATCTCTCCGATCACGACACGGACGCGCTGATTTCCGCCGCCGGGCTGCGCAAGCTATGGGCGGAGGGGCGGATGTCGCTTGCACCGGTAACCGGCCGTGTCGGGCGCGAAGGTTGGATCTTCGGCGTGCCGCTGCCCGCGGCGGCAAAGGCGGCAGCGTGACCGGCGTGCAGACCCTGAAGGTCGCGGACGACGAGGCCGAGTTGCGCCTCGATCGCTGGTTCAAGCGGCGATTTCCGCTGCTCGGCCACGGCCGGCTGGAGAAGTTGCTGCGCACCGGTCAGGTACGGGTCGACGGCAAGCGTGCCAAGGCCAACGCGCGGCTGGAGCCGGGGCAGGAAATCCGCGTGCCACCCGGCGTCGACAGACCGCCGCCGGAAGGCAAAGGCCAACCGCCGCGCCCGGAGCGCCCCAGGGTCACGGCGGCCGATGCCGATTTCGTGCGCTCGCTGGTCATCCATCGCGACGACGAGGTCATCGCCCTGAACAAACCGCCGGGCCTGGCGGTGCAGGGCGGCACGGGCACTCATCGCCATCTCGACGGCATGCTCGATGCCCTGCGCTTCGATGCGCCGGATCGCCCGCGCCTCGTCCACCGCCTCGATCGCGATACCTCGGGCGTGCTGCTGCTCGGCCGCAGCGCCCGCGCGGCCGCGCGCCTGGCCGCTTCCTTCCGCGGCAAGACCGCGCGCAAGCTCTACTGGGCGCTGGTGATCGGCGCGCCGCGTCCGGCAAGGGGGAAGATCGACATGCCTTTGGCCAAAGAGGGCGGTCCGGGCGGCGAGCGGGTGGCCCGCGACGACGAGGAGGGTCAGCGTGCCGTGACCCTCTATGCGACCGTCGAGGCCGCAGCCGACAGCGCCGCCTGGCTGGTCATGTGGCCGCTCACCGGCCGCACTCACCAGCTCCGTGTCCATGCCGCCGAGGGCTTGAAAACGCCGATCGTCGGTGACGGCAAATACGCCGGACAAGCGGCCTTCTTGACCGGCAGCGTATCGCGCAAGCTGCATCTGCACGCACGCTCGATCAGGCTGCCACACCCCTCGGGCCAAGGTATGCTCGCACTGAGTGCCGGCCTGCCGGACCACATGCGTGAGACCTGGGAGCTGTTCGGCTTCGATACCAAAGCCATGATCGATCCATTTCCGGAGGAACCGTGACCCAACGCCTGAGCGGTACCGAGGGCTATGCCGAAGAAGCCCAGGAGCTGGCCGTCCGATATGAGCGCATGCGCCAGGAGGACGTGCACAGCCCTGTCCTGCACCTCTTTCCCGCGCCGCCGGCCTCGGTCCTCGATATCGGGGCGGGCACCGGGCGCGATGCTGCGGCGCTGGCTGCGCGCGGCTACCGGGTCGTCGCCGTCGAGCCGACGCGCGAGCTGCGCGAGGCGGGACAGCGCCTGCATGCCAACGCCAAGATCAAATGGCTGGATGACGGCCTGCCGGAGCTCGACCGGGTGCTCGACCTCGATCGCCGCTTCGATCTTGTCTTGCTCACCGCGGTGTGGATGCACCTGGACAAGGAGCAGCGCCGCTATGCCATGCCCGGTGTGGCGAGTCTGATCGCACCGGGCGGCCGCCTCGTCATGTCCTTGCGCCACGGTCCGGTGCCGGAAGGGCGGCGGATGTTCCCGGTGACGGCCGGCGAGACCACGGCCCTGGCCGACGAACAGGGGCTGAGCACCCTGCACAACGGCCCAGGGGACGATGCACAGGGCCGCGCCGGCGTGACCTGGACCTGGCTGGTCTTCGAACGTCCGCGGTAGCGCCGGGGTCGTCTGGACCTCCTGTGGCGGCCGGCCCTATGATCCGGGTCAAATACCGGGCCCGCCGTTACCGGCCGGGAGGGCCCTCCTAGGAGGCTCAGGATGATCTCCCGTCTGCTGTTTTCGCTGGCCGCATTACTGCTGCTGGCTGCTCCCGCTTCGGCCCAGGACGTCAAGCTGCGCCTGCTGGGGACGACCGATATTCACGTCCATGTGCTCAACTACGACTATTACCGCGATCGCGAGGACGATACGTTCGGCCTGTCGCGCACCGCGAGCCTGATCCGCCAGGCGCGAGGCGAAGTGCCCAACAGCCTGCTGATCGACAACGGCGACGCGATTCAGGGCAATCCGCTAGGCGATTTCGTTGCCCGCCAGCGCGAACTGAAGCCGACGGATGTCCACCCGGTTTACCGGGCATTCAACATGCTGGGCTATGACGCCGGGAATATCGGCAATCACGAATTCAACTACGGGCTCGACTTCCTGGCCAAGGCGATGGCCGGGGCCCGTTATCCCATCGTCTCGTCCAACGTCTATCACCCGGACGGCCAGAAGAACTACTTCACGCCCTACGTCATCCTCGAGCGCAAGCTGAAGGATGCGGCGGGCGCCGAGCATCCGATCAAGATCGGTGTGATCGGCTTCGTGCCGCCGCAGATCATGCAATGGGACCGCGCCAACCTGCTCGGCAAGGTGGTCGCTCATGACATGGTCGACACGGCCCGGCGCCTCGTGCCCGAGATGCGGGCGAAGGGAGCGGACCTCGTCGTCGCCGTGCCGCACTCGGGCATTAGCCCGCGTGAGCGGCAGGGCATGGACGAGAACGCCGTCACCTACCTGGCACAGGTGCCGGGCATCGATGCCATCCTGGCCGGTCATTCGCATCTGCTGTTCCCCGGCGACCCGTACAAGGGCGTGCCGGGCGTCGATGTGACCAAGGGCACGGTGCACGGCGTGCCGACCGTGATCCCCGGCTTCTGGGGCAATCACCTCGGCGTCATCGACCTGTCTCTCTCCCGGGCCAACGGCAAGTGGGCCGTGGCCGGCTCGGAAGTGTCGGTGCGCTCGGTCTTCCGTATGGAGGGGCGGCAGCGTGTGGCGGCAGTACCCAACGACCCGGAGATCGCCGCGGCACTGCGCTCGGAGCACCAGGGGACGCTGGAATACGTGCGCGCCCCCGTGGGCAAGACCTCGGCGCCGATCTACAGCTATTTCGCGCTCGTCCAGGACGACCCGTCGATCCAGGTCGTGACCGACGCGCAGATCTGGTACATCAAGAGCCTGCTCAAGGGCACGCCGCACGAGAACCTGCCCATCCTCTCGGCCGGTGCGCCCTTCAAGGCCGGCGGCCGCGGCGGTGCCGATTACTACACCGACCTCAGCGCCGGTGACATCGCTATCAAGAACGTCGCTGACCTCTATCTCTATCCCAACACGGTGCAGGCCGTGGTGATGACCGGCGAGGGTGTCCGCGAATGGCTGGAGATGTCGGCAGGCATCTTCAACCAGATCGACCCGGCCAAGGGCGACGGACAGGCCCTGATCAACCCCGGCTTCCCTTCGTTCAACTACGACGTCATCGACGGCGTCACCTACAAGATCGACGTCACCAAGCCGCGCCGCTACGACAACGACGGCAAGGTCACCGACCCGGCCAACCGGCGCATCGTCGACCTGCAGCATGGCGGCAAGCCGATCGACCTGGCGCAGCGTTTTGTGGTGGTGACGAACAACTATCGGGCCAGCGGCGGCGGCAAGTTCCCCGGCGTGGATGGCAAGAACGTCATCGTCGAATCCCCGGACGAGAACCGCGAAGCCATCATCCAGTATTTGCGCAGCGTCGGCACGGTGAACCCGAGCGCCGACAGCAACTGGAGCTTCGCGCGCTCTAACCCGCCGGTGGTCGTGGCCTTCGACAGTGCCCCGGCGGCCGAGAAGCTGCTCGGCAATCATCCGCGCATCAGCAAGCTCGGGACGGCGGAGAACGGCTTCGTGCGTTACGGCATCAAGCTCGATTGACGCCGAGTGTCAGGGCCCGCCCCAGCCGGGGCGGGCCTAGGCACCACCCCACACCTCGTCCGCCACCTCGACGATGCGCGCCAGCTTGCGGCGCTCGATATCCTCGGTCACCTTGTTGCCGTGATGGGTGCTGGCGAAGCCGCATTGCGGTGACAAGCAGAGATTCTCCAGCGGCACGTATTTCGCGGCCTCGTCGATCCGCCGCTTGAGAGCGTCCCTTGATTCCAGTTCTGGCTTCTTGGTGCTGACCAGGCCGAGCACGACCCGCTTGTCCTTGGGCAGATAGCGCAACGGCTCGAAGCCGCCGGAGCGTGCCGTGTCGTATTCGAGGAAGAAGCCGTCGACGTCGAGCGTGTTGAACACCGCCTCGGCGACCGGATCGTAGCCGCCTTCGGCCATCCACATGCTCTGGAAATTGCCGCGGCAGGTGTGCACGGTCACGGCCATGGATCTCGGCCGCTTGGCGATCAGGGTGTTGATGATCTCGGCGTAGCGCCGGGGCAGGGCGTCGGGGTCCTCGCCGTCGTTCTTCACCTGGGCGCGGATATCCTTGTCGCAGAGGTAGGAGAACGACACGTCGTCGATCTGCAGATAGGTGCAGCCGGCGGCGGCAAGGTCGGCGATCTCTTCCTGGTAGCCCCGTGCGATGTCGGCCCAGAACTCCTCGATGTCGGGATAGGCGTCCTTGCTGACGATCTTGCGCCCGCCGCGCATGTGCAGGTAGGTCGCCGCCGGGATGCAGAATTTCGGCGTGCGCCGGGTCACCGATTTCAGGTAGGCAAAGTGGTCGACCATGATCGGCTTTGTCCGCCGCACCTTTTTATCGACCACCAGCATGGACGAGGTCTTGCCCGTCTCCCCGCCTTCGCCCTTGAAGATGATGGCGTAGTCGGATTGCGTGGCCTTTATCCCGTCGAAGCCCGTCAGAAAGTCGGTATGCCACATGGCGCGGCGGAACTCGCCGTCGGTTACCCCCTGCAGCCCGGCCTCCTCCTGCAGCTTCACCGCCTCGCGGATACAGCGGTTTTCGACCTCGCGCAGGGACGCGGCGTCGATCTCGCCCTTCTGGGCCTTGTCGCGGGCCTGCTTGAGCTCGGCCGGGCGCAGCAGGCTGCCGACATGATCGGCGCGGAAAGGCGGGCGGGCAGGGGCCATGGGGTTCCTCCGGGCGGTCTGGCAGGCACTTGATCGCGGCATGCCCTTGATCTTGGTATGTTTTTAGACCCGAGGAGGGCCTTTGAAAAGCCATCGGAAGCGGCCAGAATCCCACCCGTCATGAGCGCCGAGAGAATCCGCCTCGCGGTCTTCGATTGCGACGGCACGCTGGTCGACAGCCAGCACGCCATCGTCGAGGCGATGAGCTACGCCTTCGCCAACGAGGGCCTGCCTGCCCCGCCGGCCGAGGCCGTGCGCCGGGTCATCGGCCTGCCGCTCCTCGAATGCGCCACGCGGCTCATCCCCTCCGGCGCGCCGGCCCTGTGGGAGCGGCTGAGCGAGGCCTACAAGCAGGCCTTCTTCGCCCAGCGCCAGCGCCCCGACCATCACGAGCCGCTCTTCGACGGTGTCGCCGCGGCACTCGATGCTATCGAGTCTGCGGGCTGGCTGCTGGGCATCGCCACGGGCAAGGCCAGGCGCGGCCTGCTGGCGGTGCTCGAACGGCATGGGCTGGAGAAGCGCTTCGTCACCTTGCAATGCGGCGACATGGGGCCGGGCAAGCCACATCCCGCCATGCTTGAGCGCGCCATGGCCGAGACCGGGGCGGCGCTGGCCGACACAGTGATGATCGGCGATACGACCTTCGACATGCTGATGGCGCGCAACGCCGGCGTGCACGCCGTCGGCGTTGAATGGGGCTATCATCCGCCCGACGAGCTGCGCGGGGCCGGGGCGCACACGCTGGTCGGCGCCTTTGCCCATGTGCGGGAGGCCGTGTTCCGCTGCGGTGGGGGCCAGTCATGTGGCTGAAAAAATCATGCGTCTGAGAACCGTCGCTACCGTCGTCGTCGTGCTGATCGCCGCCCTGGCGGTAACGGCAGTGGCGGTCGTCACCAACATGGATTTCGGCCCGTACAAGGGGTTGATCGAGGCCAAGGCCAAGGAGGCGACCGGGCGCGATCTCAAGATCGGTGGCGAGTTCAAGGTGATGGTCGGGCTATCGCCGGCTCTCGCCGTGTCCGACGTCAGCTTCGCCAACGCGCCCTGGGGCAGCCGGCCGCAGATGGTGACGGCGCGCCGCTTCGAGGCGCAGGTCGACCTCATCCCGCTGCTCTCCGGCACGATCCGGGTGCGCCGGCTGGTGCTGCTCGACCCCGACATCCTGCTGGAGACCGATGCACGCGGCCGCGGCAACTGGGAATTCGCTGCGGCCGCTGCGCCGGCCTCGACACCGCAACCGGCAAGGGATAGCGGCAAGCTCGCCCTGCCGCAGGTCAATGCGCTGGAGATCCGCAATGCGAAGCTGGTCTACCGCGACGGCCAGACACGCAAGAGCCACACCGTGGCGCTGGCCCGTGCCTTGCTCAAGGCCGACAGCGAGCAAGCGCCGCTGACCCTCGACATCGACGGTATGGCCGACAACATCAAGCTACAGGTGAGCGGCGAGGTGGGCTCGATCGCGGCGCTCGGCAGCCCGGGCACGGCCTTTCCGGTCAAGCTGACCGCCCGCGTACCCGACGTGGTGAGCCTGCGCGTCGAGGGGCAGGCGACGGAGCCGCTTTCGGGCAAGGGCTACGACTTGCGTATCAATGCCGAAGCCGGCGAGATCGCCAAACTCGCGGCCCTCGCCGATGTGAAGCTCCCGGCTCTCGGTCCGCTGAAAAGCACGCTACGCCTGACCGAGGCCAACGGCAGGCCGACGCTGCCCGAGCTCAATGTCGAGGCAGGCCGGCGCGATCTCGTGCTGGCGAAGATCGTCGGTGCGGCCGGCGATCCGGCACAATTCCGCGGCCTGGCGCTTGACGTGTCGGTCGAGGGGAACGAGATCGGCAGTCTCTCCGGCCTGCAGATCCCCGCGCTGCCGCGGCCGCTGCCGCCGGTCCCGGCGCTGGGGCCGTTCCGCCTGGCGGCGAGGATCGCCGAGGAGAACAACCGGATCAGCCTGCCGTCGGTCAACGCCGAGTTGGGCCGCAGCGACCTGCTGCGCCTGACCGTGCAGGGAGCCATGCGCGATCCGCTGGAGCGCCAGGGCTTCTCCCTCGCCGTCGCCGGCGAAGCGAAGGATCTGCAGGCAGTGGCCAAGGTGCTGAAGACCGACACGCCTTGGGAAGGGCCGCTGAGCCTGTCGGTCCGCGTCAGCGATGCTGGCCCGAACCGCTACGCACTGGGCAATTTGCGCCTGGCGGCCGCCGGCAGCGATCTGGGCGGCGAGGGCACGGTGTCGCTGGCCGGCGAACGGCCGGCGCTCGCGGCGAACCTTGCTTCGACGACGATCGATCTGGCCAAGCTGCTGCCGGCAGGCGGCGCGAAGACTCCTCCGCCGGCCGCACCGTCCGGCGTCTCTAGCCGACCTGCCGCTGGTCAGCCGAAGGGCGACGGGCGGTTGTTCCCTGCCGACCCGCTGCCCTTCGAGCTCCTGCAGACCGCCGACGCCGAGCTGCGCTACCGTGCCGACGCCATCCGCCTACCCTCGGGGCCGCTGCTGCGCCAGACGGCGCTGCAGATCAGCCTGCGCAACGGCGAACTGAACCTGAGGCCCTTCGCCAGCGAACTGGCCCAGGGCAGGCTCGGCGGCGAGGCGAGCCTGAGCGCGCGCAGCGGTGCTACGGCGCTCAAGTTCCAGACACGCGGCCTCGATCTCGGCGCACTCGACAAGGAGATTCCAGGCGACGATCTGGTGACTGGTGGCAAGACGGACATCGATCTCGACCTTCGCGGCAGCGGGCGTTCGCTTCGGGCCATTGCCGCATCGCTCGACGGCAGCCTGTTTCTCCATACCGGCGCAGGTTCCTTCGCCAGCCGTTACAGCGACATGCTCGGTCTCGGCGACCTTATCGAGGTGATCAGCCGCTCGCTGCCGCGGCAGGAGCGCACGCCGCTCAACTGCGTCGTCGCCAGGCTCGACCTGCAGGGCGGTGTGGCAGCTATCCGCGCCCTCGTGGCTGACACCCAGCGCCTGACCCTCGACGGCAGCGGCCGTCTCGATCTGCGCTCCGAGCAGCCGGACATCCTGCTCAACACCAGCACCAAGGTGGTGAGCCTGCTGAGCCTGCTGCCGCCGATCCGCGTCGGCGGCACGCTTGCGAACCCGTCCTTCGTTCCTGATGTCGGCGCCG
>Ga0194132_10005444_pt1 | contig 20624 bp, 20 predicted proteins | sample TA2KigOf80mmetaG_FD_148612 | JGI IMG/M metagenome (GOLD analysis project Ga0194132, IMG submission 148612) | Freshwater microbial communities from Lake Tanganyika, Tanzania - TA2015054 Kigoma Offshore 80m | ecosystem: Environmental > Aquatic > Freshwater > Lake | place: Tanzania: Lake... | reverse complement strand
CCTCGCCAAGCTCCTTCAGCTCATGGTCGGCTTCGATCCTGAGGACCCCTACACCGCGACCGCCGTGATCGCCGGTCACACCGATTATGTCTCGCGGCTGGATAAGGGCGCGCTCAAGGGCAAGACGATCGGCGTGGTGCGCTCTCTCTTCGGCTCGAACTCCGATCCGGAATCCGCCTGCGTCAATAGCGTCGTGGAAGGCGCAATCGGCGCGCTCAAATCCGCGGGCGCCAAGATCGTCGACGTCGATCTGCCCGATGTGTGGAAGTTCATCGAGTACTCATCGCTTTACATCAACCACTCGCGCAGCGCGATCGACTCCTTCATCGCGAGCCGGCCCCAGCTGCCGCACCGCACGCTCAAGGAAATCTACGACGCCAAGAAGTTCCATCCGGCGCTCGACCTGTTGGTGGACATCGTGGGTGGACCGACCGACCCCTACTCCGACTCCGAATATTATCCCCGCTATGTGACGGCCGAGAAATTCCGTCGCTCGGTGCTGAATGAGATGGGCAAGGCCGGCGCCCATGCGCTCGTCTTCCCGACCACCCAGGTGCAGTCGCCGACGCGCAAGGAGCTGAACGCCGGACGCTGGAAGTGCCTCGAGTTCCCGACCAACACGCTGGTCGGCGCGCAGACCTGGATGCCGGCGATGAGCGTGCCCGCGGGCTTCACGCCAGGCGGCGTGCCGGTCGGCATGGAGATTCTGGGCCTGCCCTATCGCGAGGGCGATCTCATTGCGCTCGCCTACGCCTTCGAGCAGGCCACGCACAACCGCAAGCCCTCGAAGCACGCGCCGGAGATGTGAGGGCGCAATTCACACTTCATGCGTCATGGCCCGACATGATCGGTCCATCCAGGGAAAACGCACCTACATTGTTTGTTGCCCTGGATCCCCCGGCCAAGCCGGGGGATGACGATTGGTGGAGGCGCGGCGTCGCCAAACCGCTTCAATCCCCCACCGCCTTTGCGGCCCGCCGCTGCACCGCCGTGTCGAGGTTGGGCAGGAACACGGCGAGCAGGCCGATCGCCGGAAGATAGGAACAGACCTCGAAGACAAACTCGATGCTGGTCGCATCGGCGAGCTCGCCGAGCACGCCCGCACCGATGCCGCCAATGCCGAAGGCGAGGCCGAAGAAGAGTCCAGCAACCAGCCCGATGCGACCCGGCAACAGCTCCTGGCCGTAGACCACGATCGCAGCGAAAGCAGACGAGATGATGAACCCGATCGGGATGCTGAGCACGATCGTCCAAGTGAAGTCCGCATAGGGCAGCGCGAGCGTGAAGGGCAGCACGCCGAGGATCGAGCCCCAGATCACATATTTGCGCCCGATGCGATCGCCGATCGGCCCGCCGATGAAGGTGCCCGCTGCGCCCGCGCCGAGGAAAATGAACAGATAGATCGCCGCGGCCTCGGCCGAGACCCCGAACTTATGGATCAGATAGAACGTGTAGTAGCTTGAGATGCTCGCCGTGTAGAAGAACTTCGAGAAGATGAGGGCGAGCAACACGCCGAGCGCGAGCCACGCCTGTTTCGGCGCCAGCGCGTGGCGTTCGAGGCCCTGAGCCGCACGGCCGACGCCGCGCGGCCGGCGATGACGGCTGTACCACACACCCACCACCGACAGCACCGCGATGCCGACAAACGCGATCGCGGCGAACCAGGCGACGCTGCCCTGGCCGTGCGTGTAGATCACGGCGGCCGCGACCAGCGGCCCGATCGCGGAGCCGCAGCTGCCGCCAACCTGGAACAGCGACTGGGCGAAGCCGTGCCGGCCGCCTGAGGCCATGCGCGCCACGCGCGAGGCCTCGGGGTGGAAGACCGACGACCCCGCCCCGATCAGCGCGGCCGCGAGCAGCACGGTCAGGAAGCCGCCTGCAAAGGACAGAGCGATGAGCCCGACCAAGGTGAAGCCCATGCCGACCGCGAGCGAATAGGGAATCGGTCGGCGATCGGCAAAATGGCCGATCACGGGCTGCAGAATTGACGCGACCAGCTGGTAGGTCAGCGTGATCAGCCCGATCTGGCCGAAGCTCAGCGCAAAGTTGTTCTGCAGCAGCGGATACATCGCCGGCAGCAGCGCCTGAAGCATGTCGTTCATGAGATGGCAGGCGCTGACCGCGATCAGCACGCGAAGGACGGTGCCGTCCAACATCGGCCGGCGGTCCTCGGCGGCATGAGTGGTCAACGGGGCTCTCCTGAAACGGACATGGCGGGATGGTCGACCGTGGCGCTCAGCGTTGGTCCTCGGCCTGCACGGTCAAGACCTGACGGATCTCATCGGTCTTGAAGCCGAGCGCCATCGGCCGCTTGGCGCCTGACAAGAACGCCACACCATGGACCTCGCGCACAAGGCCACGAATCATCAAAGACTGAACGATCCTTCCGGCCTTCAGGTCGACCACCATGAGGCCGCAGCTTGGCGCTGCCTTGTGGCGCGCCAGACGATCATCGAGCGGCAAGCCGCCATAGCCTTGCGCCGAGCGTGGCAGGCCGAGCCCGACCACGGCGAACCGGTCGACCAGCGTCAAACCGCGCAGATAGCCTGGACAGAAGGCGACCGCCTCGAAGCGCCCGCTCTTGAGATCGCAACGCCCGATCTCCCCCGTGCCTGAGTTGAGCACCCAGAGGGCGCCGCCAAAGAGCCGCGGCGCATGAGGCAGAGACAACCCGCGCGCGACGATTTGGTTTGAAGTCACGTCGATGATGATTCCGCCCTCGGCCTGCTTGCCCTGCCATCCGCCAGCCTTATCAGACTCGGCGGCGGCCGCGACATAACCAGGCGCCCCGGCGGCCATGGCAAGACCGCTCATGTGACAGCGATCCTCCGGCGCCAGCGCCGAGACAAAGGCGGGGCGCCAGATCGAACTGAAGCTGTGCGTGTCACTCGCGCTCGCAAGGCAGGAAAAGAGGCCGTTCACCAGCACCGGCCGCCCATCATCGCCGATGCCGATGTCGCGCACGCCGATGCCGCCGGTGGTGTAGCCGACCCTCGGCACGAAGAGGCGATCATGGCCGCAGTGCTCGACCTTCGGCCCGAGCGCGTTCTCCAGGCGCCACAGCTGAAAGTCCGATGCCATCCAGAGCGTCCGCTCGGTCGCGGCCAGCGCCGTGCAACGCGCAAAGCTCCGTTCCGAGATCGCGAGCTTGCCTTCGGGCTGGCAGCCCACCAGAAACAGCTTTCCCGACTCCCCCGTGGTGAAGGCGAGCGCCCCGCCCCGCTCCGCGAGCCACGCCGGAAAACCATCCGAGGGATGAAAGGCGATCTTGGGGGAGGCCTGAGCCGTCGGTGCGGCGCCAGGGTTATTCGTGTCATCGGCCATGGTGCAGCCTAGCAGGGAATCGCAAGGTCTGTCGTCGTGACCGGCAGTATCGAGCACCCGCATGCTTCGCCCTTCGACAAGCTCAGCTTGAGGAAGCTCAGCTTGAGGATCACAGTTTTGGGCCTCATCCTGAGCCTGTCGAAGAATGACGCCGGCGACCAACACCTCCGCATGTGCAATTCTCGCGATTGGCGGAGGCGCCAGGCCTGGCGCATGCTTCGGGCACTACGCAATCGGCGGGGCACGGAATGGACCTTATCCTTAGGCGGGCAATGATCGCGGATCGGCCCGGTGCGGCTTTCGACATCGGCATCGAGCGTGGCCGCATCGTCGCGATCGAACCCGATCTTCGGGCCGAGGCGCGCGAGATCAACCTCGCCGGAAGGCTGGTCGCGCCCGGCTTCATCGAGACCCACATCCATCTCGACAAATCCTGCATCCTCGATCGCTGCAAGGCGGAGACCGGCGACCTCGATGAGGCGATCCGAGAGGTGGCCGCCGCGAAAAAATCGTTCCAGCCCGAGGATGTCCACGCCCGCGCCAAACGCACGCTCGAGAAATCCATCCTGAACGGCACGACCCATATGCGCACGCATCTCGAGGTCGACCCGGGCATCGGCTTGCGCGGGCTCGAGGGTGTGCTGCCGCTGATCGAGGACTACAAATGGGCGATCGATCTCGAGATCTGCATCTTCCCGCAGGAGGGCCTGCTCAATAACCCCGGCACCGACGAGCTGATGGTCGCGGCGTTGAAGCGCGGCGGCCGCGTGGTCGGTGCCGCGCCCTACACCGATTCGAGCCCGCACGGGCAGATCGAGCGCGTGTTCGAGATGGCGCGCGAGTTCGATATCGACATCGACATGCACCTCGATTTCGGCGCCGACCCCGAGAACCTCGATCTCCTCCATGTCTGCACGCTGACCGAGCGCTACAATTATGGCGGGCGGGTCGCGATCGGCCATGTCACCAAGCTGGCCTCGGCCTCGGCCTCCGCCTTCGAGGCGGCCGCGCGCCGCATGGCCGATGTCGGCGTCGCGCTCACCGTGCTGCCCTCGACCGACCTCTACCTCATGAACCGCAATCAGGGCATGAACCCAGCACGCGGCGTGACCCACGTCCATCGCTTGGTGCATCAGGGCGTCAATTGCTCGCTCTCGACCAACAACGTGCTGAATCCGTTCACGCCGTTCGGCGATTGCTCGCTGCTGCGTATGGCCAATCTCTACGCCAACATCGCGCAAGTGGGGGCACGCGCCGATGTGCGTGAATGTTTCAACATGATCACCACGCGCTCGGCCGCGCTGCTGCGCCTGCCGGACTATGGCGTCGCGGTCGGGCGCAAGGCCGATCTCGTGGTGCTGGATTGCGCGAATCCCGAGGCCGCGGTCGCGGAGCTCGTTCAGCCGCTGATGGGCTTCAAGGCCGGCCGCCAGACCTTCGAGCGCCCCGCTGGCCGCCTCCTGCCGCCCTGAATCGAATCAGGACCGCCGAATGAGCCGCCCGGTCGGCTGCAGCGCGCCTTCAAGATCGGCCCAGCCAAAAGCCTCTTGCGCGAGGTCGGCGCCGAACAGGCGCTCGGTGCGGTGCGCGACGCGCGCGGCGCCCATCGCGTTGTAAAAGAAGCGCGCGGGGTTCTCGGCGAGCACCCAAACGATCGCCGAGCGATAGCCGAGCCGGACCAGGCGGGCGAAGACCGCGCCAAGCAGGCTCCGGCCATGGCCCTCGCCCTGATGGCCGGGCAGGACGTAGAGCGTGTAGAGCTCGGCCTCGAACCCGAAGCCCGCAGGTCGCGCGCGCCCGGCCTCGGCATAGCCGACGATGCCAAGACGCGGCTGCTCGGCGACGAAGGTCAAGCCATCGCCGCGCCTTAGGCCCAACGCATGACGTTGACGCGCCGCCTCGCGCCGCACATCCATCGCGAGCAGCGCGTGATCAGGGATGATCCCGGCATAGGTGTCGCGCCACGTCTCGACATGCACCCGGGCGATGCCGGCGGCATCATGCTGGGTGGCGAGACGGATCATCAGGGTGATCTCAGGCTCATGATATAGGCCGCAAGGTCGGCGATCTCGAGCCGCGGCAGCGCGAGGCCCTTCATCGCGTCCTTATGCGGCACCGCGAGGTAGGTCTTGAGACCGTCCTCGGTGGTATCGCTGCGATCAGCAATGCTCTTAAAGCTAGGCGCAACATCAGTTGCCACCGCCTGCCCATCATCGCTTACCACGTGACAGGACGAGCACCACTTCTCGGAGAGCGCCTTGCCGGCAGCGACGTCCCCGCCATGGGCCGCGAGCGGCAGAAGCGCCGCCGTCACGGCGATCAGACCCAAACCGACTTTGCCTGCGCGCACCATCTCCAGCGCTGCCCTGACCAGATCCCTGTCGCTCGGAACATAGCACAGCGCAAATTGCCGCGCCCGGCTTTCGAGCAGGGGGGCCCCGTGATATGCAACGGCGGTTGGGCCGCCGAGGGCGGCTTCCGGAGCCATTGGTTACCCGTGACAACAGCCTCTCGCCCCGCGGCGGAATCGGCGTCGTCCGCCCCCCTGCCGTTCCAGGGCTTCGTGATGCTCGTGCTGCTCAGCGTGGTGTGGGGCATCAACTGGCCGATCATCAAGATCGCGTTGGAAGACGTGCCGGTCCTCACCTTCCGCACGATCTGCCTGATGGGCGGCTCGATCGGGCTCCTCGTGCTCGCGAAGCTCGCCGGCTATTCGATTGCCCTGCCGCGCGACAAGGTTCGGCCCATGATCGCGGTGGCAAGCGTCAATGTGACGGGCTGGCACATCATGTCAGGCTTTGCCGTGACGCTGACTTCCTCAGGCCATGCGGCGATCATCGGCTATACCATGCCGGTCTGGGGCGTGCTGCTCGGCGCGCTCTTCCTGCACGAGCCGCTCACCTGGCGGCGTCTGGTTAGCCTCATTCTTGGCACGGCCGGCCTTGGCGTGCTGATTGCGAAGGATTTGTTTCAAAGCACCGGTGTGCCGCTCGGCGCGGTCCTCATGGCCGGTGCAGCGCTGTCCTGGGCGATCGGCACGATCGGCCTGAAGCGAGTGGACTGGGGTGGCATGACAACCGGCGTGCTGGTCGCTTGGCAATGCCTGATCGGCGGCCTGCCGATCCTCGCGGGCGCTCTGATCTTCGAGACCGATCGCATGATCTGGCCAAGCTTCTGGCCTCTCATGGCACTCATCTACAACGTCATCTTCGCGTTCGTGATCGGCCACTACCTCTACTTCAAGGTGGTCCAACTCTTCCCGGTCGGCGTCGCAACCATCGGCACGCTCTCGATTCCGATCATCGGCTTGATCTTCGGTGCGGTGATCCTGGGCGAACCGCTCGGCGCACCTGAGATCATTGCCGTCTTGCTGGTATGCGGCGCGCTCGCGGTTCCGGTCATGACCAGCGGATCGGCGTTTCGCCGATGGACGGAACGGAGCGTTGGACAGTGAGCGCGTTCCCCCGTGTTCCCAAGGATCTGCCGACCTGGGTCTTGACCGAGGGCGCCACGGGGATGGTCAATCAGGCGCTGGCCTTGACCGACGCGCTCGGCCTGACACCGATCGTCAAGAGGGCGGCGCCCCGTGGCTGGCCCGCGACCCTGCCGCTCTGGCTCGGCCTGCCCGCACTCGATCATCTGGCGCCGGCGTCCGACCCGCTCGCGCCACCCTGGCCGCGTTTGCTGATCGCTTGCGGGCGCAAGAGCATCGGGCTCGCGCTTGCGATCAAACGGGCGAGCGGCGGTCAATGCTTCACGGTCTATGTCCAGGACCCGCTGATCGACCCGACGCGCTTCGATCTCGTCATCGCGCCGCGACACGACCGCGTGCGCGGCCCGAACGTGATGCTCACGCGCGGCGCGCCGAGCCGCATCACCGCGGCGCGATTGGCGGAAGCACGCGCGCACTTTGATGATCTGCTTCGGCCAATTCCGCGGCCCCTTATCGCCGTGCTGCTTGGTGGGCGCACGCGCCGGCATCCGTTCAAACCTGCCGAGGCCACGGCGCTCGGGCGCAAGCTTGCGGACTTGTCAACGACACAAGGAGCGGGACTCGCGATCACCGCTTCGCGCCGCACCCCGCCGGAGAGCCTCGCCGCCTTACGCGCCGCCATCGGCGCGCGTGCGGGCCTGTTTTACGATGGCGCCGGCGTAAACCCTTATCTCGGCCTGCTTGCCCACGCCGATGCGATTGTCGTGACCTCGGATTCGGTGAACATGATCTCGGACGCCTGCTCGACCGGCCGCCCGGTGCTGATCGCGCGCCTAGAGGGGCAGCCCTCTCATCGATTGCGCAATTTCCTGTCAGGCCTGGAGGAGGACGGCTATATCCGCTGGTTCGAGGACCGATTAGAGGGCTACAGCTATAGGCCGCTCGACGACGCGGCGCTTGCTGCCGCGGAGATTGCAAGGCGGCTTGCCAGCGCCGCCCGCTGATTCCATCTTCGCAGCCAGTCCCATTCCCCAAGCGCCCGCGTGCGCCGGAGACCATCATGGCAACGACCCATCGCTCGAAGGTCATCATCATCGGCTCAGGGCCGGCCGGCTATACGGCCGCGATCTACGCCGCGCGCGCCAATCTGAAGCCGATCCTGGTGCAGGGCCTCGAGCCCGGTGGTCAGCTCACGATCACGACCGATGTCGAGAACTACCCGGGATTTGCCGAGGTGATCCAGGGCCCTTGGCTGATGGAGCAGATGCAGGCCCAGGCCGCTCATGTCGGCACCAACCTGATCGCCGATCTGATCGTGAAGGTCGATCTCTCGCGCCGGCCGTTCGTGTGCACGGGCGATTCGGGTGACACCTATGTCGGCGATGCGGTGATCGTCAGCACCGGCGCGCAGGCGCGCTGGCTCGGTCTCGACAGCGAGGCGACGTTCAAGGGCTTCGGGGTCTCGGCCTGCGCCACCTGCGACGGCTTTTTCTTTCGTGACAAGGAGGTCGCGGTGATCGGCGGCGGCAATACCGCAGTCGAGGAAGCACTCTACCTCACCCATCACGCCCGCAAGGTGACGCTCGTGCATCGGCGCGATTCGCTTCGCGCGGAGAAGATCCTGCAGGACCGCCTGTTCAAGAACCCGAAGGTCAGCGTGCTCTGGAATCACGCGGTCGAGGAGATCGTGGGCACAAATGAGCCCCGCGGCGTCACCGGCGTCCGCCTCAAGGATACGCGCAGCGGCGCGGCCCAGACGCTGAAGCTCGATGGCGTGTTCATCGCGATCGGCCACACGCCAAACACGGCGATCTTCAAGGGCCAGCTCGACATGGATTCCGAGGGCTATTTGCGCACCGTGCCGGGCTCAACGGTCACCAATGTGCCGGGCGTGTTCGCGGCCGGTGACGTGCAGGACAAGGTGTTCCGCCAGGCTGTCACCGCGGCCGGCACGGGCTGTATGGCCGCGCTCGAGGCCGAAAAGTTTCTGGCCGCCGCCGAAACCCGGAGCGCCGCAGCGGAATAGCGGACGGCCATGGACTGGGACAAGCTCCGTATCTTCCACGCCGTCGCGGAGGCCGGCAGCTTTACGGCCGCGGGCAAGGATCTGCACCTGAGTCAATCGGCGGTGAGCCGGCAGATCGCCGCGCTTGAGCAGGACCTCAGCGTCGCCCTGTTCCACCGCCATTCGCGCGGGCTGATCCTGACGGAGCCGGGTGAGCGCCTGCGCGAGACAGCGCGGGAGGTGTTCGCCAAGCTGGCCATGACCGAGGCCCAGCTGAGCGAATCGCGCGATCGGCCGAGCGGCCATCTGACCGTGACCACGACGCTGGCGTTTGGCTCGATCTGGCTGACTCCGCGGCTGAAGGAGTTCAACCGCCTTTACCCCGATATTTCGCTCACGCTCCTGACCAGCGACGCTACGCTCGATCTGGCCATGCGCGAGGCCGACGTGGGCATCCGCATGGGCGTGCCGACCGAGCCTGATTTGGTGCGGCGACACCTCATGACCATCCACAGCCACATCTACGCTGCGCCTTCCTACATCGCCGAGCATGGCAAGCTCGAACGCCCGGCCGATCTCGCTCGGCATAGGCTGATCGTCTATGGCCTGGGCCCACTTGCCTCGCTAAGCAATCCGGATTGGATGATCGAGCTGTCGGGTGACCCCGAGACCCGGAAGCGCATTGTTCTGGTCTCGAACAATGTCTATTCGATGCTTCAGGCGGTCGAGAGCGGGCTCGGCATCGCCTCGCTGCCCGACTATGCGGTGGCGGAGCAAACGTCGCTGGTCCGCGTGCTTCCGGAGCACAACGGCCCGTCATTTGAGTGCTATTTCGTCTATGCCGAGGAAATGCGGCACTCCGCCCGCGTGACTGTGTTCCGTGACTATCTGCAGAAGCAGGTGGCGAATTATCGTTTTTGATCTGTTCCTTGGCAGACATGCGATATTTGCATATCAGGGTTGCGGAAGCGCTACTGGAAATCGCGTGCCTTGCTAGCTAAATTTTGCGTTGCAGCATGACGGTTGCGCACTCCCTCCCCCCAACGCCAACCGTCATGCCTCGAACCTGGTGGTGACCCGCGGTCCCGCCGGTTCTCGCTCCGGACAGGCTGTCCGGGGCCGGGTCTTCGGATCCGACGTCTCCCAGACGTGAAGCCTCCCTGGCGACTGGCCGGGCCTTCGGGCCCGGCCATTTTCTATTCGGGCTCAGCCCCCGGTTGCAACGTGTCGTGGCAGGTCGCGCAGATCGTTGAGCGGTTTCGCGCCCGCAGCGGCGAGCTGCTGACGGTGACTACAATCATGCTCTGCCTCCGGAGCATAGCCAAACACCGTCATGCCGGCAGCGATCGCCGCTTCGACGCCCGCGAGGCTGTCTTCGACCACCGCCGCGCGCTCCGGCTCGACGCCCATCGCGCGGGAAGCGAACAAAAAGAGATCGGGCGCCGGCTTGCCTCTGGGCACCTGCGTCGCGCTGAACAATCGGCCATCGAAGCGGCCCAACAGACCCGTGAGGCCGAGCGAGAGACGCATCTTGTCGGGCTCGCCGCTCGAGGCGACGCAGACGGGCAGGCGCAGCGCTGCCAAGGTCTCGGCCGCGCCCGGCATCGAGACGATGCCGTGGCGGAGCGCCCGGAACAGATGGTCCTGAAATCGTGTCAGGAACTCGGCGCCGAGCGCCCGACCGTGCTCGCGCTCAGCCCAGGCGACCACACTCGTCATGGCCCAGCCGCGAAACAGGCTTGCGACCGTCTCGTCGTCGACGGGAACTGAGGCCTCGCGCAACGACGCGCCCAGGACCAGATTACCGATCGGCTCGCTATCGACCAGAACGCCGTCGCAATCGAAGATGACGAGCTCGATCCGGCTCACATGAACAGCTTTTCGCTCTCCTCGAGGCCGGTATAGAGCCCGGCCACGAACTCTGCATAGCCGTTATAGGGGAGCGTCGGACGCATTTCATCAAGCCCGAGCACGCGCTCGCTCGCTTGGCTCCAACGGCGATGCGGTACCTCCGGGTTGATATTGGCCCAGAAGCCGTATTCCTCGGGCACAAGCTCTTCCCAAAACGATTTCGGGCGGTTTTCTTCGAAGCTGAAGCGGACGATGCCCTTGACGTGCTTGAAGCCATATTTCCAGGGAACCGCCAGACGCAGAGGCGCCCCATTCTGCTTGGGTATCGGCTTGCCGTAATAGCCGGTGGCGATGAAGGCGAGCTCATTCGTAGCCTCGGCCATCGTCAGACCTTCGACATAGGGCCAGGGATACCAGAACTGGCGCTGGCCCGGCGCAACGTCGGGATTCTTGAAAGTTGTCATGACAAGATATTTCGCCGAACCGAGCGGCCGCGCGAGATCGACCAGCGCCTTCAGAGGGAAGCCGCTATAGGGCACGGCGATCGACCAGGCCTCGACGCAGCGGTGGCGGTAGAGACGCTCCTCGAGCGGCATTTTGCCGAGCAGATCGTCGATCGCGATCGTCATCGGCTGCTCGACCTGGCCTGCGATCTCGACCGTCCAGGGGCGAATCGGCAGTTCCTGCGCGTCTTTCCAGATCGTCTTGTTCGAGCCGAATTCGTAATAATTGTTGTACTTGGTCGCGATGTCCTCCGGCGTGATCGGCCGGTCCAGCGTGTATTTGGTGTTCTGCGGCACCGGATAGCGCGACGCCGAGGGATCGATCTCGGGCGCGTCATCGGCCAGCGCAGCCGAACGCCCGAGCAATGTCCCGCCGACGCCGGCCAGGGCCAAGCCGAAGCCCGTGGCCGCCAACACCTGACGTCGATTCCAAAACACCGCTTCGGGCGTGGCGGCGGATTCCGGCAGCTCCCAGCCCCGCTTGCGCTTAATCAGCATGATGGAGGTCCCTCCCCGACCCTGGGACCTCAAATATCGCTCAGGCCCATCACGGACAAATCAAGCCGGCGTGACACAGGCGCGTTCCCACGTTCACAATTAAACACTTTCTTTTTGTGGGCATGCTTCTTAAGGAATGATCCGGTAATATCCTGCTCAAAATTCTGAAATTGTTCCGCGGGCTCGTTCAATCCGTATCAGCCGGGCGTCCCCGCTTTGTCACTGACGCCCGAATCGAAACAATGAGCGCAAACGACCCTCTGTCATCGCGCGAATTATTCGATCTCAGGCAGAGCCTCGCTCGGCTCGATTAACTCTACCGCGCGGCGGCCAAACCTGCACTCGATTCCCGAGAGTTCTTCGGACGCGCAGCCGGGGCTATCGCCCGGGCGTTCGATGTGCCGATCGTCGTGGTCTCGAAGATCGAACGCGAACAGCTCCGCTTCAGCGCAATCTATGCCAGCGGAACTGTGACGCTGGATGCAGGATCGTGTCCGCTTCGGGTGACACCATGCGCGACGGTGGAGGCCGATCGAAGACTGCAGGTCTATGACCGCGTCGCCGAGCGCTTCCCGGAGGCGAGCTTTCTCAAGGAGCACCGTGCCCACGCCTATTGCGGTGTGCCTTCGCTCGACGCCGCGGGGCGGGTGATCGCTGTTACCTGCCTCCTCGATGACCGGGCGCGCGCGTTTAGCGCTGAAGAGCAAGAATTGATGGCGCTCTTTGCCGAGCGAATCGGCGGCGAGCTGCAACGCTTTGAGCAGCAGGAGGTACGTCAAGCGGCCGAGCGGGCGCTGATAGCGGCCGAGCAGCGACTGAACGCTGTGCTCACTATCGCGCCGGAAGCGATCATTGTGGCCGATGCTGCGATGCGCATTAAATTGTTTAACTCCAACGCTGCTACGATCTTTGGTTACGCGCCACAAGAGCTGATCGGAGAGCCGCTCACAATGCTGATGCCCGAGCGCTTTCGCGGCGAGCACGGCAACCACGCCCAGGCCTTCGGCCGATCGTGTGAAGCAAGCCGTCTGATGGGCACGCGCGGGCGGATCGTCGGCCTGCGCAAGAACGGCGAGGAATTTCCGGCCGAGGCCTCGATCACCAGCCTATCGACAAATGGTGAGTCGCTCTATACCGCCATCCTGCGCGATGTGACGTAGCGCATACGCTTCGAGCAGACGCTGATCGACGCGCGCCAGGCCGCCGAGCTTGCCAACCAGACAAAGTCGAATTTCTTGGCCGTCATGAGCCACGAACTGCGCACGCCCCTTAACGCGATCCTCGGATTCTCGGAGCTGCTTCAACGCGAGTCTGTCGGGCTGACCGCCGATTCGGGTTACCGGGAGTATGTGCGTGAAATCCAACTCGCCGGCCAGCGTTTGCTCGAGTTGGTCTCGAATATCCTCGAGGTTTCCAGGCTCGAGCGCGACGTACCGCGCCTGAACGAGGAGGCCCTCGACATCGGCGCGCTACTGCATGAGTGCGTGGCACCGTTTCTCCAGCAGGTCGAAGCCCGGGGACCCGCCCTGATCACCGAGTTCGATCAGCGCTCGGTCGGCATGGTACTGGCGGACAAGGTGCTGCTCGCCCGTATCCTCAACAGTCTGATCTCGAACGCAGTGAAGTTCACCCCGACCGGCGGCGAGGTGCGGGTGCGCGCTTGGGCGACCGCCCAGAGCGGCTTCGTCATTCAGGTGCTCGACACGGGCATCGGCATCGCCGAGAAGAACATCCCCAAGGCATTCGCGCCCTTCGAGCAGATCAGTGAAGGCCGCGCGCGAGAATATGAGAGGGTCGGCCTCGGCCTACCCCTAGCCAAGGCGCTCGTCGAACTGCACGGCGGCAGCCTCGACCTGCAGTCAAAGGTCGGCGTGGGCACATCGGTCACGGTGCGCCTGCCAGCTCATCGCGTCATTCGGCAGACGGCCTGAGGCCTCCACCCAGTCCTACTTGATCGCGCCGCAGGCCCGCTGAATGCGCGTGCAGGCCTCTTTCAGGGCCTCGGTCGAGGTCGCGTAGGAGATGCGGAAAAACGGGTCGAGCCCGAACGCCGTGCCATGGACGACGGCGACGCCCTCGTCCTCGAGCAGATAGGCAGCGAAATCCTCCGACGATTTGATGGCCTTGCCCTTGGGCGTGGAGCGGCCAATCACACCGGCGCAGCTTGGGTAGACATAGAACGCCCCTTCGGGGCGATGGCACGAGAGCCCCTTCGCCTGGTTGAGCATCGAGACGACGAGATCGCGCCGCTCCTGAAACACCTTGGCCCACTCCGGCAGAAAGTCCTGCCGGCCATTGAGCGCCTCAACCGCCGCATATTGGCTGATCGAGGTCGGGTTCGAGGTCGACTGCGACTGGATCGTGCCCATGGCCTTGATGAGCTGGGCCGGCCCGCCGGCATAGCCGATGCGCCAGCCGGTCATGGCGTAGCTCTTGGAAACACCATTCACGGTCAGCGTGCGGTCGTAGAGCGCGGGCTCAACCTCGGCGATGGTGTGGAAGGTGAAGCCGTCATAAACCAGGTGCTCATAGATGTCGTCGGAGAGCACCCAGACATGGGGCTTGCGCACCAACACGGCGGCGAGCGCCTTGATCTCGTCCTTGGTGTAGGCGGCACCAGTCGGGTTCGAGGGCGAGTTGAAGATGAACCATTTGGTCTTGGCGGTGATCGCCTTCTCAAGCTGCTCCGGCTTCAGCTTGAAGCCGTTCTCGGGCGCGGCCCGGACGATCACCGGCGTACCCTCGGCAAGCTCGACGATGTCGGGGTAGGACACCCAATAGGGCGCTGGGATGATCACTTCATCGCCAGGATCGAGCGTCGCCATCAGCGCGTTGAAGATGACGTGCTTGCCGCCAACGCCGACCGACACCTGATTGGGCGCGTAGTCGAGCCGGTTCTCGCGCTTGAACTTCGCCGCGACCGCCTTCTTGAGGTCGGGGATACCGTCGACGGCGGTGTACTTGGTGAGACCCTTGTCGAGCGCGCGCGTCGCGGCCGCCTTGATCCAATCCGGCGTGTCGAAATCGGGCTCGCCCGCGCCGAGACCGATGATGTCGCGCCCGGCAGCCTTGAGCTCCGCCGCCTTGTTGGTGATCGCCATGGTGGGCGAGGGTTTGATGCGGCCGAGACGGCGAGCGAGAATCGACATGGCGGGGTTCCAGGGTTCCTAGGGGGCGCCGGGCCATCCGGCGCGGCGCAAAGCTATGCGCGCCGGCCCTTTGGGGCAAGGCCCTGGAAAGCATAGCCGTCGCGCGCCAAGATACTGTCCATGAAACGCGCCTCGAAGGATTCCTCCGGGCCGAGCGAACCGAGCGGCCCCTCCGCCATGCTCGCCCAGCGCTTTCCCGTTGGCAAAGCAGCGCTGAAGGCGTTTTGCCGCCGATATCGCATCCGGCGCCTCGCCCTGTTCGGGTCGGTCCTGAGCGACCGATTCGGGCCGGAAAGTGACGTCGACGTACTCGTCGAATTCGAAGCCGGCGAAATCCCGGGCCTCGAGTTCTTCGACGCCGAGCGCGAGTTGTCGGAGCTCGTGGGCCGCAAGGTCGATCTGAACACCCCGGCCTGGCTCAGTCGATATTTTCGTGCGCAGGTGCTGAGCACGGCCGTTGACCGTTATGCTCGACCCTAAGGACGTCGTCCGCCTTCGGCACATGATTGACGCCGGGCGGAAAGCGGCGGCGTTGGTAGCGGCGCGAAGCCGCGACGATCTGGACCTCGATGAGACCCTTCTTCTCGCCTTGACGAGATTGCTGGAGATATTTGGCGAGGCCGCAAAGGCCGTGTCCGAGGATTGCCGCGCGGCCAATCCGCATGTTGGCTGGCGCTCGATCGCGGGCATGCGCGACCGGCTCATCCACGCCTATTTCGACGTCGATCGGGACATTATTTGGCGCGTCGCCCACGATCAGATCGCTGATGTCGTCAATCAGCTTGAAGGAATTTTTTTGAACACGCGGGTGAAGCAAGGCGATGGCTCGAGCAAAGATGGCGGCCGATGATCCGCAACGGCGCCATCTACGTCGCGAAGCCGACCCGTCCGTCGCTCGCCATGGGCGACGAGCAGCGCGCCTATGGGCTCGAATCGCCGTTTCAGCCCGCGGGTGACCAGCCCCAGGCGATCGAGGCGCTCACGGACGGGGTGATGGAGGGCGCGCGCGATCAGGTGCTGTTGGGCGTCACCGGGTCGGGCAAGACCTACACCATGGCGCAGGTCATTCAGCGCGCCAATCGGCCGGCGCTCGTGCTCGCGCCGAACAAAACCCTCGCCGCCCAGCTCTATGGCGAGATGAAGGGCTTCTTCCCGTCGAACGCGGTCGAGTACTTCGTTTCCTACTACGACTACTACCAGCCCGAAGCCTATGTGCCGCGCACCGACACCTATATCGAGAAGGACGCCTCGATCAACGAGCAGATCGATCGCATGCGTCATTCGGCGACGCGTGCGCTCCTGGAACGCGATGACGTGGTGATCGTCGCCTCGGTCTCGTGCATCTATGGCATTGGCGCCGTCGAGACCTATGCGGCCATGACGCTGGCCCTAGCCGAGCACGGCCGTATCGATCAGCGCGAGCTCATCGCGAAGCTGGTCGAGCTGCAATATCGGCGCAACAACACGACGCTCGAGCGCGGCGACTTCCGTGTGCGCGGCGACTCGATCGAGGTCTTTCCGGCGCACGCCGAGAGCCGGGCGTGGCGCGTCTCGCTCTTCGGCGACGAGATCGAGGGCATCACCGAGTTCGATCCGTTGACCGGACAGCAGAGCGCCAAGCTTGCGGCGATCCGCGTGTTCCCCAACAGCCATTATGTGACGCCGCGGCCGACCATTCAGCAGGCGGTCGAGCAGATCAAGATCGATCTGAAATTGCGCCTGGACGAGCTGGCGCAGGAGAACAAGCTGCTCGAGGCGCAGCGACTGGAGCAGCGCACCACGTTCGATCTCGAGATGATGCAGGCGACCGGATCGTGCGCCGGCATCGAGAACTATTCACGCTATCTCACGGGCCGCCGGCCGGGCGAGCCGCCGCCGACGCTCTTTGAATATCTGCCCGCCCACGCGCTTCTGATTGTCGATGAGTCTCACGTCACCGTGCCGCAGCTCGGCGGCATGTATCGCGGCGACTACAAGCGCAAATCGACCCTCGCCGAGTTTGGCTTTCGCCTGCCCTCCTGCGTCGACAACCGCCCGCTCAAGTTCGAGGAGTGGGACAACATGCGCCCGCAGACCGTGTTCGTCTCGGCAACGCCCGGACCCTGGGAGCTCGAGCGCACCGGCGGCGTCTTCGTCGAGCAGGTGATTCGCCCGACGGGGTTGATCGATCCGGTCTGCATCATCCGGCCGATCGAGAAGCAGGTGGACGACCTGATCGCCGAGTGCCGTGCCACCATCGGCAAGGGCTATCGCGTGCTGGTGACGACACTGACTAAGCGCATGGCGGAGGACTTGACGGAATACCTGCACGAGGCCGGCCTGAAGGTGCGCTATCTGCATTCCGATGTGGAGACGCTCGAGCGCATCGAGATCATCCGCGATTTGCGCCTCGGCGCCTTCGACATTTTGGTTGGGATCAACCTGCTGCGCGAGGGCCTCGACATCCCGGAATGCGCGCTGGTCGCGATTCTCGATGCCGACAAGGAAGGCTTCCTGCGCTCGGAGACCTCGCTCATCCAGACCATCGGCCGCGCCGCGCGCAATGTCGATGGCCGCGTGATCCTCTATGCCGACACCATGACCGGCTCGATGCGCCGCGCGATTGACGAGACCAACCGGCGGCGCGAAAAGCAGATGGCCTACAACGCCACCAACGGCATCACGCCCGAGAGCGTGAAGAAGGAGATCGCCGACATCCTCCAAGGCATCTACGAGCAGGATTATGTCACCGTCGAGACCGGTGATGAGGCGGCGCCCCATCTGATCGGGCATAACCTGGCCGCCTATATCGGAGACCTTGAAAAGCGCATGAAGGAGGCCGCCGGCGAGCTCGAGTTCGAGGAGGCGGCGCGGCTACGCGACGAAATCCGCCGCCTGCAGGAAAAGGACCTCGGGCTCGCAACCGAGCGCAAGGCCTCGAAGGCCGATCCTGACGCGCGCCAAGCGTGGATCGGGAGGAGCCACGCGGGCGCGCCGGGCACGCGAGCCGGCAAGCGAGGCAAGCAGACGCGGACGAAGATGAAATTCGGGCGCGGGCGTTGAGCGCCCGGCGATTGAGGGCCCGGAATTACGGATCCAGCGTGTAGCTCTTCTGCGAGCACAGATCGATGCCGACATCCTCGAGCATCGAACCGTCTTCGGCGGTGAAGCGCAGGTCGTAGACGCAGGTGGTCTCGCCGCCCGCGATCTTCACTTCGGCGGCTTCGCCGTCGAACAGCACTTTGTGCTCGAGCACGTCGCCGCCCCAATTGTCGGCGAAACTCGGGCTGACATGCAGCTCGGTCAGCGCATAACCGGACGCATTGGTGAGTTGGAAGGTGAGCGTCGCATCGGCGCGCGCGCTGATCGCCCCGAACACAAGGGCGCCGGCAAACACGGTAATTGCCAGACCGATCAGGCCCTGGGCCCGGGATTTCTCGCTCATGGTCAGCTCTCCCACTGCGCTTCGGCCTGCCACGGAGGAGGCCGCATCCCACTTTTAAGGGCCCGGCCTTGCCCAAGGGTTAAGCGTCAGGGTGAAGCTTGGTTAAGGAAGTGCTCGCGCTTGAGTGAGAGGACGCGAACGGTCAGAATGAGCGCCCCTTCAGCCGAATGACGATTGAGCGAACCAAAGACAGCGATGACGGCGGAGATTCCAAAGGCGGCGCTGGTCACCGGCGCCTCGAAGCGCATCGGCCGCGCGATTTCCGCCGAGCTGGCGCGCGCCGGGTTCGCGGTGGCACTGCACCATCGCGCTTCGGCGGCCGAAGCGGAGACGTTGGCGAAGGAACTCAGAAGCATGGGCGCCAAGGCGGTCACCTTGACCGCGGATCTGTCGGACGAAGCGGCGGTCGGCTCGCTCGTCGCGCGCGCGGCCGATGCGCTAGGCCCGATCGGGGTTCTCGTCAACAATGCCAGCGTGTTCGAGTACGACTCGGTCGAGAGCACCACGCGCGCGAGCTGGGACCAGCACCTCGAGGTCAATCTGCGCGCGCCATTCGTGCTGACTCAGGAACTGGCGGCGCGGCTGCCGGCGCAAGTGGGCGGCGTGGTGATCAACCTCTTGGACCAGCGCGTCTGGAACCTCACCCCCCATTTCGTTTCCTACACCTTGAGCAAGGCTGGCCTCTGGACCCTGACGCAGACGCTCGCGCTGGCGCTCGCACCGCGCGTGCGGGTGAACGCAATCGGCCCGGGCCCGACCCTGCCGAGCGCGCGTCAAAGCGAGGAGCAGTTTGCAACCCAGGTTGCGCGCCTGCCCCTGAAGCGCGGCGCAACGCCGGACGAGATTGCACGCGCCGCGCGCTTCATCATCGAGCAGCCGGCCATGACCGGACAGATGATCGCGCTCGACGGCGGTCAGCACCTCAACTGGTCGCCCGCCGGCGAGTCACGCCCCGAGGAATGACCGTGGCCGCCAGTGGCAAGAGCGGAACCCGGCGAGCGGCACGTGGCGGCGCCAAGGCGCTGCCGGATCGTCGCGTCTTCGTGCGCGATCTCGTGCTCAAGACCCAGATCGGCGTGCACCCGCACGAGAAGGGCGGCGTGCAGCGGGTGCGCATCAATGTCGAGCTCTCGGTCACCGACGACGGCGCGACCGACGACAACATCCGGAACGTGGTGTCCTACGAAGATATCGTGAGCACCGTGAAGCGGTTGGTCGCCGGCGACCATATCAATTTGGTCGAGACCTTGGCCGAGCGTATCGCGGCGGCGCTCCTCAAGGATCGAAGGGTCAATAGCGCGCGCATCCGCGTCGAGAAGCTTGACGTCTTTCCCGATGCGGCCGGCGTCGGCGTCGAGATTGTGAGAGATCGGTCGTAGAGCGTAGGCCGGTCGCAGGCCGGATCCACTCCATGGGCGCCCGGACCGCGTCCACCTGAACCTGTCAATTCTGTCCCATTTCCCTTCCCATCACCCCACAATCAGCACTCGCAATTGGCTAGGCCAATTTGACGCGTTGACAAGTCGGCTGGACAGACTCGGGGCGAAAATGAACAATGTTCGCCGAGGGAGAGAGACTGGTCGCCTCTTGGTGCCAACGGCTTGTCTGAAACAGCGCAAATAAGGCGCGAGGCGACGAGGCAAGGGGGGAGTTGAATGTCGGATCTTCCGAATGCCCTGAACGTCATCTTCACCGAGGCCTATTACTGGATCACGGTGGTGATGATGTTCCTGATCCATGTCGGCTTCTGTACTTACGAAGTCGGCGTCGCCCGCCGTAAGAACGTGATGCACACGGTGATGAAGAACACCATGCTCATCCCGCTGGTGACGGTCACGTTCTTCTTCTTCGGCTGGTGGGTCTATTTCGCGTTCTCGAACGTGCCGTTCAATGGCGGCTTCATCGACGCTCCCTTTGCGGTGCCGTGGTCTGAGCTCATGGGCACGCACATGGGCGGTGCGGCCGAGGCCGACGCGAACGGGCCGATCTGGGCGCGGCTGAACGGCGTCTTCTGGGCGGCGTTCCTGCTCTTCTCGTGGACCACGGCCTCGATCATCTCGGGCGCGGTGATGGAGCGTATCCGCTCCGGCGCGTTCTTCCTCTTCGCCGTGTTCGTTGGCTCGTTCACCTGGATTCTCGACGCCTCCTGGGGCTGGAACCCGGCGGGCTGGATGGTTCAGATCCTTGGCTATCATGACGCCTATGCGTCCGGCGTCGTGCATGCCATCGCCGGCGGCTCGGCGCTCGCGATCCTGCTCGTGCTCGGGCCGCGCATCGGCAAGTTCGGGCCGAAGGGCGAGGTTCGCACGATCAAGCCGCACAACCCCTGGATGGTGACGATCGGCCTGTTCCTGATCTTCACCGGCTTCTGGGGCTTCTACGCGGCCTGCAACATCCCAATCTTCGATATCGATGGCACTGACGGCGTGTTCTACTC
>Ga0194132_10005443_pt1 | contig 20626 bp, 13 predicted proteins | sample TA2KigOf80mmetaG_FD_148612 | JGI IMG/M metagenome (GOLD analysis project Ga0194132, IMG submission 148612) | Freshwater microbial communities from Lake Tanganyika, Tanzania - TA2015054 Kigoma Offshore 80m | ecosystem: Environmental > Aquatic > Freshwater > Lake | place: Tanzania: Lake... | reverse complement strand
CGCGCGGATCGAGACTGCGCGCGTGGCGTTCCAGCCGTTCGAGCAATTGCACTTTCGCCGGATCGTTCAGACTCGCCAGCAGATCGTGCGGCAAATACAACGTGTGCCCACGGTTGCGGCGCGCGACCTGGGTGGATTGCGAACCGCCCTGGCGCGCGATCGCGCGCGTGGCTTGCGCGGCGGCGGCGAGCGCATCGAAACTGATGTCGTCGGAGTACGCAAACGCGGTTTTTTCACCGGCGACGGCGCGCACGCCCAAGCCCTGATCGATGGCGAAGCTGCCGGATTTGACGATGCCCTCTTCCAGCGCCCATGATTCACTGCGGTTGTACTGAAAATACAAATCCGCGTAATCGACTTGATGCTGCATGATTTGGCCAAACACCGTGGCGAGCTTGCCCTCGGTCAGCGCATACGGCGCGAGCAGCGTGTCATACGCGGTATTGAAATGAAGCGTGGTATCGATGGTTGTGAGTGTCGCTTGTTGGTTCACAAAAAAATCCTTTTAAATCAAATACTTATGAATTTACCCTATGGTGCGGTGGGTGAGCGCCGGCAAGCTCCCGCGCAACGCGCGCATGCGCTGCGGATTCACTTGCGCCATCACCACCCCTTCGCCGCGCGGCAAACGGTCGAGCACCACGCCCCAGGGGTCGACGATCATGGTGTCGCCATGCGTCTCGCGCCCGTTGGGGTGCAGACCGCCCTGCGCCGGCGCAGCGACGTAGGCGAGGTTTTCAATCGCGCGTGCGCGCAGCAACGTCTCCCAATGCGCGCGGCCGGTGGTTTCGGTGAACGCCGAAGGCGCCAAAATAATATCGACGCCTTTCATCGCGCGATACAACTCGGGAAAGCGCAGGTCATAACAAATCGAAAGCCCCAAGCGCCCGAACGGCGTATCGATGCTGACCGGCGTGTCGCCCGCCTCGATGGTGCGCGACTCCTGGTATTGCTCCTCGCCCATTTGAAAGCCGAACAGATGAATTTTGTCGTAACGCGCAACGAGCTTGCCTTGCGCGTCGTAGACCAGACTGCTGTTACGCACCTTGCGCGGGTCCGCGCACGCCAGCGGCACCGAGCCGCCGACGATCCAGATGCCATGCTGTTTCGCGGTGTGCGATAAAAAGCGCTGGATCGGGCCATCGCCCAGCGGCTCGCGCACATCGACCTTGTCGGTATCCTTCATCCCCATGATGCAAAAGTATTCCGGCAGCGCCGCAAGTTGCGCGCCGCGCGCCGCGGCTTGGGCAATCAGACGCCCGGCCGAGGCGAGGTTGGCCTCGACGCTGGGGGCGGATACCATTTGAATGGCGGCGATTTTGGTGTTCATGATTTTGGCGATTACACCGCTTAATCAGCACTGCGGTTGGGCAATTCCGGCGCCTCGATTTTGGTCACCACCGGATCAGCCCAGGTGCCGGTAACGTTGTATCTTAAAGCAACCAGGTCGCCGAACGGGTCCTTCAGCAGTTTTTGCGCGACAAAGGTGGCGAGTGCCGCGATCGGCCCGCCCAGCAGGCCGGTGGCGATCGCCACGCCTTCGGACACATGCGGGCTGACTTTCAGATCGAGCTTTTGCGTCTCGCGCGCCAGATCGACACTGCCGCCCATCAATACCCTGGCCGCCGGCCCGGTGATCAAAAACTTGTCCGTCGTCGCAATCCCCTGATCGACGCGAATTTCGCCCAAAATTTCATCGAAGGCAAAACCGCGGCTGAACACATCACGAAAGTCGAGCGACAGCCGCCGCGGCAACGACTGCAAACTGATGATACCGAGCAGCTTGCCAGTGCCCGGCTCCATTTGCCGGAACTGCCCCCTTTCCGCGCGAAACGCGAATTTTCCGGAGAGCGTCGGGTAATCGATTTGATAGGGGCCGCCCGCCCACGCCAGCGTACCGCCGATTTCGGCAGTGCCGCCGCGTACCGCGCCCGGATAGCCCAAGCGGCCCAGGGTGCTGCCCGCATCGCTGATGGTCCATTGCACATTGACCTGAGTGCGCGGATGGGTAAGCCAGGCTTGCCACACGCCTTCGGCGTTCAAGGTGCCGTCCGGCGCAATCAACGAGAGTTTTTCGATGCGCCAGTCGCGGCCTTGCGGCGTCGCCTTTAAATCGAGTTTGCCCAAGGGCTTTGCGCCCATTTGAAACTGCTCGGCGACAATGTCGAGCGCCGGCAGTTGCGGCAGTTCGTGAGGCGCGGGTTTTGCCTGGCCCGGCTTCACCGCCGCGGCCGGCGGCGCGGCGGGCAAGTTAAGTTTTTGCAACTGCGCCACCAGCCGCCCGCGCCCACCCGAATTCCAATCCACAATGCCTTCGATGTCGCGCCCGAGCAGGCGGTAACGCGTGGTCTGCGCGCCACCGGCCGTGGCGCTCACGTTAAGCTCGCCGAACTTGCGATCGTAAAGCTCGAACTCGCCCAGCCGCACATCGATGCCGGTGATGGTATAGACCAGATCTGGCGCGGCCGCCGCGGCGTCCACTGCCGGTTTTGGCGCCCCCAGGCCGGCGAACCTGATCCACGTATCGAGGTTCACCGACTTCAAGCCGCCGCTCACCAACACGCCCTCGCGCGTGGGTTGCGCCACCGCGCCGCCGCCCAGACGCACCACGCCGCGCTCGATGACGGTGCGTTTGCCGTCCGCATGGCGAACCAGGTGCGCGCTCACCAGATCGCCGGCGCTCAACAGCAATTGATCGCGGTTGTTGCCCAGAAACCGGCGTTCGATACGCGTCGCCCACGCCTCGTTTGCGGTTTTCGCAAACGGCGCGGGGAGGCTTGAGGTGACGCCTTGCAGATTCGATTCGAGCACCAGATCGACGGTCTTTTTATGGATATTGACGATGCCGGTCCAATCGGCGACGCCGCGCAAATGGGTCAGCCACGCCGGGCCGCCCGCGCGCCGCAGCACATCCGGATCGGCGCGTCCTTGCAGCTTCATTTGTATCGTGCCGTCGCGCTGATTGGCGCCGGCGATGGTGAGCGGCCCGCCAAAAAACTGCGCGCTGGCCGAGGGGATGTTAACGCCGTTTTCGGTAAATTCGATCGTGCCGTTGACTTGCTCGAGCGGCGGCAGCGCGGGGTCGAGGATCAAGCGGTTGCCGGCCAGTTGATAACTGCCCGCCACACGCGTGTCCTTCAAATCACGCAGCGGCAACTCCAGCCGCAAGCGCAGCGTGCCGTTGCCTTCGCCCTGCATGCCGTCGGTAAAACGATCGATGTAACCGGCGACCGGGCTTGCCTGGATGAACTGCAAAAACGACTGCGTCGCGCCTTGCGCGTTGCCGCTCACGGTGAGCACACGTTTGCCGTCCAGCTCCGGTATTTCCGCGCGCACATCCGACAAGCGCGTGCCGCCGATGGCGCCGCTTTTGGCGAGCAGCGTCATATGCTGGCCGCGAAACGTCACCTCGCCCTCGATGCCGTCGATGTCCGGCCAGCCTGCGGCGTAGTGCAGCTTGCCGCCGCTGATGGCCGCGTTGATTTGAAACGTGCCCTTGCCGGCATCGTCAAACGGGAAATCGCGCAAATCACCCTTGAGCCTGAACTTCACGTCACGCGAATGGCCCGCCACAAACGCCTCTTCCATCCACGGCCGCGCCTTGCGCCCGGCCTGCAGCGGCAGATAACGCAGCATCTTGTCGGCTTGGGCGCGCGAGAGCGTGCCGCTAAGATCGGCAACCCCCGGCTGTCCCGGCACGATGTGCATGCTGCCCGCCACAGTGCCCGCGACATCGGCGTTGGCAAAGGCGACGTTGTTCAATTTGAACTGCACGCCTTTGTCGCCGAGCGCGTCCCCCGTCCACTGCGCCTGGCCGGTAATGCTGTCGAACTCCAGCGGCGCTTGAAACACCGCCGGCAGCTCGAAACTGAAGCGCTTGGCGGCCAGTTGCAGCGTGCCGCCTTTTTCGCTCGCCTCGAGCGTGCCGCTCACGCCGCGCACGCCGGGGAGCGCGCCGTCATGATTGACCGACAAATTCTCGAAGCGGCCGCGCGCGTTGAACTTCGCCGGCGCGGGCAACGCACCCTCCCAGCGCGCCGTCACATCGGCCAAACGCCCCTGCGGGGATAAGCCGAGCAGGCGTTTGCGCGCCTCGCGCCCCAGCACAAAGTGATCCGCCAACGCCAGCACCGGCGCGATGTCGATCACCCCCACCTTGATTTCACCCGAAAGCGGCACGCCCTGGGCATCGGTGGCGGCGCGATAATTCAAGTCGGTGGGCGGCAACGTCAACTTGCCGGTGGTCAGCGCCAACTGCGTGGTCGACACGCTGTGGCTGGTGGGGGTTTTTTTCCACACCAGGCGTCCGTTGAGCGCCGCCAAATCGAGCTCGGGCATGTCGCGCTCAACCCGCATGCGCACGCCGGAGAGCCGCACATCCGCCGTCATCTCCTGCAGCGTTTGATCGCGTATCGACGCCCACGCGCGCAGCGCACCCGCGCCGCTGCCGATCTCAAACGGCAACGGCGCCCAGGTGCGCCACGCCGCGAGGTTCGCTTGATCGAGATCGAGGTATAAACGCCCATGCCAGTCGGCAAGATTGTTAAACGCTGTGCCGGTAAAGTCGCCGCGAACATCGAGCGGGCCCGCGACTTCGCGCGGCGGCACGGCCTTGACGGCGAAGCGGTGCCGATTACCGCGGTTGACCAGGTGCAGCCTGACCTGCTCGAGGTTTAGCGCGGGTGCGCCACGCAGCTCGTCGGTCCAGCGTATCGACGCGTTATGCACCTCGATGTCGCGCTGGCGCAGCAACCATTCGGAAAAACCGCCGGGGCCAGCTTCGCCGCCCATGGCGATGCCGGACACGAAAAGCACGCCGTTTTTGTCGCGGCGCAGGTCAAGCGCGGAATCGTGCAAATCGATGGCGCGAAAATGCGGCCGCCACAGCGCCAGCGAGCGCCACGACAAGGTGCCGTCAACGCGCGGCAACTGCAGCGCCGCGCGCCCCGCCTGGTCGTGCACCACCACGTTTTCGAGCTTGAGCGCGGGCCAAAAACCCTCCCAAGTCGAGGTCAATTGCCCGATGCTGACACGCTGCCCGAGCGCCTTGCCGGCCGCTTGTTCAACGCTGCCGCGATAGCCGTCGATGTTCGGCAAAATCGCATAGCGCAAGGCCAAAACGGCCACCGCCAACACAATCAAGGCACCCGAGGCGATCCACACACAGTGGTGCCACAACCACGCCATGGCACGCGCGCAAGTGCTGGAAAATGAGTTAAGAGTCACCGACCGCCTGATAAAATAAAGATATTAAACAACGCCTTAGCGATTGCCCTCGCGATTCTATCGCGCCATAACCTTTTCTTGCGCGGATATTTACGCCATGTCATCGACCAACGCACCAGATGCCGCCGCCGTGGACGCCGCCATCCAACAAGCGCGCCGATACAGCCTTTATCTGGATCGGCTGCTCACTGCCGCGCCGCGGCGGCTTGACGATATAGACCTCGCCGCACCGTGCGAGGTTTCCGCGCCGGCGCTGCGCGTGGAGGACAAAACGGCCTTGTATCAAGCCCTGCGCCGATTCAGGCAACGCACCCTCGCCGCGCTGATGGTGCGCGATCTGGCGGGCTGGGCCGAGCTTGCGGAAGTGACCACGGTGATGACGCGGCTTGCCGAAGCGGCCATACGACAGGCGCTCGACTGGATCAGCGCCGATATGGCGCAAACGGCCGGCACGCCGCGCAATGCGCGGGGCGAGGCGCAACAATTGATCGTGCTCGGCATGGGCAAGCTGGGCGGCGGCGAACTTAACGTCTCCTCCGACATCGATCTCATTTTCGTTTACCCGGAAGAAGGCGAGAGCGACGGCGCGCGGGCGCTGAGCAACCACGAATATTTCTCGCGCATGGGCCGCGCCCTGATTGCGGCGTTGTCGCAGATCACCGAGGACGGGTTCGTGTTCCGCGTGGACATGCGGCTGCGGCCTTACGGCGATAGCGGGCCGCTCGCGATGAGTTTTGACATGCTGGAAAATTATTTGATCACCCAGGGCCGCGAGTGGGAGCGTTATGCCTGGATCAAGGCGCGCGCGCTCACTGGCGGCGCAGCGGACATCACTACCTTGATGTCGATGGTGCGGCCGTTTATTTACCGCCGCCATCTCGATTACAGCGCATTCGCCTCGATGCGCGACATGCACCAGCAAATCCGCCGCGAAGTCGAACGGCGCGACCGCGCCAACGACATCAAACTGGGCCGCGGCGGCATTCGCGAAATCGAATTCATCGCGCAACTGTTCCAGTTGATCCGCGGCGGACGCGAAGCCGGTCTGCGCCGGGAACCCACCCTGGAAGTGCTGGCCTTGCTGCCCGAACGCAATCTGCTGCCGGCGCCGATCGTCGAGGACTTGGCGCGCGCCTACGATTTTTTGCGCCGGCTCGAACACCGCCTACAATATCTGGACGATCAGCAAACCCATGTCGTGCCGCTGGACGCGCACGTGCGTGCCAAACTCGCGGAGAGCCTCGGATTTGACACCACCGCGGCCTTTGAGGCGGCGCTCGAACGGCACCGCAACAACGTGTCGCGCCAGTTCGATGCCTTGTTCGCCGATGCACGCAGCGAAGAACATGCGCTCGCGCCGCTTTGGACGCAATCCATCGGCGCGGCCGCGGCCGCCGAAAAACTCGGCGAACTCGGTTTCGCGCGGCCCGCCGAATTGCAAACGCGGCTGGCGCAACTGCGTGACTCGCCGCGCTACCGGCAAATGCCCGCGTCGAGCCAATCGCGCCTGGACCGGCTGGCGCCCTTCGCCATCGAGGCCGCCGCGGCGGGCGAAAACCGCGACGCCACGCTGGAGCGGCTGCTGCAGTTTTTGGAAAGCGTGAACCGCCGCGAATCGTACCTCGCCCTGCTCGAGGAATACCCGCAATCGCGGCGTAACCTGGCCGAGCTGATGCGCGCGAGCCCGTGGGTGGCGCAATATCTGACGCTGCATCCGATTTTGCTGGACGAACTGCTCGATGCGCGCGCGCTGCGCAGCGCGCCCGACTGGCGCGCGCTCGCGCAACAATTGCGCGCTACGCTCGATGACGCGGCGGGAGACGCCGAAAAACAGATGGACGCATTGCGCCACTTTAAGCACGCGCAGACGCTGCGCCTGGTCGCGCAAGACCTCGCGGGCAACCTGCCGCTGGAAACCCTGGCCGATCATTTGTCCGATCTGGCCTGCGTGGTGCTCGGCGAAACCCTGCACCACGTGTGGCAGGGCGTGCACGGGCGCCACCGCGAAACCCCGGCGTTCGCCGTCATCGGTTACGGCAAATTGGGCGGCAAGGAACTCGGTTACGCCTCCGATCTGGATTTGGTGTTCTTGTTCGACGACGAAGCGCCCGAAGCGCCGCAAAACTACGCGCGGCTTGCGCAACGCATGAACACCTGGTTAAACAGCACCACCGCCGCGGGGCTGCTGTACGACACCGATTTGCGCCTAAGGCCCGACGGCGCGGCAGGCCTCACCGTGAGCCCGTTCGCGGCGTTTCGCGATTATCAACTGCAACACGCGTGGGTGTGGGAGCACCAGGCGCTCTCGCGCGCGCGTTTTGTCGCGGGCGATGCCGCCATCGGCGCGCGTTTCGAAAGCTTGCGCAACGGCATCCTGCGGCTGCCGCGCGAGCTAAACAAACTGCGCGCGGAAGTGGCCGCGATGCGTCAAAAAATGCATGAGGGCCACCCCAACAAAAGCGGCCTGTTCGATATCAAGCACGACCACGGCGGCATCGCCGATATCGAATTCATCGTGCAATACCTGGTGCTCGGCCACGCGCGCGATTACGCGGCGTTGACCGGCAACATCGGCAACCTCGCGCTGCTCAAACTCGCGGCGCAACTAAATCTGATTGCGAAAGCGCCGGCGCTCGCTGCGCACGCCGCGTACCGCGAATTGCGCCGGCTGCAGCACGCGCTGCGCCTGCAAGGCGATGGCTACGCGCGCGTGCCCCACGAAACCGTGAGCGGGCACGTGGACGCGGTGCGCGCGCTCTGGCAACAGGTCATGCAGACTTAGACAAATATCAATTAAATCAGATACTTACAAAATATCTCCAGCGCTCGTGCCGATCAGTTAAGGCTGCGAGTCAGCATCGGTGCAAACGCCTCTACACCGGCACGCCGGCCGCTTAGCTCATACGCCGTCACCGCGCCCTTGCCGCGCACGTCCAGGGTGATCGGTCCGCTAAATGCATACCACGCGTGCATGCACTGATGGGTGTTGCTATCGACCAGCACGCGGCCCGCGCTGGCCTTGTCGGTGACGCGGCTGGCGAGGTTGACCGTATCGCCCCACAAGTCGTAAATGAATTTCTTAAGTCCGATCACGCCCGCCACCACCGGGCCGGTGCACAAGCCGATGTGCAGCCGCAGCCGTGTATTGCCCACCGGCGGCAACGTTTCCATGTAGGCGAGCATGTCCAGCGCCATCGACAGCATCGCATGCGTGTGCACGTGGCTATGCGCCGAGCGATCGTCGGCGTGCCCGATCAAACCGCCGGCCACCATGTAGGCGTCGCCGATGGTTTTGATTTTTTCCAAACCGTATTGCTCGGCCAGGCCATCGAAATGCGAAAACACGCGGTTTAACGAATCAACGATGACGATCGGCGACTGATCGCCCGAGAGCTGGGTGAAATCCTTGATGTCGGCGAACATCACGGTAACGTTGGAAAAGCCGTCGGCGATGGTGTCGTCTCCCGCCTTGAGCCGCGCCGCGATCGGCGCCGGCAACACGTTCAACAACAATCGTTCCGATTGCGCCTGCGCCTGCATCAACAACACATGCTCGTGATCGAGCGCGGCTTGCAGTTTTTCACGCTGACGCATCGAGTAGGTCACCAGCACATAAAGGATGGACGAAATCGCCACGAAATTCAACGTGAAAAACACCGCGATGGTTTGCATCGACACGTTTTTCGGCAACCCGGTGGCGAGGTAGTAGTCAAAAAAGCCCGACACCGCCGCCAGCACGATGTAGGCGACAAACCAGGGGATCGACTGGCGCGCGTCGTAAATCAAAATCGCGCCCACCGGCGCCAGCAGCGCCCACAACATCACGCCCGAGGAACTGACATAACTGCCGATGCTCCACTGCATCACGAACGGCACGAACAAAAACAGGCTGATCTGCACCAAACGAAATACGTCGAAGTTACGGCTATGCAGGTAATACCCCACCGAAGCCGCGGTGAGCGCTAGGTAAATGAGCGGTACCGTCGCCGAAAACTTGATCCCCATCGCCCAATAAATGACAAGCCACAGCATCGAGCCGAAACCCATCAAGGCGCTGGCAAAAATCAACAGCGTGCGGCGCAACCGGTCTTGCTCGGTATCACCCTCGGCAACGGCGCGGTTACCGAGTTCGTTGAGCCTGCGGCGCAGCCGTTCGATCACGCGGTTTCCTTTGGACGCAGAGTAGTTGGTTGGCGCGCCGATTGTAGCCAAGTTTTCGCCGCCGCCATCGTCGTGGCAGGGCAATTGCGTTAAAATACAAGTCCTTGAACGAATTTTGACGGAGCATTTCATGTCGATGGCAGACCGCGATGGTCACATCTGGTACGACGGTAAACTGGTGCCGTGGCGCAACGCCAACACCCACGTGTTGACGCATTCGCTGCATTACGGTCTGGCGGTATTCGAGGGCGTGCGCGCCTACCACTCGGCCCAAGGCACGGCGATTTTTCGGCTGCGCGAGCACACCCAGCGCCTGCTCAACTCCGCCCACATTTACTTGATGAAAATCCCCTATTCCATCGAGCAATTGATGGAGGCGCAAAAAGAAGTGGTGCGCGCCAACAAGTTTGACTCGTGCTACATCCGCCCCATCGCGTTTTACGGCTCGGAGAAAATGGGCGTCTCGCCCAAGGGCAACACCGTGCACGTGTCGGTCGCGGCGTGGCCGTGGGGCGCGTATCTCGGCGCCGACGCGATTGAAAAAGGCATCCGCGTTAAAACCTCGTCGTACGCGCGCCACCACGTCAACGTGTCGATGACGCGTGCCAAGTATTCCGGCACTTACGCCAACTCCATCCTCGCCAACCTGGAAGCCACCGAACACGGCTATGACGAAGGCCTGCTGCTCGACGTCGACGGCTTTGTCGCCGAAGGCTCGGGCGAGAATTTGTTCATGGTGAAAGACGGCAAAATTTACGAACCGGAGCTGACCAGCGCGCTGATCGGCATCACCCGCGACTCGGTGATCACGCTGGCGCGCGAAATGGGCTACAGCGTGAGCGCCAAGCGCATCACGCGCGACGATCTGTACATCGCCGACGAAGCGTTTTTTACCGGCACCGCCGCCGAAGTCACGCCAATCCGCGAAGTCGATGGCCGCGCCATCGGCAGCGGCCAGCGCGGGCCGATCACCGCCAAGCTGCAAAAAGCGTTTTTTGACGTCGTTAATGGCAAGTCACCGGCGCACGCCGAATGGCTCACCCCCGTTGCCGCGTAAGCTATCATGGCCGAGCAGACTGAAAACAAATCACGCCACATCGAAGTAACGGCGGAGGATTTGCCGCTGCACTGCCCGATGCCCTCGATGCTCTTGTGGAACGCGCATCCGCGCGTGTTCATGCCGATCGAAAAAACCGGTGAAGCGTTGTGCCCGTATTGCGGGACGACGTATGTGCTGAAGGGCGGGCCCGCTAAGTCGGGCCACTAACGGCGTCCTTACGCTTGCCATGAAAATTCTGGTCGTCGCCCCCGCCTGGGTCGGCGACACCGTGATGGCGCAGCCGATGTTCACGCTGCTGCACGAGCGCCACGCCAATTTACAACTCGACGTACTCGCCCCGCCGTTCACGCTGCCGCTACTCTCGCGCATGCCCGAAGTGCGCCGCGGCATCGTCGCCCACCTGGGCCACGGTGAACTCAAGCTAAACGAACGCCGGCGCATCGCGCGCGAGTTACAAGCCGAGCGCTACGATCAAGCGATCGTGTTGCCCAATTCGTTCAAGTCGGCGCTGATTCCGCTGCTCGCGAAAATTCCGCTGCGCACTGGCTTTCGCGGCGAAATGCGCTACGGGTTATTGAACGACGTGCGGCGCCTCGACGAAAAAGCGTTGCCGCGCATGGTGCAACGCTTTGCCGTGCTGGCGCTGCAACGCGGCGCGCACCTGCCGCCAACCCTGCCCCAGCCGCGCCTCACCGCGCAACCACTCTCTGCAAAAAATATTCAATTAAATCAAATACTTACGAAAAACATGCCTTTGGCGGTATTTTGCCCCGGCGCCGAGTACGGCCCCGCCAAGCGCTGGCCGGCGGAGCATTTCGGCACGCTTGCGGCGAAAGCGGCGGCGGCGGGTCACGCCGTGGCATTAATCGGTTCGCCCAAGGACGCCGACATCGGCGCAGCCATCGCGCACGCCAGCAACAACGCCTGCGTGAATCTGTGCGGCCACACCTCGCTCGAAGACGCCATCGACATCATCGCCCGCGCCGCGCTGGTGGTAAGTAACGACTCGGGCTTGATGCATGTCGCGGCCGCGCTCGATCGGCCCCTGCTGGCTTTGTACGGCTCCAGCAGCCCGGCGTTCACGCCGCCGCTTTGCGATAAAGCCCAAATTCTCAAAATCGACATCGACTGCAGCCCGTGCTTTAAACGCGAATGTCCGCTGGGGCATTTCAAGTGCATGCGCGAGCTTGCGCCGGCGTTGGTGTGGCAACATGTGGTAAAAAGCGTTTAGCTGCGGCGCGTTCAGAGGAACACAGAGAACAGCGCGGGATTTGCGCCTATTGAAAACGCGCAGGTTTTTCAAAGGCGTTTCCCTCATCCCAACCCTTCTCCCGAAGGGAGAAGGGCTTTGAACCCCTCTCCCGCCGGGAGGGGCAGGGGCGAGGGAAAATGCGTGGCTGCAAAATTTTGACTTTACAGAGAACTCCAAAGTACATCACATGCACCCCAGCACTTTTACGCGGATTTCTCTGTGTCCCTCCCTGTCCCTCCCTGTCCCTCCGTATCCCTCTGTGCCCTCTGTGACTATTTCTTTAGTTGAAAGCAACGCAACATCCTCACCCATGAAACCCCATATCCTGGCAGCACTGTTCGTCATCGGTTCGGCTTCGACGCTGTGCCTGGCCCAGCCCGCCGCGCCCTACCCCAACAAATCCATCCGTCTGGTGGTGCCCGCCGCGCCCGGCGGCGGTACCGACATCATCGCGCGCCTGCTCGGCCAGGGGCTTAGCGAGCGTTGGGGACAAACCGTGGTGATCGACAATCGCGGCGGCGCGGGCGGCATCCCCGCCGTGACGCTGGTCGCCAAACAATCCGCCGCCGACGGCTACACCATGCTGCTGGGCAGCGTTGGCCACCTCACCTTCGCGCCGGCGATCGAACGCAATCTCGCTTATGACCCGCGCACGGATCTGGCCGCCGTGTCGCTCGCCGCCACGCAACCGTTCGTGATCGCCGCTGCGCGCGGTTTGCCCGCCAACAACATTCAGGAACTGGTGGCGGCCGCCAAGGCCAAGCCCGGCTCGATCAGCTACGGCTCGGGCGGCAGTGGCTCGGCCTCGCATCTGGGCGTGGAGCTGTTGGCGATCAACACCGGCGCGCGGCTCTTGCACGTTGCCTACAAGGGCAGCAACCCGGCGGTGACCGCGGTGATGAGCGGCGAAATTCAAATCGCGCTCGCGGGTTTGGCCACGCTGCTGCCACATGTCAAAGCCAACCGCGTGAAAGCGCTCGCAGTGACCAGCGCCAAACGTTCGCAGTTTGCGTCCGACATTCCCACGGTGGCGGAATCCGGCGTGCCCAACTATGAGTTCGATGTGTGGTACGGCCTGGTGTTTCCGGGCGGCACGCCGCGCGCCATCGTCAACAAAACCAACGGCGAAATCGCCAACATGCTCGCCGGCGGCGAAGTCGTGAAGCGTTACGCCGCCGCCGGCCTCGAAGCGCAATCCAACTCGCCCGCGGCGTTCGCCGCGATGATCGCGCAGGAAATCCCCAAGTGGCAAAAAGTGGCGAAGGCGGCGAATATCCGGGTGGAATAGCCCCGCCTTAGCCGCCGCGCGCAACGCATGTCGCGTGGGTGGCGCCGCCGGGTTCAGCTTGCGTGTTTGAGCGTGCGTATCCGCGGCGTCACGCCGGCGCATCCGCCAACACCAGGTCGGAGGCTTTTTCGCCGATCATGATCGAGGGCGCATTGGTGTTGGAAGCCACCATCGTCGGCATGATCGACGCATCGCACACGCGTAGCCCCTCGATGCCATGCACCTTGAGTTTCGCATCAACCACCGCCTTGGCGTCAGTGCCCATGCGGCAAGTGCCGATCGGGTGATACGAGGTCATGCCGGTGGCGCGCGCGTGTTCGAGCAGCGCCTCGTCGTCCTTCGCCTCGGGCCCGGGGCGCGTCTCGCGCACGATGTGTTGCGCCAGCGCCGGTTGCGCGGCGAACTTGCGGATCAAGCGCAGCGCCGCGACGATGGTGCGGATGTCGTGTTCCGCCGACAAATAGTTGGCGTGTATCGCCGGCGGCGTGCCCGCGTCCGCGCCGCGGATGTGCACGCTGCCCTGAGACTCCGGCCGCAGCACGTAACAGCCGATGGAAAACCCCGGCCACGGATCAAGCCCCATACGCTCGGCGATGTCCTTGGAATCCTTGGCGCCGCCGTAGTGGCTGCTTGCCATCGACAGTTGATGCAATTGCAACTTCACATCGGGGCGCGGCAGGCTGGGATCGCTCTTGGCGATCGCCATGGTGGTGGCCGACGAAGTGCTCATCAAGCCGCGGCCCAAGAACAGCCAGCGCGCGCCCATCCACGCCTTGCGCAAGGGGTTGCGCAAAATGGTGTTCAAGGTAATCGGCAAATTGGTCTCGAAGCCGACGCGCACATGCAAATGGTCGCGCAGGTTTTCGCCGACGCCGGGCAGATGGTGTTTGACCTCCACACCCGCGCGCTTTAACACATCGCCGTTGCCGATGCCCGAAAGCTCCAGCACCTGCGGCGACTGCACCGCGCCCGCGCACACGATCACTTCGCGGCGCGCTTGCACGGTGAGCATTTCGCCGCCTTTTTTGTAGACCACGCCGGTGGCGCGTTTGCCCTCGATGATCACGCGTTGCGTCAACGCGCCGGTGGTCACCGTGAGGTTAGGCCGGCTCATTGCGGGCTGCAAATAGTTGTCACCCGCGTGCCGCCGCCAGCCGCCGCGGGTGTTGTATTGCAAATAACTCACGCCCTCGAAGCGCGGGCCGTTGTAATCCTCTACGCCCGGAATACCGGCTTGCACCGCGCCCTGGATAAAACCCTGCGACAACGCATCGCGATCGAGGTAGCGGGTGATATACATCGGGCCATCCTTGCCGCGGTATTGCGGGTCGCCCTGGGCGAACGATTCCATGCGCTTTAGCAGCGGCAAAATATCCTGATAAGCCCAGCCGGGATTGCCCAGCGCCTGCCACTGATCGAGCTCGAGCGGATCGCCGCGCACCCAAATCATGCCGTTCACCGCGGAAGAGCCGCCGAGCGCGCGCCCGCGCGGCCAGAAGATCGAACGGCCGTGCACTTTTTCATCGGGCTCGGTTTGAAAGCGCCAGATCGCGCGCTCGCCGGTCAAAATATGCGCGATGCCCGCGGGAATGCGTATCCACATCCAGCGGTCTTGCTCGCCCGCTTCCAGCAACAGCACGCGATGTTTACCCGACGCGCTCAAGCGGTTAGCCAGCACACAGCCGGCGGAGCCGGCGCCGATGATGATGTAGTCGTATTCGTTGGCGGCCATGAGGGTGTGATCTCTGAGTTATGGTTTGTGGTTTATGGCTTACCGTTATGAGGCTTAGCGCGCATATCAAGCATCGTAAGCTAATACGCCGAAAACAATCGCGCAAGGACCACGGCAATCAAAGCCGCGGTCGCCGCCAAACCCGCCAAACTACCCCGAAGCCTGCGCAATGCGCGGCGCTCAGTATGTGGATGAGTTGCTCCGCGGCGGCGGCGGACGCGGGGGTGGCGGCGGGCCGCTCTTAATCGTCAGCCACGCCGCATGAGGGCAGGCCTACAACCGGTCCGCCAAAAACTCGTTCAAGTAATGGGAAAACTCCGGCGCGCGCAAATAGCCGAAAATCTTGTGGCGATTGGCTTTGCCGTTCCATTCGTAGTCGTTGAGTATGAACTGATCGCGCACGGCGACCCCACCGCCATTCGCACCGAAGTCATCGCCCAAATGCGTGTCAAACGCCACCGGGTCTTTCGGGTCGGCGAAATTCGCCCAGCTCTTGGCAACGATGGAAGGCGTGCGCAGCCGGGCATCGCCATACACGCCCGCCTCGAAAAATTCCGCGGCCTTGAGCTTCACGTGCGGCAAGCCCAAGGGCGAACCGATGGTGACGAAGTGATTTACGCGCCAGCTCGGGTCGGACCGCCCCAAGCGGCGCAGCACGTCATAGGCAATGATCGAGCCCATCGAATGGCCGATCAGCAATATGTCTTGGCCCTTGTGCGGCAGCATTGCCTCGATTAATTCATCTTGCAACACCTCGCGCGCGCGGCGCTGCGCGGCTTTGCGGTCGGCGATGTTTTGAGTGTCATCGTAGTAATAGGCGAGGTCTTTGAGCTTGCGGCCCAGCACCACGTCGGCCAGCGCGTCCAAACCCAGCGTGCCCTTGACCCGATCCACCATCCAGCCCAAACCGCCTTGCAATTGCGCGCGCAGATCGTGGAGAAAATGATCTTTGTACCATTTCAGCGCGCCGGGTTTGGCTTCGACATAAGGCTCGGCATCCTTGGGTTCGGGATACATCAAATCCGCCCAATACACATCCGAAAAACGCTCGGCTGGCATCGCGAAAACCGGTTGCCCAAGCGAAGCGCCGCTTTTTGCCAAACCCTCCTGCATCGATTTCACCCAGCCGTCGCGATGCACCGGGCGCGCGGGCTTGTTGGCTAAACCGTGTATGCCGATTATGACTTTGCTCATGTTCGTCTCCTGAGGGCGCAACAACCCGGATACATCGAAATTACGTAAGTATTTGATTTAATTGACTATTTTATTTCGACTCCACGCCTATCGCAGCATAACAAAGGTTGCGGCTCGCGCCAGTACCCCATAAGTCCTATGACGCCGAACGCGTTACACTGGCACGCCATTTTCCCCAGCCCATAGACATGAGTCGATTAAACGTTATCACGGCGTGCGCGTTGCTCGCCATCAGCACTACCGGCGTCCTCGCCCAAAAATACCCGACACGCCCGGTACGTTTGATCGCGCCTTTCGCCCCCGGCGGCGGCACCGACATTTTGTCGCGCACCATCGGGCCGCCGCTGTCGGCGGCGTTGGGCCAACCGGTGGTGGTGGATAACCGCCCCGGCGCGGGCGGCGCGCTCGGCGCGGAACTCGCCGCCAAGGCCGAACCCGACGGCTACACCTTTATCACCGTGTCGAGCAGCTACGCCGCCACCTCGGCGTTTCACAAACTGAATTACGACCCGGTCGAAGGCATCACGCCGCTGATTTTGCTGGGCACCACCGGCATGTTGCTGACCGCCAACCCCGCGCTGCCGGTGAAAAGCGTCAAGGAACTCATCGCCTACGCGCGCGCGCATCCCGGCAAGTTAAGTTACGGCACGGTCGGCATCGGCAGCGTAACCCACTTCGCCCACGAATTGTTCAACCTCGAAGCCAAAATCAGCAGCGTGCACATTCCGTTCAAGGGCGCGGGGCCGGCGATCATCGGCATCATCGGCAACGAAGCACAGATCGGCTTTTTAAGCGCGGTGCCGGTGCTGCCGCATATGAAAGCGGGCCGCCTCAAAGTCTACGCCATCAGCACCGCCAAGCGCTCCCCCGCGCTGCCCGACGTGCCCAGCGTGGGCGAATTCGTCCCCGGCTTCGACGTACCGCACTGGTATGCAATGTGGGGCCCAAAGGGCATCCCCAAGAACATCGTCGCGCTGTGGAACCGCGAAGTCGGCAAAATTTTGGCCGGCGAAGACATGAACAAACAAATGCGCAACGAAGGCATGGAGCCGGTCGGCGGCGGCCCCGAAAATTTCCACAACATCTTGAAGCCGACGGTAGAGCGCTGGCGGCGGGTGGTTAAGGAAGCGAAGCTGCAGTAAGTGCGCGCGATTTGAGCAAGTACCGGACGTAGTGGTCGAAGCGCACATTTCAGTTGACAGACCGTGATCGGCCCACTGCTGCCGTTCGGATTTTTTTGCCGTTCAAGGGCCGGTATCGGAGATGAACCGCCGGTCACGGCGGCGGCCCACGGGCGGCGCCTCGGTAGAGTAGAGATGTGGCGCGGTAGCGGTAGGTTTGGTTTGTCCGTTGCCTCATTCTAAAGGGCCAAGCCGAGCTGAAATTTCTATCCTTGCCCAGGGCTTGATGTGATAATGCAAGACTTGACCCCATCGCCCTGTGACCCCATCGCCCTGGTGTGAACCGCCAGACCTGATTGGACGTCGCGCCGTATGCCAACGCCACAAGTTTGCAGTAACTGAATCGCCCGGATTGCGAGCCACACGGGTTTGGAGCCGAGAGCATTTATTCGGCAACCACGGGTCTGCCCAATCGATTGGACGCAAGACGGTACCGAGATGCTTCTGGGGCGGCTTTGCCGCCAGGGCGAACGAGGCTGTAACGCTTTCGCTTGATCCTGATGGGTGACTGGTGCGATTCACGCAACCACATCATGAAGCAAAGGGCGCGAGACGGTTTTGCAGAGCAAGGGCGTTGGTGTTTCAAAAAGTACTTGCAATTCAGGTAGCGCTGTTTGGCGAGATTTTAATTCGCACTTTTGACAACGGGCGGCTAATGGGTGACCCTTTTGCGGCTTTTGTGCGGCTTTTGCGGAGCAGCTTTTGCGGAGACCATGGGTGACCCTTTCGCCCCGGTGCGTAGCATGGGGCCTTCGTCGGGGTGACGGAGGCATTGAAACCATGGTTAACTATTGAGTGTCAACTATGGTTACATGGTTAGTCTTTTAGGGAGTCGAGAATCGCTCGCTCCGCTGTGTATGTCGGCCGGCAGGTGCGAGTGGCTGGTGTTCCCGCGGTGGGGTTGTGAACGGCTACAGTCGATTGCTGACCTGAGTCGAACGACCAAGTCTGGCCCGGAGCGGACTGGGTTGGGGGGCGTCGTGAATATGTATCGCGCACTCACTCGCACGGCCGTTGATCTGCCATCGACCTGGCGAACGACGATGTTCATCTTCCCTTGGAGGGTCGCCCGATTACGGTCTGCCAGGAAGGCTGCATATGATTGATCAACGGTGTGCGCGCCGCCGAGTGCTTCGCCCTTGAAGTGACCGCAATCAATGTAGCGCCACGGCTCAGAGCTGCCGAAGCTAAGAGTCATCAACCCTGACGCTTTTTCGAAGCGGTCAATCGCGAAAAAGGATTTGGAGACATGGTCGATCAAGAGGGTCCATGTGTCGTCGAACGACTTTGCGACGATGCGCTCGTTGTCCGGAAGAGCGCCCTGTGGTGGGGTGTACGTCGCGGTCGCGCACCCGAAGAGCATCGTGCTGACGATCGCCGCAGTTAAGGCTCGCTTTGGCAACTGATCTCCTCCTACTTGGCAACATCAAAGGGGATTGTCGGCTTGTCGCGCGAGGGCGTCGTCCAAGCATGCCACCATGCCTCGAGCAAAGACTGGAGATCGCTTTGCTTCGCCGGCGGCGGGGGATAGGAATTTCAAAAGCCCTTTTTGCATAAACCCTATCGTATCCGCCCTGCATGGCGGGGGCAATTGAACGGCTGCGTGTCGCGGACGACACACCCCTTGGATTTCGGCCACAACGAACCATCAATAGTTCCGTCAATCACCGATTGTCGGGCGCCGGTGTCCGCCGCATTTCTGCCGTACATTCGGCGCAACGCGAGCGGCGGCTGTGGCCGAGCTGCTGGAATTGATCAGCCGGCAGGTTTCAGGTTGGACCTGTCTTTTGAAGGTCAACTACCGCGTGCCGACGACCTTCCGCTCCTGGCCGAAACGCGCCCCCACCTCACTGCGCCGCCGGCGTAAACGAGTCGCAGAAAAACTCCTCCGCCGGCAGCTTGCATAGACCGATGAAATCGTGCCGCGCGGATTCGATGACGATCGGCGCGCCGCAGGCATAGACCTGATGGCTAGACATGTCGGGGAAGTCTTCCATCACGGCGCGATGCACAAAGCCGCTGCGGCCCGTCCAGTTGTCTTCGGGCTTGGCGTCGGAGAGCACGGGGATGTAGCGCACGCCGTGCTCGCGCGCCCAGCCTTCGGCGAGGCCGTTCAAATACAAATCGTCGCGCACGCGGCAGCCCCAATACAGCGTCATCGGGCGTTGGATGCCGTTGTGAATCGCGTGTTCGATGATGGCTTTGATCGGCGCAAAGCCGGTGCCGCTGGCGAGCAGGATGATCGGCTTGTCGCTGTCTTCACGCAGGAAAAAGGTGCCGAGCGGGCCTTCGAAGCGCAGGATGTCTTTTTCTTTCAGCGTGCCGAACACGTACTGGCTGAATGGGCCGCCGTAGTTGCGTAAATGCAGTTGCAGCATGGCGTCGTCGTGTGGCGGATTGGCAAGCGAGAGGCTGCGGCGCAGCCCCGCTTTGGTGAGAATATCGATGTATTGCCCGGCGAGAAATTGCAAACGTTCGTTCGCCGGCAAGCGCAGGTGAATCATCATCACATCGGGCGCGAGTTTTTCGAGCTTTTGCACGCGGCACGGCAGCACGCGCACGGGGATATCCTTGATGGCGCTGATTTCGCGGCATTCGATGATCACATCGGAGAGCGGCTTGGCCTGGCAAAACAGCGCGTAACCGTTTTCTTTATCCTCGTCGGTGAGCGCGGTGTCGGAATACTCGCCGTATTCGACGCGGCCCTCGAGCAGCTTGCCCTTGCACGAGCCGCAGGCGCCGTCGCGGCAGCCGTAGGCGATGTGAAAACCCTCGCGCAGCGCGCCGTCGAGGATGGTTTCATCACCCGACACGCTAAACGTGTGATTGCTGGGTTTGATCGTGATTTGATGGGGCATGGCGTAAAATGAGCGTTATGAGGCGGCTCTTAATTATCGGTTGCGGTGATGTCGGCGCACGGTTGATTCCGCTGGCGTGTGTGCGCTACCGCGTTTATGCGTTGACGCGCGATGTTAAACATTGCGCCGGGCTGCGCGCGCAAGGTGTGACGCCGATCGTCGGCGATCTCGATCAACCGCACACGCTCGCGGCGCTCGCCGGCATCGCGCACGACGTGGTTCATCTCGCGCCGCCGCCCGCGCACGGCGTGACCGACACGCGCACGGCGCATCTGATCGCGGCTTTATGTAAAAGCGGTAAAAGCGGTAAAAGCGGCAAAAGATGGCAGCGGAATAAGCACACGCAAGCCAGTCTACCACAGCACTTTGTTTACATTAGCACCAGCGGCGTGTACGGCGATTGCGCAGGCGAGGTGGTGCCGGAGACGCGCCCGGCGCGGCCGCAAACCGCGCGCGCAAAGCGCCGCGTCGATGCGGAGCGGCGGCTGCGCGCGTGGGGCGTGCGCAGTGGCGTGAGAGTGTCGATCTTGCGCGTGCCGGGCATTTACGCGGCGGATCGTTTGCCGCTCGAGCGCTTAAAGCGCGGCACGCCGGCGTTGCGTGACGATGAGGATAGTTTTGTGAACCACGTGCACGCCGATGATCTGGCGCGCTTGACGATGACGGCGCTCACG
>Ga0194132_10005442_pt1 | contig 20629 bp, 16 predicted proteins | sample TA2KigOf80mmetaG_FD_148612 | JGI IMG/M metagenome (GOLD analysis project Ga0194132, IMG submission 148612) | Freshwater microbial communities from Lake Tanganyika, Tanzania - TA2015054 Kigoma Offshore 80m | ecosystem: Environmental > Aquatic > Freshwater > Lake | place: Tanzania: Lake... | reverse complement strand
AAGGGCCGCACCGCCGAGGAGCAGTGCTGGCATCGCCAGCACGCCGAGGCGAAACACCACGCTTCGGCGCCAACGGTTGAGCCACCAGTTGGCGGGGACCGCTGCCGGCCCCGGGTGGTCGCCCTCCAGTTCCAGGGGGCCTTGTCCGCCTGCGAACTTTCGCTTGAGGCTGGCCACCAATTGATCAAAACCCAGATGTGGTGTGCCGGCCTGCCAAGCGGTGAAATCAACAGTCTGAATGCGTCGATAGCCAAAGGGCGGTTTGACCGGATCCATCATCACCGGGAACAGGTTCTTGCGCGCCAGTCCCTCGCTGGTTTCATCGCGCACCCATTTTGATTTCACCGACTGGGGGGTCCACAGCACCACGATGGCGCGCGCCGTATCGAGCTGCTGCTCCAGTTCTTCGTCGAAAGCCTCTCCGGCCGGAATCTTTCGATCCCACCCGACGGAAAAACCTTGCCCGCTCAGCGCATCAGCGAGGGCCTTGGCCCGCGGCCGGTCGCTACTGGAGTAGCTGATGAAGATATCCGACACGAAACCTTTCGCTACGCGTCAGCGCGGTGTCGCATCGGCCGGGTGATGAAAACTCACGCTCTGCCTGATGGGTTCGTTGGTAGTGCGGAAGTAACCGTCCAGCACCAGCTTGTATTCGCCAGGAGAAGGATTGACCACGCCCCAGTCCCATAGCACGCTAAAGGGCCGCCCGCCGTCCTGACGGGCAAACACCTGCTTGAACAAGGCTTCATCGTTGCCCTGACGGAAAATCCGCGCTGTCACCTTGCCGTCATCCCGCAGGCGGAAGGTGAAGAGGTAGCCGGTGCCCGCGGACGGCGCTTGCGCCTGGTAAAGCAGCGCCGGCGCGACCCTCTCCATGACGCTCGGACTCGACTTGCCCACGCGCACCACCACGCCCAACTCGTTAGGACGAAAATCGCGCAGCCGCTTCATCACCTCGCGCGTGGACCACTCGAACTGATTGTCGAAGCCGGCGCGCCAGCGTGTCCGCGGGACGATGCGATCGAGCCAGTAGTAGTGCTTGTACTCCAGCTCACGCACCACCACGTGGACGTCGCTGTCCTCCTTGAGGTGGAAACGAATGCCTAGGCGATCGCCCAGTTTGCCAAGGTCCTCGGCATGCAGCAGGCGCGCCGACAGTAATTCCACGTCGTAGCCCGATACCGGGCGCGCCTTGACGCCTTCGTAGCGATCGGCGCGACGCTGGTATTGCAAATCCTCTTGCGCTGCTGCACTAATGGCAATGGCAATGGCGGACAGCACGACAAGGCAAACGCGCGCGATCGGCATGGCGGCAAAAGGGCTGACGTTAGAATTGCCATCATAAAACGCATTCGTCATGCCGACCCCGTCGTACAACTCTCGCTTCAATCCGCAGAAAGATTCTCCATGGCAGGTCCATTGCAAGGGGTGAAGATCCTTGATCTCACCACCGTGGTCATGGGTCCGTTTGCGACCCAGATCCTCGCCGAACTCGGCGCCGATGTCCTCAAGATCGAGACCCACGAAGGCGACAACATGCGCGATGTGCCGCCCATGCGAGGCAAGGGCATGGGGCATCTCTACATGAATCTGAATCGCGGCAAGCGTTCGCTGGTGCTGGATCTGAAAAAGCCGGCGGCCATCGAGGTGGTGAAGCGGCTGCTGCCTCAAGTAGACGTGCTGATCTACAACGTGCGCCCGGCCGCCATGGCGCGGCTCGGACTGGACTACGAGGCTGTGCGAGCCGTCAACCCGCGCCTCATCTACGTTGGCGCCTACGGCTATTCACAGAAGGGTCCGAAGGCCGCCAAGGCCGCCTACGATGATTTGATCCAGGGCGCCACCGGCTTGCCACATATCGTGATGGAGGAAAGCGGCATCCCGCGCTACGCCCCGATCAATCTGGCCGATCGCGTCACCGGTCTGCACGCCGTCTATGCCGTCACCGCTGCGCTTTATCACCGTGAGCGCAGCGGCGAAGGCCAGTCCATCGAGGTGCCCATGTTCGAGGCCATCACCCACTTCATCATGGGCGATCACCTGGCCGGCATGGGCTATCAACCTGCCATCGGCGGCACTGGCTATCTTCGTCTGCGTCATCGCAAACCCTACGCCACCGCCGACGGTTGGCTGTGCGTGCTGGTGTACAACAACAAGCACTGGAAGGGTTTTCTGGACGCCATAGGCCAGCCCGAGGTGCTGAAGGACCCGCGCTTTGCCACCCATAGCGCCCGTGCCTCGCACATCGACGAGGTCTACGCCTACCTGTCCACGGTATTCAAGACCCGCACGAGTGCGCAGTGGATTCCCATCCTGGAGCAAGCGGACATTCCGGTCTCGCCCATGAACCGAGTGGAGGATGTGATTCACGACCCACACCATGTGGCCACCGGATTCTTTCGCACGGAAGACCATCCGACCGAGGGCAAGCTACGCGCCGTCCGCACGCCGACCAACTGGTCGGCCTCCCACCCCGATGAGCCGGGGTTCGTTCCGAGGCTGGGCGAACACTCCGAAAGCGTTCTCCGGGATCTGGGATACAGCGACGCACAGATCGGCGAGCTGGTTCGCGACGGCGTGACCGCGAAGCCCGGATGAGAAGGGGGCGAATCGTTCTACTATTGCGCTCGTCGAACTGATTGCGAACCGACCGGTCCAAACCATTGTCAATTTCTCTCGAGGATCTCATCCACTCCATGAAAACACGTACCTGGTATTCCCCCTTCGCCATTCTCGCCCTAGTGCTGGGCACCACTTTTGCCATGGTGGCACACGATGTCGAGGCCAAACGCCTCGGCGGCGGCAAGAGTTTCGGCCGGCAGTCCGACAACGTGAATCGCCAAGCCAATCCGCAGACGCCGCCACAAGCCGCGCCGCAACAATCACAAGCCGCCCCGGCCGGCCCGGCGCAAGCCCAGCCACAGCGCAACCGCTGGATGGGCCCCTTGGCTGGGCTGGCCGCTGGCCTGGGCATCGCCGCACTGCTGTCGCACTTCGGTCTTATGGGACCCATGGCGGAAATGCTGGGTAGCTTCCTGTTGATCGCCTTGCTGGTCATGGCCGGGTTGTTCGTCTGGCGCATGCTCAAGCGCGGGGCGCCGCAGGCCCAAGGGATGCGGCGCGAGCCGGTGTATGAAGGCGGCCCGCAACCGGCGCGCGAGCAATCGTCCGTCCAGCCCTTCACCGCGCCAGCCGCCACTGGCGGCGCCTCCAACTCGGTGATGGCTGCGTTTGAAAACGCGCCCGCGTGGGGCGTTCCGGCCGACTTCGATGCGGAGGGATTCGCCCGCAGTGCCAAGGTCCATTTCATTCGCCTGCAGACCGCCTGGGATGCCGGCGACTTGGCCGATATCCGCGAGTTCACCACGCCCGAGATGTACGCCGAAGTGAAAATGCAACTGGCCGAACGCAAGGGCGCTGCCAATCAGACGGAAGTCGTCGACCTGGAGGCCGAGGTGTTGGGTGTCGAGCGCAGTGCCCGCGAGGAGCTGGCCAGTGTGCGCTTCAAGGGCACGCTGCGGGACGGCGCCGATGCGCAGGCGGAGCCCTTCACCGAGGTCTGGAACCTGATCAAGCCGACCTCCGGCCGCGCCGGCTGGATGCTGGCGGGCATTCAGCAGGTGCAGTGAAGTACCACCGCATGAGATCCAGGGCGTCTTGAACCCCTGAGCAATATCCCCTCTCCCGCCGGGAGAGGGGCGCTTCCCCGCCTCGCGTTTCCCTCCAAAAATTTCCTGATAGCATCCCCCGGCACCGTACGCTGGTGGCAGCAGTCAACCAATAAATCCAATCTGGAGGAGTTCATGAGCAACATGTTTGGCGCGCAGCACCGCGCGCTGCAGGATCAGTTCGATACCCGCCGCCTGGCGGACATGATCGAAGGCGGCTTCGTCGCCAAGGAGATCGACGACAACACCAAGGCGTTCATCGAATCGCGCGATATGTTCTTCCTGTCCTCGATCGACCATCAGGGCCGTCCCACCGTGTCATACAAGGGCGGCGATCCTGGCTTCGTCCGCGTGGTGGACAAAACTACCATCGCCTTCCCGTTTTATGACGGTAATGGCATGTTCTATTCGTGGGGCAACATCGCCACCAACGCCAAGGTCGGGCTGTTGTTCATCGACTTCATGACCCCGAACCGCATGCGTGTGCAAGGAACGGCGAGTGTCGATGTCAATGACCCCTTGATGATGGACTACGTCGAAGCCCAGGGTATCGTGCGAGTGACCATCGAAGGCATGTGGCCCAACTGCCCGCGCTACGTCCACCGCTACACCAAGGTCAAACCCTCCCGCTACGTGCCTCGCGAAGCCTGCGAAACTCCACTGGCCGGATGGAAACGGATCGACATCGTGCAAGGCGCCCTCCCTGCCAATCAACAGGGCAAAGCCGAAAAAGCCGGCGGCCTCATCACCGTAGAAGACTGGTTCGGCAAGCTGTACCAAGGCAGCGAAGAAGCCTAGCCGCAGAGGACTAATTTCCGGGACGGGTCAGGGACCCGTCCCCGATGGGGAAGTGTCGGTCACTTTTTGAGGTGGGTCCATGTTGGACGTTGAACACTATCGGGAACGGGGCTATGTGATTCCGGACTTCCGGCTGCCGGCAGCATTGTTGCGCCGGTTGCGGGAAGGTATGGAGGGCATGCTGGCGACCTACACGGATGTAAAGCAGGAGGATCTGGCGAATCCGCACATGCTTCCGCCGGCGCCGGGTGAGTCGGTCAATCCGTTTCTGGAAGCTGCTCGGCATCCGCAGTTGCTGGACATGGTCGAGCAGCTGATTGGACCGGATATCGTACTGTGGATCTCGAGGATTCTATGCAAGCCGGCGATCAAGGGCCGCGAAGTTCCCTGGCACCAGGATGGCGAGTACTGGCCCATGCGGCCGCTGGCCACCTGCTCGGCCTGGGTGGCGATCGATCCGGTGTCGACGGCGAATGGTTGCATGCGCTTCATACCCGGTTCTCACCGACGGCAGGAACTGTACCGGCATCACGTGACCAAGCGCGACAATTTGGTGCTCAATCTCGAACTCGACCAGGACCAGTTCGACGAGGCCAGCGCAGTAAACGTGGAACTTGAACCGGGCCAGGTATCTTTCCACGATGTGCGTCTTATCCACGGCTCACTGGCCAACAATTCCGGCCAGCGCCGCGGGGCACTGATCATGCGCTACATGCCTGCCACCTCCCACTACGATCGTTCACTGGTGAAACAGCGGCGTGACGACAGCCCGTTCAACATCTTCGACCAGCCGCTATGGTTGATGCGTGGTGTAGACCGCAGTGGCAAGAACGACTTCACCCATGGTCACCAGATGTGGCAGCAACGCTACGCCCGTGGCCGGTCGGGTGTCATGCAAGGCGCAGACGCTAGCGGTTAGTCTTCCCGCACGCAATCGACGAAGTACTCGGCGACGCCGTTGCGCGCGAGTTTCACCAGGCCGTGAATGTCGGTCTCGAACCCCGGAAATCGCGTGTTGTAGTCACGCGCGAACTTCAGGTAGTTCACGATTTTGGAGTTGATGCGCTCGCCCGGAATCAAGAGCGGAATGCCCGGTGGATAGGGCGTGAGCAATACCGCCGACACCCGCCCCACCAAGTCGTCGATGGGGACACGATCGATAGCGCTGTGCGCCATCTGCGCGTAGGCCTGCGCCGGAATCAACACCGGCTCCATCTCGGACAGATACATCTCGGTTGTCAGGCGCGCGACATCGTTGGCCTTGTAGACCGAGTGGATGGCATCGCACAGATCGCGCAGCCCCATCTTCTCGTGCTGGGGCTGGGCGCGGATGAACTCGGGCAGCACTCGCCATAGCGGCTGATTCTGATCGTAGTCGTCCTTGAACTGCTGCAGCTCTGTCACCATGGTGTTCCACCGCCCCTTGGTGATGCCGATGGTGAACATGATGAAGAAGGAATACAGCCCGGTCTTCTCGACGATGATGCCGTGCTCGGCGAGGTATTTGGTCACCACGGACGCGGGCGTGCCTGGATCGGTGAACGAGCCGTTGAGGTTCAGGCCAGGCGTAATCACAGTGGCCTTGATGGGGTCAAGCATGCTGAATCCGGGCGCGATCTTGCCGAAGCCGTGCCAGGCGTCACCGGTCTTCAACAACCAGTCCTCACGTTTGCCGATACCCTCCTCCACCAGATACTCCGGCCCCCACACGCGAAACCACCAATCGTCACCGTATTCGGCGCCCACTTTTCGCATGGCACGGCGGAAGTCGAGCGCCTCGGCCAGCGATTCCTCCACCAATGCCGAGCCGCCCGGTGGCTCCATCATCGCGGCGGCGACATCGCAGGACGCGATGATGGCGTACTGCGGTGAGGTCGAGGTGTGCATGAGGAAGGCTTCGTTGAACATGAAGCGATCGAGCTTCTCCGTCTGCGAATCCTGGATGAGAATCTGTGAGGCTTGCGATAGTCCCGCCAGCAGCTTGTGGGTGGAATGGGTGGCGAAGATCATGGACTCCCGGTTGCGCGCACGTCCGCTCTTCAATCCACCGATGGCGTGCATGTCCTCATAAAAGGAGTGGAAAGCCGCATGCGGCAGCCAGGCCTCGTCGAAGTGCATGGTGTCCACTTTGCCATCGAGCTTGGACTTGATGGTCTCGACGTTGTAGATCACACCGTCGTAGGTGCTTTGGGTCAGGGTCAGGATGCGCGGCTTGCCTTCGGCGCCCTTGATGAGCGGGTTGGCGGCGATCTTGCGCTGAATCGATTCAGGGGTGAACTCCTCCAGCGGAATGGGGCCGATGATGCCGAAGTGGTTGCGCTTGGGCATCAGAAACACCGGGATCGCGCCGGTCATGGTGATGGCGTGCAGCACGGACTTGTGGCAATTGCGATCCACCACCACGATGTCGCCCGGCGCCACCACGTAGTGCCAGACGATCTTGTTGCTGGTCGACGTGCCGTTGGTGACAAAAAACAGATTGTCGGCGCCAAAGATTCGCGCCGCATTACGCTCACTGGCCGCCACCGGCCCGGTGTGATCGAGCAGTTGCCCCAATTCTTCAACCGCATTGCACACGTCGGCCCGCAGCAGGTTCTCGCCAAAAAAACTGGTGAAACATGTGCCCGACCGGACTTTTCAGAAATGCCACCCCCCCGGAATGTCCCGGGCAATGCCAGGAGTAGGAACTGTCCTGGGCATAGTGGGCCAGCGCGCGGAAGAACGGCGGTGCCAGACTGTCGAGATAGTTGGTGGCCTCGCGCACGATGTAGCGCGCGACGAATTCGGGGGTGTCCTCGAACATGTGAATGAAGCCATGCAGTTCGCGCAGCACGTCATTCGGAATGTGGCTCGAGGTGCGGGTCTCGCCGTACAGAAAGATCGGGATGTCGGCATTGCGCCAGCGGATCTCTTTGACGAAACTGCGCAATGCGGTGACCGCGGGGTTGTCGCCGTTGGCATGATCAGCGAATTCCTCATCGTCGATGGACAGGATGAAGGCCGAGGCCTTGCTCTGCTGCTGGGCGAAACTGGTCAAATCCCCATAGCTGGTGACCCCCAGCACCTCGACCCGCTCGGCCTCGATGGCCTTGGCCAGCGCCCGGATGCCCAGTCCGCTGGCATTCTCGGAACGGAAGTCTTCATCTATTACAACTATCGGAAATCTGAATCGCATGGCGATGCTGCACTATGAAGACGAAGAGGCGCGCATTATCTGCCCAAAATCCATCTCCAAGCGTGCGGTAAAGAGCCGCTGACCGTTTATCATGCCGGTCCTCTGGCTTGCCGTGACACGCATGACTTCCCGCCGTCCATCGAGCCGATCCTAATTCGATGGTCACTGCGTGCCAAGCATGAAAACTGTATTTGTCTCCGCCCTTCTCGCCCAGTTATGCGTGGGGTCCCTGGCGCTCGTGCCGCAACTCCGCGCCGAGCAGGTCATCGAGTTGCAGCCAGAGTACGTCTACGGCCGCAACCGCAAACCGCGCATGGGGTACCGCAAGCCCGAGGTATTCGATCCACTGTCCGACCAGTTCTATCAGTCGGGCTACCGCGACTTTCCACCCATTCCCGACGAACTCAAGGCCGTCGACGCCATGACCCGCAGTGAAAAGATGGGCCGCATGCTGGTGTGCGCTGACGGCTGGTTCTGGCCCTATTCCCGCACCGCCCGCAAGAACGAACCCGCGGGCATCGATATCGAACTCGTGCAGTCCATCGCCAAACGCAAGGGCTGGGAATTGAGCATCATGTGGGCCAACACGGGTACCCGCTTTGGACAGGGACCGGCGTTTCATGCCACCATCGATCGCGGTGTATGCGATGTCTTCGTCGGCTTGACCGTGACCGGCGAGGACCAGCACCTCACCGGTCATGCCATGCTCTTCACCGTGCCCTATATGAGTTCAGGGTTCGTGCTGGTCACGCAAGGTCCGGCGATGGGTGCCAAGACCATGGACGAGATCAAGGCCCGCGACCTCGCACTGGGCGTGCCGGTGTACTCGCCGATCTACCGCTACGTTCAGGAACATGGTTTCAAGTACGAGGGCTTCTTTCAGAACCATCAGGTGGTAGAAGCCTTGCTGGAGAACAAGGTTCAGGCGGCCATGATCTGGTCCGGCACGGTCTCCAAGGCCCGGCTGGAGAATCCGCAGGCGGAGTTCGAGATGGTCAAGGGCTATGTGCCCATGGATGAAATGCGCTGGAACAGCGTCTGGGGCGTCAAGGAGAAGGAAAGCGCTTTTCTGGCATTCCTCAACGCCGAACTGGCGCTGATGGTGAAGTCCGGCGAGGTCAAGCGCATCGTCGAGCGCTACGGTATGCCCTATCTGCCGCCTTTCTGAAGTCCGTGCCACTCGTGTCTGCCTGCTTCCTGGCGTGGCGGGCTGGGGCAAGAAAACTGCGCCTGACGCACACCGCCAAGTTGAAACCAGCGCCATCGATCGGCTCACTCCCCACTCGGCTACTGTATAAGCCACCAAAATTTGTCTGGCCGGAGCACCTCCACATCGGCGATACAGAGTGTCATGGCGTAGTGATCGTAGTACTTTTCCCGTAGATGCGCCTCCAGACGCAACGCCGTGGCATCGATCCGGTGATGAACTGCAGAGTTTTCAAGTCTGACATTTTTCGGCCATGCCGACTCGCCACATACCACCAGTACCATCCGGCGAAAACCATGGCCACGGCGAACCACGCCAATGACCACAGGCTGGCCTCCTTGACGCAGACCCGATGACTGCCTTGTGTCCTTAGCATGAAGAAATCAACCGCCAGCATCATCACTACTAGCAAGGCGAATACTGCGTAAAGCAAGGGCGTTCCTGTATGTACCAAAGGAACCAAGGACGCTCTCTCGACTGGGTGGCAGAGAACACGCGGAACCTCAGTCGCCTCTCAGCTGACTGACGGTTGAATGGGACTGCATGCGCTTGTAGTCGATTCCGCAACTCGTCGAGACGCGCCCAATGTCTCCCCCTGCCAATGGGTGAACGGGAGACTGTCAGCGGGGACTTCCAGCGACAGCCAGTTCTCGCTCGGCAGGAGCGTGTGGCCGAAGGTGTCGATCGGAAGGGGCCGAACGATGATGCCCCCGTGCGACCAGCCATTGCGTGAGCACCGATCCAGAATTCGTGAAAGCGGCAACCAGAGGGGGCGGTGCGCGATTCCTGAGGAGATGTACTGATGAATCTCCTGGGCACCTCGCGCCAGCACCGTATGCGCACCGTGGTGGATCTCTCCAGACAAGATTCCGACCCAGGCCCCGGTGGCCCGCGCGTGGTCGAACAGTATCTCCATCACCTGCACCCACTGGTCGCGGTGCATGCGGCTAGACCACTGGTCGCGCAAGTCGGAAAACGGGCCAAGACCACACAGATCCAACAGGCGCTCGACAGGCGCGACGTTCAATCCACCCAATGGGGTGCTCGCCACGATCAGCACTTGTGTACACCGCCTTAGGTCAGCCAACGCATTGACGAGCCAAGCCAACGTGCGATCAGCAATAACGGATTCTGGCGTACGTTCCGAGCGAAGATCCAGCCCGATGAGCGCGGTGTGACCGATCCGCTTTCGCCAATGCAAAGCCTGCGGCAGATTCTCCGGTAGCTCGGCGTGCTGAAACAACGCGCAGGCGGTTCGGGCCGCTTCGAACAGCGAATCAGCGCCTCGGGCAGTCGCACCGCGCGGTGGTTTGCTGCCCCAGCCGTCATGAATGTCGTGATCGTCCCAGGTCATGACACAGGGGATGGACGAGAGCACAGTGGCAATCTCGGGTTGCCGCCAAAGCCACAGGTAGCGCCGCACGTAGTGTCGCAGCAGTTGCCACGGCCGTTCGCGATAGATGGCGCTACGGCGCTCTCGTGCCGCATGCCAGATGCGATCCGCGTAGATCTGGTCACCACCGTGAACCATAAGATGGTAGGGCGAATGCGCGTGCAACCGTAGAATCTGCGTCCAAAGCCGGTTGCGGTTGAGTCTTGGCGCGCGATCGCGACGCTCGTGAGAATCACCATTGCATGAGGCATACGCCACGCGCAATGCATCCCCGGGTGCGGGTGTCCAGAAGTGATAGGGGACACCCTCCACGTAGTAGGCATGACGGGCGCGCTCGAAGGGCACGGAGATGTCGTAACGATGCCAATGCAGGCCGTCTGGCAAACGCCGGTGGGCACCGGGCGCGATGGGTTCCGCAGTCAGCCGCACTGCTGGAGCACAGGGTCCTTGCGTGACCACTGCGATGGCGTAGTGCAGCGTCATTCCAGACTGACCACGGAAGTGAAGTATGGGAAGTGCGGTCATGCCAGAGTAGGAGGTCGAGATAGCAATGTCAGCTTTTTATGAGGCGCCTGTTGATCGCAATCGCCCTAACGTGTTTCCGCCTGAACGCCTTTCGATCCGTTCCTTGTGAGGACTTGGGTGTCTGATTTCGCGTCTGCGAACCACTTAGAGCGAATCAACAAGGAAATGTTCATGCATCACGATAGCTAGAATTGCTCTCATGTATATAGTTTTCTATATTTATGCAGTAAGCGAAACCATGGACCGGCAGCCACTCGCCGCCCCCAATCATTCACTAGCTGCACGCCTTCATGAAGGGAAATGTCAGTGCGCGTCACTTGGAATCAACTGAAGCTGTTTGAGGCCGTGGCTCGTCACAGCAGCTTCACGCGTGCAGCCGAGGAGCTGCACGTCGTGCAGCCGACGGTATCAGCCCAGGTCAAGCAGTTGTCCGAAACCCTCGGCCTGCCCTTGTTTGAACAGCTTGGCAAGAAGATCTACCTGACCGAAGTCGGCCAGGAGCTGCTCAAGACCTGCCGGGAACTCTCGGATACCTGGTCCCGCTTCGAGATGACCCTATCGAGCATGAAAGGGCTGAAGCAAGGCAGGTTGAGCGTGTCGATCGTCAACACGGCGAAGTATTTCATCCCGCGGCTGCTGGGCACTTTCTGCCAGCATTTCCCGGACATTGAAGTGGTACTTCATGTATTGAATAGGGATCAAGTCGTCGAACGCCTTTCGCAGAACCTTGACGATCTCTACATCATGGCGGTGCCGCCAGAGCACATCGCCATCGAGAAGCACATGCTTCTGGCCAACCCCCTCGTGCCCATAGCGCCCCCCAACCACGAACTGGCGAGGCGGCGCAAGATTCCACTGACTCGCTTCATCGAAGAACGCATGGTTTTGCGCGAACCAGGGTCGGGCACTCGCATCGCGGTGGAACGTTTTTTCGAGAAGAAGAAGCTGCTGCCCAAGGTCCGCATGGAACTGGGGAACAACGAGGCCATCAAGTGGGCCGTCAGTGGTGGCCTTGGAGTATCGGTGCTATCCGAGCACTCCCTGATGCACGATGACCTGCGGAACAAGATCTCCGTCCTGGATGTGGAAGGCTTTCCGTTGCACGGCAACTGGTACATCGTCTACCCGGAAGGCAAGCAGCTCTCCATTCTGGCCCGCACATTCTTCGACTACCTTCTGGATGAAGCTTCCATCATCCAGGATGATCTCGCACCTCAACTGGTGCGAATGCGCCGTGGTCGTTGAAGGGGCGCGCCAACACGAAATTCTGATTGCCACGCCAGGCGCCTCCGGCAGCAGGCTTAGGTACTGGACGGCCTGCTGCGGCAAGGATTGCCAAAGCGAGTGCATCGACGGGTGTCATTCCATGGTTTGCGCAAGTGAGCCTGTCCGCCCAGCCATCGTTTTATCGGATCCAGCGTTTTCAGGTGCAAGTGAGGGATCGAGGAGGTCCTGTGTGACCTCCGCTCAACGCCTCAAACCGTCAGATCGGGCGTCTCGCACCGCGCATGCGCGCGCAACGCGGCCTCGGACTCGAAGACCAAGGTGATCTCCGTGCTCACACGGGTGTCCTGCCCGGCATTGACAGCACCCCCGTGCAGCAGGTCTTCGTGAAAGATGAGCGCCTCACCCGGCGCGGTGGACATCAGCACCGGCTCGGCCTCATCTTCGAAGCGCGGCTTGGGCTGACCATTGATCCACTGGGTGCTGTGTTTCCATTCTCGGCGATGCGATCCAGGCACCAGCAACAGACCGTTGCGCCCCGGTTCGGTGAGTACCGGGATCCACACTTTCAAGGTAAAGCAGCGCTCGGGAAAGGCGCGGCCGTACATGTGCATCATCTGATGAAACCAGCGGTCAGCGTGCAGCGGCCCGACATCGCCGGTGGCGTGGGGGCGCACCAGGCGCCAGTAGATCTCTTCCAGCCCGGCCACGTGAGTGTCGCCGAAGAAGGCCTCGGCGATGGCGAACGGTCCAAAGGCGTTACGCAGGCGGGCAAAGAACGGCAAGCGCTTGAGTAACGCAACTGCCGAAGCCGGCAGCACGCGGCGCTCTTTGGGCCACAGTGCGGAATGATTCAGTCGGTCACTGAATTCGTGATAGCGCGCCATGCCCGCACGCGCAGCGGTGTCCGCCAGATCTGGAGTCTGGGTCTGGATCGTGGCCAGCCATTGGGACTCGATATGGCCATGTAATGCGGCAAGTTCGGGGGCTGTAAGGGAAAGACGCTGTGTGAACCCGGTGTCGCCTAGGACATCGTCTACGGGTGAGCCTGCGTTTCGAGACGACGCCGAAGGTGCTGAGGGCTTCATGGTGCAAGGGGGTCAACGATGTCGTAACCGCGAGCAACCAGGGCCGCGCCCAGTTCGCGCGCCCAACGTTCATAGCCAAAGGCGCTGAGCAGCAGCGTGCCGCCACCGTCCGCCTCAGCCACCACTTGCCCGCTGGAACGGATCAACGTGGGACGCGGCAGTGCCAAGTACCGCCCGGCCTTTACTTCGTCGTCGTCGACGAGGACATCGATGCGTGATCCCAGACCGCTGAACAACAAGAAATTCGATTGCGGATGGGACGCTCCCATGGCAATGACCGGCCCGCGCCAGTGGGCCGCCCGGGCGTGCAAGCGCTTGGCGAAATCGCGCCAGCGTGCCGCGAACGACGCGCAATTGGCCAGCAGTTCCGCATCCAGCGGTGCCTCGTCGCGGGTCTCGACGGCGGCCGCGACGGGGCGTGCCCACAGCGCGAGATTCAACGACGCACGATGTTCCAAGACCGCACTTTGCAGCGTCGCCAGCCCCGCGCGGGCCGCCAGCCGTCCCAGATTGTCCGGAGAGAAATAGCTCAGGTGCTCATCCCACAATTCATGACCCTGAAGTCGCTCAACAATGGGTTCCGTGGCAGGCACTTCCAGGTAGAGCACCCCTTGATCGCTCAGCAGGGCACGCAGGGCGCGCAAGAACGCCAAAGGATCGGGCACATGCTCCAGCGTGTGACGGCAGATCACCGCCCGTGCCAACCCGTGGCGGGCAATGATGCCTGGCGCCTCACCTAGGGTGAGATGGCGGTTCTCGACGGCGTGCCCGGCCGCGCCACACAGCGCCGCCAGTGCCCGCGATGGTTCGATGCCCAGGCGCCGCTGGAAACCGGCGCCGCGCAGATGATCCAGAAAACTGCCGTCATTGGCACCGACCTCGATCACCAGATCATCCAGCCCGATATAGCCGCGCAGGGCACCGAGAATGCCCACGGCATACGCCGGCAGTTGCCGCCGGGTACGGCGGGTGACTTCGGTGTAGTCGGCTTCCTGGCCTCCGATGGAATCCTGGCGGATCAGGGCGCAGCGGCGGCAGTAAGAGAACGCAAGCTGGCGTTGCACCAGCCTCTCCTCAGGTGAGCCCAGCAATTGGCCGGACACAGGCACCAGGCCAAAATCAGCAAACGGAGCATAGTCCGCTGCTCCGCAGGCAGGACAAGTCTCGCGCACCGGACGGGCTGAGGTCACCGCCAGGGCTTCTTCCACCGGGACATACACGCCCGTATTCCCTTCCGATATGACAATGGGTTTACATATCGGCCGGACTGCGAGATCTTTTAGGGTTTGCAGTCCACCGGCTCGGCCAAGCGGCCGGATCAGTAGTTTTCTCGGCTGAAAATGAACTCTTTCGGTACATGCGGAATTCCGAAAACGGCCCGGCCCGTTGGATTTTTGTCATATGCCGCAGGCGTGAGCGGATCCCAGTTGGAACGCAAATAGGTCAGATTCACACCGCCAGCGGTGCTGGCGACGGCGCTACTGGAAGCACTGACGCAGGCAGTTCCGGAATCACTTACCGCCAACCCCGGTTTGAGGTCTACACTGCCAGTGTTTCCGCTTCCGGGTTTAGTCAACGTAAGGGTCGACTTGCCGCCACTCAGAGTCACTGAGGTCACGATGGTGGAAAGGAACGTTTCGCAGGCAGCGAGATTGCGTTGAAAGGACTGGAATGCCACCGCCGTCTTGGCAAAACTGGTGCATCCATCATCACTGTTCAGCACAAAGCTAGTGCCGTTGTAGTACTGCGCCTCTACTGGCATTCGCAGATCGGCAAACTCGGTGCTTATAGCATTGCTCAGCGTCAAACGCCCCCAGCGCATAGACTTGCCTCCGCCCGTACCGCTGAAGGCGATGCCATTGCCAGCGCTGGCGGCTCCAAAGCGCGCGGGATTGCTGCCGTAGCTGATGCCATCAGAATCCAGAACATTCAAAGCGAGGGAGACTTCCGCATTGAAAGGTGCCACCGGCGCGGCTCGGGTAAACCTCAGACCGGTACCGGCGCTGAACGTCAGGGTCCCCTGGCCACTAGAGGCACCGCCCAGATCAACGATGGTGGGATCTGCGCTGGTGGCCGGCAGGCCACTAAGGTCCAAGGTGCCCGACGCGGCGGTATACGCCCGCCCATTAAGCGTGGAATTGCTGATCTTCCACCAGTTACCGGTGTAGTTGCGCGTGGTCCCGCCAGCCTTGTTGCGTGCGGTAAGCGTGATCACGGGCGCCGTCCCAAAGACGAATGCCTGGCCGATATAGGTAAAGGCCGTGTTGCTGCTGCAGCCAGGCGTGAAACTCGGCGTGTTCAGACTGATGCCAAAGTCGTAAGGGGTAAATCGCCCGATCACCGCGTTCTGCGCTCCCGTGGCATTGAACATAGTGCCCGAAAGGTCTACTCCAGCACTGCCAAGGTAGCTGGTCACCGCCAATGTGAGAGTGAAACTACCCACTTCCGAGTAACTCAGCGTCGTGGGTGTCGACGTGCCGCCGGTAAACACGCCGGCGGCAAGTGAGCCGTTGGATAACGTTCCAAGAACGCCGCTCGCGGGTGTGTAGGCCGAGGCCGCTGCCAAGCTGGTGGCATAGGCAAAGCTCGGCGCCAATCCGCCGCCAGTGGTTTGTGCCAGGGTGGCAGCGGCGTCAGGCAGGCCGTCATTATTGCTGTCGGCGCTGCCATTGTGCCGATAGGCGGCCACCGTCGCCTGGAAGGCCTCGCCCGCCTGAGTGAATACGCTGCCGGTGGCGGTGTTGACGTTTGGATTGGCGGTGGCGCCCCGCTGGATGGCGCTCACCACCATGGCAAATGGCCGGACCGTCAGGGCGTTCGAGCTGCCGGTGATGGCAGCGGTGAGACCGGTCGTGCTGTCGTCGCGGAAATTGATCGCGAACTTGCCGACGTCCGTGGTTGTCAGGTTGAACGCTGCCACACCGCTGGTGAAGGACAGCGACAGGTTGTTTGCCCCTGGTTGAGTATTGCCTAAACTCGTTGCACCGATTGCTGGCGCCGCGCCCCCCGGATCCGTCACGCTGCGTGTGATCCATGCCTTTAAGGATTTACTGCCGGAATAACTGGTGGCGACGGCGCAATTCGCCGGCGATTGGGATACATCACGTCGATACAATGTAACGCTGTAGTCGTGCGCCCTTCCCGCCACCGCTACGTCGGCGCCTGCAATCCTGCTCGTCAGGTCTTCCGTGAAAACGAAGGCGTTGTCGCTAAAGGACACTGTCGAAGACGTCGCGGTCGCGGAGGATACGACGCTATCGACGACTGTCACGGTCAACTGTTGGGCCAAGGTGTGGGTCAAAGCCAGGGTGATCGAGCCGTTGTCACCTGCCACGTACGTATAGGTGGCGGCACCGTCATCGCTGGTTCCGTTGGACAAGGTTCCGTTCGCCGAGACGGTTGCCCAATCTCCTCTTCCAGTCGATGTAGTAATGTTTATCGAGCCGGTGTAGCTGGTCATGGTCGCGCCCCCACTGGTCAGCGCGGTGATCGTGATGTTCTTTGCTACGCATGTACTGCCGGTTGCGCCGCCGGTGCTGATGGAGAATGAGGCGACGCCAGCATCCTCCCGCAGAGCAAGAATATGTGCGGCGCCCTCACCCGGGTCAGTCCCCGAACCACCGGCGGCGGTGGCCGTCTTGGCGCCAGTCGCCCCCGCAGCGCCCATTGGGACGTAGTTCAATTCCAAGGTCACGCCTAGGTTGTCGGGCCGAGTCAGTGATGACCGATCGACGAACTCTGTCATGCCAGTGGGCGGAGAGAAGGGCGACGACGAAGGAAATCCATGGCTCGACACCACCATCGTATTGGCAGAAGTGGTGGTGATGCTGTTGGCCGTATGGGTGTACGCGTAGGGCGTGGTGTTGCCCCCTTCAGCATTGATGGGGCTGCTATTGCTCACTCCGGAAAAACTACCGATCCCGCCCACCGCACCACTGGTCGAAGAGCCCCCCAAGGTCCAGGAGTAGCTTGCCGGCTCACTGGCGCCAGCCACCTTGTAGTAGGTGACAAACCGGAGACTGGGGCCGGCGGACTGCGTGGTTGAACGCACCAGTACCCAGCCGGATGGTGCCGTGAACGTGACGCCCGACGGCCTGGCCATCACTGTCGCGACGAGCACATCACCCGCCACGGTCCCCGACGGCTTGGTCACCGTCAACGTCGTTCCCGAAGTGATGGAAGCCGAGTTTGCGGATCGATAGGCAATGGCGGCGTAGCCCTGCATAGCAGTCAGCGAATACAACACCACCGCCACCAACAAGGACTGCAAGCGATGCATTAAATGATCAGCCATGCCCGGAAGTAGCCAGAATTTGCAACGCGCTCGCTTATCCAGCGCGTCACGCAAACCGTGCGAAGAAACCGCCGCGTCCATGCCTGCCGACACGGAAACGGCTCGGGCAGCGCACAGGCATCTGAAGGGCGCGGGGGAAGCTGCGAGTCCCGGCACGATGCGCTGCGTGATCTCCTCTATGAGACGCCATGCACCTCTGCGTCCTCACCGTTAAGAAACCCGCTAGCGCCCTTCCGACACAACAGCACATATCGGCCGGACGATCTGAACATTTAGGGTGCACGCGCCTTGGCGGGTTGCCCGCTCCAGCCACCGCCTGGGTGCGCGCCAAAGACCTCGCAACAGCCCGCCTCGATAGGGCGTCTACGTCCCGGTGCGCTTGATGAAGGCGTCGATCAGTCCTTCGGGTGCCTTGATGACATGCTCTGGCCCGGGAAAACCGCCCGATCGCACATCCTGAATGAAGTCCCGGAACCCGCCCACCCTCTCGGCCTGCATGGCCTGCCGCATCTTGTACAGATCGCGGTACTGCTTGGAGTGCCGGGGATAGGGCGGACCATTGAGTCCGAGAATATCCTCCGCAAACAGAAACTGAATATCGCCGCCGCTGCCCGCCCCGATGGACGACGTCAGCAGGCGGGTGCGCCGAGTGATCTCGGCCAGCAAGGGCGCGGGAATGACCTCCACCTCGACCGCCCAGGCGCCGGCGTCTTCGATGCGCTTGACCTCCTCGTACACCCACAGCGCCTCCTCCACGGTCTTGCCGACGGCCCGCAGGCCGCCGGTCCAAGTGCTCTTGCGTGGCACCAGGCCGGCATGCCCTTGGACAGGGACACCGGCCTCGGCCGCTGCCCGGATGAATTTGGGTGACCACTGGCACATGATGGCGTCGGCGCCGATCTCCATGGCGGTGTACGCAAGTCGCACGGCTTCGGTCTCGCTGGCGGCCGCCACCAGGGGCACCGAGAACGACATAAAGGTATTGGGCGCGGCTTTGCGGATGGCGGCGGCCAGATCGGGGCGCTTGGGATCGAAGCGCACCTTCATGGTGTCGATGTCGGCCTCTTCGGCGGCGGCGGCCTCCTCCGGTGAAAACGGCAGTGTTTCCACCAGTACGCGCTTGCCCTTCTGATCGCGCAGGTCCTTGACGGTGTAATTGCGCGTGCCGTAGGCGCCGCCCAAGGTCATGATGCGCTTGAGTCCGCGCTCGGTGGCGTCGCGTGGGGGTATACCGCCATCTCCGGTAGCGTGGCTGGCCATGGTGTCTCCTTGCACTGGTGGGATTTGGACTGCGACGAGTTTAACGGCTAGGCATGGATCGAGAAACTTGTCCCAGGCGACGTCACGAAGAATTCGGGTTTAATGCCCAGTCCCTTCATCGATCTGTTCATCGTGTGTCTGACACCTTTGACTACGTCATCGTCGGCGCGGGTGCTGCTGGCGCCATTCTCGCCCATCGGCTCAGCGTAAGCGGGCAGCACAGCGTATGTGTGTTGGAAGCCGGGCCGCGTGACTGGCATCCGTATTTGCATCTGCCGGCAGGCTTCATCAAGGTGGTATTTAATCCGGCCTTCACCTGGCCTCTGACATCCGAACCCAGCCCCGAAACCTTGAATCGCCGGGTGGCCTTGCCACAGGGTCGGGTTCTAGGCGGCTCCACGTCCATCAACGGCCTGGTCTACAACCGTGGTCAACGCGAAGACTTCGACGAGTGGGCAGCTCTAGGCAATCCGGGCTGGAGCTACGAAGAAGTGCTGCCGTTCTTCAAGCGCAATGAGCAGCGCCTCGCCCAGGTCGATACGCGTTATCGCGGCGATCAGGGCCTGTTGCCGGTGAGTGATTGCGACTGGCGGCACCCCATCTGCGAACGCTTCATCGCCGGCGCACAAGCGCTGGGGATGCCGCGCAATCCTGACTACAACGGCGAAACCCAGGCGGGCGTGGGGTACTTCCAGCGCAGCATCAGGGGACGTTGGCGCATGAGCACGGCCAACACCTACCTGCGCGCCGCCCGCGCCCATGCGCAGCTCGACATACGTACCAATGCCCAGGCGCTAGCGGTAGAGTTCGACGGCTCTCGCGCCAGCGGAGTTCGTTATGTGCGCGATCGTTCTACATCAAGCCCGCGTATCGTCAACGCCCGGCGCGAAGTCGTACTGTGTGCGGGCGCGCTTCAAACACCGAAACTCCTGCAACTCTCTGGTGTGGGCCCCGCCCCGCTGCTGCAAAGCTTGGGTATCCCGGTGCGCCACGCGCTTGCGGGGGTAGGGGCGAACCTGAGCGACCACTACTCGGTCCGGGTCGTCGCCGGTATCAAAGACTGCGTCACCATCAACGAACTCTCGCGGGCGCCGCGCCTGTGGGGCGAAATTGCCAGGTGGATCGCCGGACGTCCCAGCATCCTGACCTTGAGTCCGTCCGTGGTGCATTGGTTCTGGCAGTCCCGTCCGGGACTCACGCGTCCGGATCTGCAAGGCGTGTTTTCGCCTGCCAGCTATCGCGAGGGCTACGTTGGGATGCTCGATCGCTTCCCCGGCATGAGCGCCGGTGTCTGGGCGCACCGGCCGTACAGTCGAGGCACGGTGCAAGCGCGCTCGCTCAACGCACTCGATGATCCGCTGATTCAACCCAACTACCTGAGTGATCCACGCGATGGCGAGACGCTGGTTGCCGGTATTCGCCTGGCGCGCCGACTGCTCGCCACATCAGAATTGGCAGCGCTGGTGACCGGCGAAACTCACCCCGGTCCCCAGGTGCAAATCGATGACGAACTGCTCGACTTCGCCCGCCGCTTTGGCGTGTCCTCGTACCACCTCAACGGTACCGCCCGCATGGGCCGCACTGAGGATCCCGGCGCGGTGGTCGATGCGCAGCTTCGCGTTCACGGTGTGCAGCATCTTCGAGTGGTGGACGCGTCGGTGATGCCCACCATCACCTCCGCCAACACCGCCGCTGCCACCATGATGATCGCGGAGAAAGCGGCGCAGATGATTCAAGGCAGCAGATAGTAGACCCGCGACGAATCTTCGCACACACCGTCAGGATGACCTTCGATGATGGCGAACTCACAGGCCAGCACGGCTGCCCTGGGTCCCGTCAATTCAGCGCGCGCCACGCTCGCCAGACCCAGCCTTGCGCGACTCTCGCGCCAATAGCGTGGCAGCATCCGCAGTGCCTCAGGTCTGGTCCGATGCCAACGCCCCTCGTACTCCTGATCTACGATTCGCGCGCGAAGCGTTCCAGACGAATCGAAGTAC
>Ga0194132_10005441_pt1 | contig 20629 bp, 18 predicted proteins | sample TA2KigOf80mmetaG_FD_148612 | JGI IMG/M metagenome (GOLD analysis project Ga0194132, IMG submission 148612) | Freshwater microbial communities from Lake Tanganyika, Tanzania - TA2015054 Kigoma Offshore 80m | ecosystem: Environmental > Aquatic > Freshwater > Lake | place: Tanzania: Lake... | reverse complement strand
TGATTGCCGCTAGTCCACCAGCTCACGCCGGCGTTCTGAATCACCGCTTCCAGCAACGCCGGATTATCCGCCCGCCGCGGTTCGCGCCTGACGATTGCCAGCACACGGTTCGCGATGAAGTCGTATCCGCTGCGCGGCATCCGTGCCGCCTCGGAGCGCGCCTGTTGTCGCTGCTCAGCGCTGACGAATGGTGGCGCCTCCACGATGTCCAAGGTGTCCGTCGAGTTCGCACTCGGCAAGTATGGCGTGTCGAGATCCGCCGGTTGCCCTTGGCTGCTGATCGTCCACCATCCCGGCCTCATCTCATCGGGCCCTGAATCGTCGAGGCCTCTTCCGACCCCAATAACCGGATACGGCCGCGCTTTCGGCGTCTTCAGTAGTTCGAGAACGAACGCGTCGCTGGGTGAATTGAGCAACCCTTTTCGCGTGCGTACCGCGAGTTGCACGGAATCTCGCATGTGATTCGGAAGTGCGCCAATATTGGCCTCTAGTAGCGCCGCGGGAATCGAGTTGTACATCTGCCACACTGCCGCCGCGTCGAACAGCGGAGGCGCGGTCACTTCCCGGTCCCATTCTTTCTGGTCGAGTTCGCTGGTCACCAGGAGCACGGGCTTCGCTGAAAGCGCCAGGAACTCTTGAAGCGTCTGCGCCACTTGCGCGCGTAAGATCGATACCCGGTTCCTTGCTGAAGGGTATCCATCGAAGCGCTTCAGTAACCCATCGAAAATCGTCCGCGCCCGATCGAACTCACCATGCCGAGCCAACAGCCGCGCCGCGTGAAAGTGCATCGCTTCCGCGCCGGGCGCCGACTCCGGAACCGCGAGCGCGGCATCGACTAGATCGGCTCGATGCGAAGCCGTCACGCTGATCAGCGCAAGCAGCCACGCGCGATTCCGCGTCTCTCGCCACCCACGTTCGAGCGATGGCAAATGCCGCCCTTGAAAGGCGCGGATCCACAGCGACAACGGGTCCATCGGTGCAAGCTTCTCATCATAGGCATCGAGATACACGAACAGGTCTGACTCCCGCAACGCGGTTCGCCGCGAGGCAAGCAAACGCCGCCCGGTGCGCTCCAGTCCTTCCTTCGTCGAGTTCTTCATAAGGCAGCGCGTCAACAGGCGCTCGGCGTAATCATGCATTGATGCAAGCGCCGGATCGTCGACCACCTTTCGCAACCGCACCGTCGCCGCGCGCAATCGCACGTCGTAGTCGGCCTCGCGCATCGCCGACCGCGCGTGCCACAGCAAGGACCGCCCGGCCAGATACGCGCCCCATGCCCGCCACGGCGACTGCGCATCCGACGCGACTTTTTCAAACAGAGCCGCGGCCTCGTCGTAGCGCTGCTGATAGAACACCGCCGCTGCGCGATTATAGGCGCGATCCTGCTTCGCCAACAGCGGCGCGCCTGCGGGCAGGTCCTCGTCGACACGCTGTTTGAAGTACCGCACGATGTCGCTCGACTCACCGTACTTCTTGACGCGTTCCGCCAGCGCCGCGGTCAGCACATCGCCAGGATCCCCATGCGAGCGCGACGTCCCATCCCAAATGCCCGCGTCGATCTGCCACCGCTTCGGCCAGAGGTGTGGCTCGGCGCGCGCTTCCCATACCTCATGCCACGCACGTTGTTCGGCCGCATTCATCGGCACTCCCGATACATAACGGTAAACGTTGTACAGGTAGATTCGTGCATGGCGCGGCTCCGGTATGCCAAGCCGCCCGGCGGCGAACGCCTTCATATCGAGATCGGGATGCAGCCGGTACACGAACACCGCTCGCTTGAAGTCGTGCTTTGTGCCCGCCGATAGCGCGAGCGCCAGCGCTAACGGAACAATCGCGCGCATACGTCGTCGAACGCCTCCCTTGTCCATCGCTTCGTGTGAAACAGGTAGATCGTGTGCGCGGGAGGCCGCCACGCGGGAATCTCGTCGGTCGATAGTCCGATGGTTCCCCGGCACGGATTCGCCAGATCGCCCTGCTTGTGGATGCGTCGCATATACGTCGACGCGTGCGGGCCCATGTGATAGAGCATCGGCACTACCTCTCTGATCGACGACCGATGGGGCGCAAACCACGGCTCGTCGATGCACCACGACGCGAGTGCGGTGATCGATACGTCAACACCTTCCGCCTTCAAGCCCGATAGTAGTTCCCGATACCAATCCAATTCCGATGTGCGTGCGTCGAAGTCGATCTGGATTGGCGATCGGGATCGCCGGCCCACGCCGACTTCGGCAACCAGCCATTTCGCGTCCTCCAAGCTTGGCTTCCTCGATCCGTCCGACTCGATCCGCACAACTTCAAGCGGTCTCATCCCCGGCGGTAAGTAAAGCGGCAACGTCCGCATGAAGACGTTGTGGCGGTCTTTCTTGAGAACTACAGTCCGCATCCACGCCGCCACCTCCGCCTCTCCCTGCCGCAAGAACCGTAGGTCCTCGGCGCGGTCCCACGCCCACAATACAAGCCGGGGCTTCGGCGCGGGCGTCGTCTTCGCCACACCACAACCCACGAGGATCAAACACGCGAGCGCGAGTATCGACTTCACTCACTGCATCTTAGCGAATCGCCGCGCGCACGTCGCCCTTGGCCCAGGCCAGTCTTGCGAGTGCCATCGCCGCGTCGTACTTGGCGCGGATGGCGGTGTCCTCTGCTTCGGCCAGTGTTGCTTGCGCCGTCACTGTGTCGACCGATGTCGCCAGGCCGCCTTCGTAGCGCAGCTTGGCTAGCTCTACTACCTTGGCCGCGGCGGCGGCCGATTCTGACGCCGCCGCAAAGGATCGTGTGCGGGCTTCGTACGCAATCGTCGCCTGCGCCGATTCGCGGGCGATCGACAGCTCCAACCTCGTCTTCTGCGCCTTCAACTCTTCGACGCGATAGCCCGCCGCTTTGATCTCCGATTCGATCCGGCCGCTCGTCCACAATGGCACGTGCACACTTACACCCACGTTGTAGGTCGACAGGCTTCGATCCGGCCCCGCGCCTGCGACACCGTAGTCGGCGACGCCTGCGATCACCGGCAGCCGCGACCGCTTCGCGCGCTGCAACTCCTGCTCGGCGGCACGAATCCGCTCTTCGATCGCCCGCACGTCCGCACGCACCGAGGCGCCGAAATCGTTCTTTAGAACCGGCTCGACAAGCTCACCCGCGACGGGGCCGCCCAGCAACTCTTCCAACGCTGGCCGCACCATCGCCAGTTCCTGTTCCGCGACGGTCACCGCCACCTGCTCGGCCTCGCGCTGCTGACGGTTCCGCGCGAGATCCAACTGCGACGCCGCACCGGCCTTCTCGCGCTCGGCCACCTGCGCCAGCAGCGCGTCGGCCGAAGCCAATCGAGCCTTCGACGCCCGCAGCCGCGACTGCGCTTGAAACGCCTGCAGGTACAGCGCGATCACCGCCGCCTGCGTCTCCTCGCGTACCGCTTCGACGTCGTGCTTCGCTGCCGCCGTCTCCAACCGCACCGCGCGAATCTGCGCCACCAGCGACAAATCCAGAATCTTCTGGGTCACAACCGGCCGCGCATCGAATGTGCGGAACGGCCCCACACGTGAAGGGATTCCTGGAAACGTCAGTCCGATTCCTTGGAAGTTCTGCGTCCGATAAGCCGTGCTCACCGCGAGTTCCGCCTGCGGCAAATACGCCGCGCGCACGCCGATCGCCGACTGCTCTCGCTCCATCGCGCGCAACCGAGCCGCCGCGACACCCGGGTTTTGCTTCGCCGCCAGTTCCAGCGCCTGCTCCAACGTCAGCGTCTCGCCCGCGCACATACACACTACGAGCGGGGTCATCCATATGAGCTTCATGACTTACCTCGTTTCGATGCGCGCGTCGACGCGCAACCCCACCGGCAACTCGACGCCGGGGTCCATAGCGACCAGTGTTTCCAGCACTTTGGTGTCGACGCGCTCGGCCGGCTCGTCAGTCCGGATGTTCTTCTTGCCGAGAATGCCACCGACTCGCGTGACCACGCCCCCGAATTCTTTCGCGCCATACGCCGCCGCCTTCACGACGACTCGTTGACCCACGGCGACGCGCGCGACATCGGTCTCATCGACATCGACGCGAACGCGTAACTTGCGCACATCGCCGAGCGTTACGACTGGCGTGCCGCTTTGCAGGGAAACACTCTCGCCGCCGCGCTTGTGCTTCCGCAGCACGACTCCATCGATCGGCGAAACGATGGCTGTCTTCGCGAGCAGTGCGCGCGCCTCTTCGACGCGTGCTTCCGCCGACCGCACCTCCGCTTCGGCGCGTTGGATCTCTTCGGCGCGCGTGTCGGCGCTGACCAGCGACGCGCGTTGTTTGGTCGCCTCCAAACGCGCGCGCGCCACGTTGAACTCGCGATCGGCCGATTCGAATTCGCTGCGCGAGATCGCGCCGCGATCGAGCAGCGTCCGCCGCCGCTCGCGCTCCGACCCCGCCTGTTCCAGCACCGCGCGCGCTTCGTCGGCGAACGCATCCGCTTCGCGGCGTTCTTGCGTCCGCGCGCCGTTGCGCAACCGCGCCAATTCGGCCTGCCGCTCGGCGACCGCCGCTTCCGCCAATCGCACACGCGCGGCGAAGTCGCCGTTCATCAGGCTCGCGATCACCTGGCCTTTGCGCACGGCATCGCCCTCTTCGACGCGCACCGCCGCGAGCTTGCCATCGATCTCCGCCGATACCAACACCTCTTCCGATACCGGTTCCACCCGGCCCGGCGCGACCACCGGACGATCGCTCGCCACTACCGGCGCCGCCGCCGCGCGCGCCACCGGTTTTTCGGCAAGACCGCCGATGACCGCATACAATCCCGCGCCGATCAAGCCCGCCGCGGCCAATGAAAATGCCCGTTTCATGCTACCTGCTCCTCTACTCTTCGTAATTCTTCGGATCCCACGCGGCCGTCTTCGATGTGCACAATCCGGTCGCAATACTCCAGCACCCGCGGGTCGTGCGTGACGATCACCACGGCGCGGCCGCGCGTCCTCGCCAAGCCGCTCAAGATCTCCAACACCGTCCGGCCGCTCACTGAATCGAGCGCCGCGGTCGGCTCGTCGGCAAGGATGATCTTCGGATCGCCCACCAACGCCCGCGCGATCGCGACGCGCTGTTTCTGTCCGCCGCTCAGGTCCGACGGATGCGCTTTCTTCTTCGCGCCGAGTCCGACCATCTCCAGCAACTCGGCCGCGCGTGCTTTCGGCTCGCGGACGTTCTTGAGGTCGCACATGATGGCGACGTTTTCCAGCGCGGTCAGCGCCGGAAACAGATTGAACCCTTGAAAGACAAAGCCGAACTGCTCGCGCCGCAACGCCGGCAACTCGCTTGCACCGAGCGTCGTGATCTCGCGACCATCGATCTTCACCGAACCGCTGGTCGCCGTCAGGATACCGCCGAGAATCGATACGAGCGTTGTCTTGCCGCTGCCGCTCGGTCCCATCAGCGCCAGTACCTCGCCGGCGCGCACGTCCATCGATACGCCATTCAGCGCGCGGACCATGTTCTCGCCGCTGCCGTAGGTCTTCACCAGATTTCGAATCTCGATCATCGTTTTATCCTCGAAACACCATCGCCGGGTCGATCGTTGTCGCTTTGCGAATGGATAGTAGTGATGCGCTCATGCACATCAACAGCGTCATGACGAAAATGCCCGCGGCCGCTTCGGCCGGCAGCTTGATCAAAAGGTCGGTATTCGACGTTGCGTTGACGACCGCGAGCGCGATCGTAATTCCCAGCGCGTACCCCATCACCGCCGCGAGCGCGGCCTGCATCAGAATCACGCGGTAGATCATCCCGTTGGTCGCGCCCATCGCCTTCAGCGTGCCGAACTCTTTCAAGTGGTCGATGGTGGCGGCGTAGATCGTCTGCGCCACCACGACGATGCCGACGAGCAGTCCGAGAATGGCGCCCATCAGTGTCGTTGTTCCGGCGCCTGTGCCGAACACCCAATATGCCTGCGTGCGTTCGAGCAACTCCGCGTTCGTGAAAACTTCCACGCCCGGCACGATCTTCCGCAAGCGCGCTTGCACATCTCGAGGATCACCCTTCGTCTTCACGAGCAGGAAGATCGTCTCGTCTTCGCGCAGCCGGATGTAGGTCTTGGCGTTCTTCATCGAAGTGAAGACATAGGGCGCCGTCGTAAACGAACGGATTCCGCGCGTGAAGCCGACGACGCGTGTGCGCTTGCCGTTCAACTCAAAAGAGTCGCCGATCTTCTCGACGCCGAGTTTCTTCTTGTACAGCGCATCAACGATCACCGTGTCTTCGCCGCGCAGGTCATCGACATCGCCTTCGACGATGTCCCACGGTCCGCCGATCCGCGAGTCCACGTCGAACCCGACGATTTGACTGCTCTCGAAGGCGCCGTTGGGCAACTTCCAGTTCACAAAGAAGACCGCGTATTCGACGACCTTCTCGACGCCTTCGGCTTGCATCGCCTGCCAGCGCTTTTTCTCCAAGATGGGCGATCCGCCGTTGACGTGCGGGATTCCCGGCGCGGTGATCCAGAGATCGGCTTCGTTGTGCGCCACGATGTTCGCGGAGGTGTCCAGAAAACCCAGGAACATCCCGAATTGCACCGCGATCAGCACCAAGGCGAAGACAATGCCCGTCAACGTAACGATCAGCCGTACCCGATCGTGAAACAGATTTTTCCAAGCCAGAATGTTCATAGTTAATTCACTGAACAGTGTTCAGTATAGCACGCGCGTTCACACCGTCAATATGGTTCACGACGGTGAAAAAATTCCCTAGCGGGTCAATCCGCAGCCGTGCAGGACCATCTCCAACGCGCGGTCGATGATCGCTTCCTGGCTTGGCCAGGGCATGCCGTGCCGCCCGTGATCGGTGATGATGACGGACGTAACCCCGTGTAGAATCATCCAGATAACGTAGGCATCGACTTCGGGATCGGTTGTGGTGAAGACGCCCGCCTGGCGGCACCGTTCGATTGATCGGGCGAGGTGCTCCAGCGCCTGCAACCCGAGCGTGTTTACCTCGCGAAACTCTTCGGCGACCTGCTCTGGGACGGGATTGCTGAACACCAGCCGGTACTGGTGGGGGTGCTCCAGCCCGAATTCGATGTAGCAGCGCACGCCGGCGAGGAAGGCCTCGAGCGGTGGCAATTGCTGCCCTTCGATCTCTTCCAGGCGGTCGTTCAGGGCGCCGAACGCGTCCGCGCAGATACCGGCGACGAGTTCGTTCTTGTTCTTGAAGTAGAGGTAGATTGTTGAGGCGGCGTACTCGATCTTGTCGGCGACCTTCCGCATCGAGACGTTGTCGAATCCGTTCTCGACGAACAACTCCGATGCCGCCGACAGGATCTTCTGTCGCAGCTCGTCTTTCTCGCGTGCGCGGCGTTCGGCGATCCCCATGGGTGTGCCTTCAATTCTTTCGACAACCGGGCAGAGTTGTCAATTTTCCTCGAACTTGATGACCGTCTCCGATCCGAATTTCTGATAGCCGAGATATTCGACGCGCATGCGCAGGCGCAGCGGACCGGTGCGAAACGGGAGCGTGTCGTCGGCCACCGTCAGCACGGGGAACCAGTAGCCTTCTTTCACTCGCTTGCGGATCGTACGGAAGCGGACGAAGAGGTTCTCTTCCTTCGTCGACATGATCTGCGGCACGGCGCGGCCTTCGCTTTGCACCACCGAGAAGTCTTCTTGCGCGATCCAGATCAGTCCTTCAAACAGCCGCTGGCCGTCGAGTAGCTGCCGGGGCTGCACGTCGAGCACCCAGCAGGCGACGCCGTTGATCGTCTCCTCGCCGCGATAGCGGGTTGTGTAGAACTTCAAGCGTTCGAGCGTTAGCATCAGCGGTTGAATCTCGCGGAGGTCGCGAAAGTCTTCGGGGGTCATGCGAAGCCGATCGAAGTGTTCGTAGGGTTTACCGACGGCGCGTTCGGTGCGTTCGCCGGCCGGCGAGAAGATCACCTCGCGCGTTTCTCGATACTGTCCCGCCACTCCGCCTTTCGCCGACATCTCTTCGACCAGAACCTTCTGCTGGAACGCGAAGTTCGCGCGGAACGCTTCGCTGGCGGTTTCGCGCTCCGCCGCTTTGCGCGCGAGGCCCGGCGGGGGCTCGGCCGCGCAGGCGATGAAGGATACTAGGACAATGCCGCCCGCGCACCAGCTACGAACGCTGGTCTTTGTTCTACTCCTGCTTGCCTGTGCCGGCGCGACGTACATACTTCGTCAGGATATCCCGGCCGAAGCCGGCGCGCGGCTGCTCGCCGCGCTACTTATAGAAGCGGCGCTGTTTCTTGGGGCCGGGTCAACCGCCGTCCGCGAGCGGCTGGCCGCGCTGCCGCCTGTCAAGCTTGCCGGCACATTGGCGGGCATCACCGCGCTGACCTGGCTGATCGCAGGAACCGGCGAAGCGTGGCACGGCGCGCTGGCGACGCTTGTCGCGGCCGTCCTTGCCTTTTGGTATATCGCCGGGCCGAAGACGAACGCCGCGGACGTCGTTCTGCTGGCTGTCTACGGCGCGGTGGCGCTCGGCAAGCTATCGAGCCTCTGCTATCCGGCTGCGTGGCCGAAGGCGCCGAACGGAATTATCGGCGAAGTGGCCTGGCTGCGCACGTTGCTGCTTACCGTGCTGATTTTCCGTGCGCCCGTTGGCGTGAACTTTGGGTTCTTTCCGTCGAAGCGCGAATGGCTGATCGGCGCGAAGTGGTTTCTCTGCTTCCTACCGCTTGTGGCCTTCCTTCCGCTGCGAACGCTGAACCCCGATCCGGCGAAAATCGCCCTCGCCGTCATCGGAACATTTGTCGGCCATTTTGTATTTGTCGCTCTGCGCGAGGAGTTTCTCTTTCGCGGGATGTTGCTGCCACGTTTGCAGGAATGGCTCGGCGCAACGGCCGGTCTGGCCGCGACCTGTGTTGTCTTTGGCCTGACGCATTTGCCGTTCGGCCAGTTTCCCAACTGGAAGTTCGCCGCGATCGCCACGGTCGCGGGATGGTTCTACGCGAAAGCCTACATGGACGGCCAGGGTATACGCGCGGCGATGGTCACACACGCGCTGACCAACGTCGTCGCGCGTGTGTTCCTATCCGCCTGACAACTCATTGATCGCCCGCCACTCATAACGCCGCACGCCTTGCGCGGGTCTTTCCGTTACGGCCACCATCGCCTTCGCCACGTCCGCCGCCGCGATTCCGCGATAGCGCTCGAGCGGCCCGGCGAGGGCAAATCGCAGCGCTTCGGCGACGACCTGGCCAACGCGTTCGAGCGGGCGTGACTCACCGCGCACGCCGAGCAGCATGCTGGGTTGAAAAATTTCGAGCGACTCGAAGCCCAGCGATTCGAGATCGCGCTCCGTCTCCGCCTTCACGCGCAGATAGAAGTTCGCGGAAGAAATCGCCGCCGCAACCGACGATAGAAATACGAACTGCCGCGCGCCACGTTGCCTCGCCCATTGCGCGAACTCCAACACATAGCCGTGATCGACCGCGCGGAACGCCTCTTCGCTGCCGGCCTTCTTGATCGTCGTGCCGACGCAGCACAGCGCGACGTCGACGCGCTCGATGTCCGGAAGCCCCGCGGACTCGCGTAGGCGCGGGTGACTCCGATGGGTCGGGCGCCGCACGATCGCGATCACGGGATCGTAGCGCGCGCCGTCCAACAGCAGGTTCAGCACGTGATGACCGGTGAGTCCGGTTGCTCCCGAGATCGCGGCGATCATCTAGACCTTGAAGAATATCCGCCGCTGGTGCAGCCACCAGCAAACGTAGATTTGAAACGCGACGACGAGCCAGATTTGGAGCATCTCGCCCACGGGTCCCCACGCCGCGATCGCCCAGCCCATGAACACTTTCGCCGACTGATTCATCCACCGCTCTAGCACTTCGTGGAACACGTAGATGAAGATGCTGTTCGCGCCGACGATTACGCCGGCCCGCGCCCAGCGAGTGGCTCCCTTCACCTCGCAGAGCCAGTAGAACGCGGCCAATACCCACAGCGTCCAGCCCGCGCTCATCAGCGCGAACGGCGCGGTCCAGATTTTCTTGATCGACGGCACGAACGGATCGAGAGCCAATCCTAACGCCAGCGCCACCGCGCCCGCGATCAGCAGTTTGCGCAGCGGCTCTTTGTCGCTTTGCAGGAGCCGGCCGGCCATCACGCCGAAGATGGTGTTGGCGGCCGAGGAGACGCAGTTGATCGTGGCGTATCCGCCGCCCCAGGTCTTGCCGAGCAGCCACATGTCGAAGCCCTGGCCGTAGTTGTTGTCGCGAATCCAGGCATCGGCGGCGTCGGGAGGTTTGCCGACAATGAACAGGGCGGTGTGCAACGCCAGCAGCGCCAGCGCCACCGCGCCCTGGACACGCGCCGAATAGCGCATCACCAGGAACGCGGCCACGTAGGTGAACGCAATCTGCGCCAACACGTTGATCAGGTCGAGCACCGGCTTGTTGGCCCGCAGCGACCGCGCGAACAGCCCGAGCAAGATCAGCAGCGCCGCGCGCTTCAGCACGTGTTGCAGCTGATGGCCGAACGATTCGCCGCGTTCCTGGCGCGCCGCGAACGCGAACGGCATCGCGACGCCGACGATGAACATGAAGAACGGCTGAATCATGTCCCACGCATAGGCGCCGTGCCAGTCGTGGTGCGTGAACTGGCGCGCGATTGGCCCGAAGAGCGGGTGGTCCTTGAACAGGTGGAGTCCGAAGCTCTGGGAAAACATCCAGATCATCGTGAAGCCGCGAAAGGCGTCGAGCGATGTCAGCCGAGTCTGCATGGGACTTCAGGATTTTATCTGGTTTCGGCGGCGGGCACACCCCCCAGTTCCAGAAATCTGATCTTCGCTGTCGCCACGGCTCATTGCCGGTGCAAAGGTGCAATGATTAGCTAGACTGGACTGATCCGTTTCGATGCCTTTATCCGCTGGCGAAAAACTTGGCCTTACGAGATCGTCGCACAACTTGGCGCGGGCGGGATGGGAGAGGTGTACCGGGCGCGCGATGCGCGGCTGGGCCGTGAGGTCGCGCTGAAGATATTACCCGGGGACTTGGCGGGCGATCCGGCTCGCCGCCAGCGATTCGCACAGGAAGCCCGCGCCGTGGCGGCATTGAATCATCCGAACATCATGGCGATTCACGACGTGGCCTTCGAGGACCGCGTGGCGTACATCGTGTCGGAATTGGTTCAGGGCGAGACGCTGCGGCGCGTGATTCAGCGCGGACCGGTTCCAGTGCGGAAAGCTCTGGACATCGCCGTTCAGATCGCCGACGGTTTAGCCGCGGCGCACGCGGCGAATATCGCGCATCGCGATCTAAAGCCGGACAACATCATGGTGACGGCGGAGGGCCGCGTCAAGATCCTGGATTTTGGACTCGCAAAATCGATCCGCCGCGCACCCGCGCCGAGCGATGCGACGGAGACTTTGACGTTGACCGACCCAGGGACGATTGTGGGTACGGCGTCCTACATGAGCCCGGAACAGGCAAGCGGCAGCGAGGATGTCGATGGACGGACGGACCAATTTTCGCTGGGGCTTATCGTGCATGAAATGCTTTCGGGCCACAAGGCGTTTGAGAGATCGACCATTGCCGAAACGCTGGCCGCGATCATTCGCGAGGACGCGGCGCCGCTGGCGGAGGTGTTGCGGGGACCGGCGCGGCGTGTGATCGATCGTTGCCTGGCAAAGGAGCCGGCGCAGCGGTATGAATCGACGCGGGATCTGTTTCTCGATTTGACGCAGTGGCGCGAACCTGTTTCGGAAAGCGCGCCGGCCGTAGCGGTCAAGCCGAAGCGCACCGCGCCCGTCATTGCGGCGGCGCCAGTCGCCGGGTTCGTTTTGGCGATGCTGTGGCTTGAGGCGCCGGCGATTCCGGGGCGGTATGTTCCGATCGCAACCGATGCCGGCATTCAAACGATGCCGGCGTTTTCGCCCGACGGCGGGCGGATCGCCTATGCCGGCGAGGTGGACGGCGTATTTCAGATCTTTATCAAGAAGCTCGGATCGCCCGCGGCGACACAGATTACGCACCAGGACTCTTCGTGTTCCTATCCGCTGTGGACACCCGACGGCACGCGGATTTACTACATCGTCAGCCGCCCGGGCAAGAAGCGGAGCCTGTGGTCAATCGGGGTTGCGGGAGGCGCAGGGGAGCTGATTTTGGACGGCGTCGAGCAGGCCGCTCTTTCGCCGGACGGGAGGACGATGGCGGTCGTAGCGGCGCAACCGGAAGGCCGTCATGCGGTAATGCTCTCTTCTCCGCCCGGCGCCCCACCGCGGCCGTTTCCGCAAGCGTCCGTCGCTCAACTGCGGGCGGCTTGGGGTTGGCAGTTCCGCATTCAATTTAGCCCGGACGGCAGGAGACTGGGCTTGATGAACGGCGCCGCGCCGCGATCGGAGTTTTGGGAGATTCCCCTGGATGGCAGCGAACCGCGAATTCACTCACACGATCATGGCTGGGGCGGCTTCAATGCAAGCTTCGTCTGGGCATCCGACAGCAATATCATCTGGACCATCAATTCCACTTCCAACAGCCATCTTCGAAATCGAGATTTACAAAGCGGGCGCGAAATCGAACTAACGCCAGGCGAAGCACAAGAAAGAAATCACTCGATCTCGCGTGACGGGCGCAAGGTCGTTTTCCAGGCCGGGGAAGTGGGATACGATCTGGTCGAAGTGCCCGTCGACGGCCGGGCCGCGATCCCGGTGCTCGCCACTGACCGGAATGAGGTTGCACCGGCGTGGTCGCCCGATGGCGTCCAATTTGCCTATGGGTCGGATCGAGACGGTGTTGCAACGATTTGGTTACGCAACCGGCGCGACAACTCGGAGCGGTTGATCGCCAACGCGGCGGATTTCGCCGAAAGCGTATGGCTGTTCCAGGATTGCGCAATCTCTCCCGACGGTTCCCGCGTCGCGTACCGGCGCACAATCGGCGCTACGGTCGACATCTGGATTTCGCCGCTTGCCGGCGGAACGCCGACAGCGTTGTACCAGGATCCGAATCGCGTGTTTCAGCGCGGCCCCGTCTGGTCTCCAGATGGGAATTGGCTGGCTTACTACTCTCTACATCAGGGCAAGCCCGCCGTCATGAAAATGCGCGTTGGCGCTAACCGTGAACCCGAACTCGTCTCTTACGCGTCCGATTCAAACCCCGTACGATGGTCGCCTCGGGGCGACTGGATCGCATGGAACGATGGCCACAAGCTTGTTCTGGCCAGTCCGGACGGGAAACAGAAAAAGACATTGAGCGATCAGCAATGGCTGACGTATGGCTGGGCCAAGGATGGCAATTCCCTCTATGGAATTCGAGTCGCCGCGAATCGGCGTTTGCTACTCGGCAGGATCGACGTGGGAAACGGCCGTGAGCAGACCGCGGGCGACCTCGGTCCCGCGCCCGCCGGGCTGGATTTTGCCGATCTACAAGGCGATTTCCCATACAGGGGCTTCAGCCTGCATCCGGATGGGAAAAGCTTTCTGACGTCCGTACACGCCTCCAAGGGCGACATCTGGATGCTGGAAGACTTCAATCGCCGCGCCGGATGGTTGGACCGGTTGATGCGGAAGAAGTTTTAGGCGACTTTACGAGCCAGCGACGACTCCATATCCACCGTCGCAACCTTGACCTTCTTCGCGAGGCCGATCAGTTCAAGGGCCCGGATTTGCAGCCAGGTCATATCGAGTTCGTACCAGGCCAAACCGTGCCGCGCCGAGTTCGGATGCGCGTGGTGGTTATTGTGCCAGCCTTCGCCGAAGGTGAGCAGCGCGACCCACCAGGAGTTGCGGGAGTCGTCGCGGATGTCGAAGCGGCGTCCGCCCCAGAGGTGGGTGGCGGAGTTAACGAGCCAGGTGGAGTGGAGGCCGAGTGTGATGCGGAAGCAGACGGCCCAGAGGAACATTGAAAAGCCGCCAAAGTACCAGATGAGGATCGAGGAGATCGTCACCGGGACGAAGTGCCAGGTATTCAGCCAGCGGTAGAAGGGATCCTTGGCGAGATCGGGCGTGAATTTGGCCAGCAGTTCGGTCTTATTGTGCTTGGCTTCGCCGAAGATGATCCAGCCGATGTGCGACCACCACTTGCCGTCGCGGGGCGTATGGGGATCGCCCTCCTGGTCGGAGTTCTGGTGGTGAATGCGATGCGTCGCAACCCAGAAGATCGGTCCGCCTTCGAGGGTCATCGTGCCGCAGATTGCGAAGAGATATTCGATCCACTTCGGGACGATGTAGGACCGGTGGGTATGCAGGCGATGGTAGCCCATGCCGATGCCCCAACCGATGGTGATCCAATAGAGCAGCGCCATCACCGCGACGGACTTCCATTCGAAGTAGAACGGGGCCGCCAGCGCGCCCGTGTGAAAGAAGGCAAGGAAGATGACGGTGATCCAGTTCACTTCCCGGTTGGTGGAGATCGGGGTTACCCCCTTTACTGCATGACTCATGGTTGGGTAATTCTAATCAGGTTATCAGACCGGAGCGGGACGCCGCTCGGTCCTCTGAACAATTGATCGGTGTAAGACGGCCGCCGCGATAGACGACAATAGAAAAATCATGATTTCCCGCCGCGCTGTCCTCGCTTCCCCGGCCGCTCTCGCCATGCCCGCTCCCGCCGCCGAGCCGTTCACGGGACGCATTCCTCTGGCCGTATCGACCTACAGCTACTGGCACTTTCGAACCGAACGGTATCCGATCGAGAAGGTCATCGAGCACGCGGCTTCATTGGGTTTCGACGGCGTCGAGATTCTGCACCGGCAGATGCCGGAGGAGACCGCGGCGTATTGCGGGAAATTGAAAAAGATGGCGTTCGAGCGCGGGTTGTCGTTCCCAATGCTGTCGATCCATCAGGATTTCGTCAGCCCCGACGCGGCCGAGCGGCAGAAGCATATTGATCACACGGTGAAGTGCCTGCAACTGGCGGCGCGGCTTTCGATCCCTTGCGTGCGCTTGAATTCCGGACGGTGGAAGACCATCAAGTCGTTCGACGACTTGATGAAAGTGAAGGGCGATGAGCCGGCGCTGCCGGGCTACACCGATAAAGACGCCTTCAACTGGTGTATCGACAGCATTCAAAAGTGCCTTCGCACTTGCGAGCAAGAGGGCGTGATGCTGGCGCTTGAAAACCACTGGGGCTTGACGACGAAGGTTGAGAATCTGCTGACGATTTACAAGGCGGTGAATTCGCCGTGGCTGGGCGTCAACGTCGACACGGGGAACTATCCGGGCGATCCGTACGAGGGTCTGGCGCAGTTGGCGCCGCACGCGACGATCGTGCAGGCGAAGACCTACTACGGCGGCGGGGAGTGGTACACGCTGGATCTGGACTATCCGCGGATTGCGAAGATTCTGCGCGGCGCTGGATTCAAGGGCTGGGTGTCGCTGGAGATGGAGGGCAAGGAGACGCCGCAGACGGCGGTGGCGAAGAGTTACGCGGTGCTGCGGAAGGCGTTTGGGATCTAGGTTTGGAGACCTTTGAGAAGTACCTGCACGAGGCGGTACACGCGCTGCAGCGCAAAAACGATGCTTGCGACCGCGAGTATTCCATTGGTAATTGGGAGCACTATGATTTCGACCTATCCGAGGCGCGATTGGTGTTTTCCCAGGGCGGTGTTCCGAGGGTTGTCGCCGATGTGCAGATGGTTGGCTCGACCGGCCGGAATTCGAACACTTGGAAATGGGGTTGGGCGAATGCGCATATTCCCGAACGAGCGACCCTGCAAATGGAACAGGTTCGGGAGTTCGGCCGCCAACATTCCTATTCGCCGCTGTTGGCGGAAATGCTTGATGACGACGAATATCTGGGCTGGGAGTTGACGGCGGTCGCGGCGGAAGTGCTCGGCGCCGTGGGCGCATATCGGTGCCCGGTTGAATACGGCTTTGTTTATTTCGTAATGACCGCGATCGCATGGGCGGATGGCGCACAGCGGAAGGCCCCGAATGCCCGCGAGATAGATTGCGGCGATCATGGCTCGGGATTCGAGACATTCGTTTGCGCACACTTGGCAGATGCACCCGCGCAGCAGTGGTATTCGGCCGAGCCGTCGGAGGACAATCGGTGGCCGGACGCGTGGTGCGGCTCATGCCAAGAGGTGTTCGAGCGAGACGGCGAATGGACCGACGGAAACTCAGCGGCGCTCGACATCCAATTGCTCTGTCATCACTGCTACGAGCGACTGCGCTTCGGCAACCGCTAGCGCACCGGCGGCGGCGGCGCGGGCTGCGAGGTCTGCTTCATCACGGCCATCGCCGACGCCATCATGCTGGATAGATCGGCGAGATTGGCGGGCACGATCATCGTGTTGTTGACCTTTGCCATCTTGCCGAATTCGGCGATCCATTGTTCGGCGACGCGGAGTTGCACGGCGTCGCGGCCACCGGCGCTTTGGATGGCCGCGGCGACGCGTTCGATGCCTAGCGCGGTCGCTTCGGCGATGGTGCGGATGGCGTTGGCCTCGCCTTCGGCCTCGTTGATCTGCTGCTGGCGATTGGCTTCCGACGCCTTGATGACCATCTGCTTTTCGCCTTCGGCTTTGTTGATGGCGGCTTCGCGGATGGCTTCGGAGTTCAGAATCGTGGCGCGTTTTTCGCGCTCGGCGCGCATCTGCTTTTCCATGGCGCCAAGGATGTCGGCCGGCGGCGTAATGTTCTTGATCTCGTAGCGCATGACCTTGACGCCCCAGGCTTCGGTGGCTTTGTCGAGTTCGCTGACGACGGAAATGTTGATCGTCGTACGCTCTTCGAACGTGCGGTCGAGTTCGATCTTGCCGACCTCGCTGCGCAGCGTGGTTTGCGCGAGTTGGATGATGGCAAAACGGAAATCGGAAATGCCGTAGGAAGCGCGTTCGGGATTCAGCACCTTGAGATACAACACACCGTCGACGGCGACCTGCACGTTGTCGCGGGTGATGCAAATTTGCTCCGGGATGTCGATGGCCAATTCCTTGAGCGTGTGTTTATAGCGGATCACGTCGACGAAGGGAACCAGCACATGGAAGCCGGCGTCAAGGGTGCCGCTGAAGCGGCCGAGGCGTTCGACGACAAAGGCGCTCTGCTGAGGCACGACGACGGCGGTCTTGGCAATGACAATCAGAACGACGAGGATCAGCACAACAGCGATGATCAATTCAGGCATGGGTTCTCCTTGTTACTCCGAGCGGACGATTAACATGAGGCCGTCGACTTTTTCGACGGCGCAGCGGGCGCCGCTCTTGAGCGTCACGCCGCCCGCGTTGCGGGCCTTCCAGGTCGTACCGCGTAGTTCGGCCGAACCGATTTCGCCGGGCGCGATGTCGGACGAAGCGATTGCCACTTCGCCGGCGATCTGATCGACGGACGAGGCTTTCGACTTCTGCAATTTTTCAAGCAGCGGCTTGCGGAAGACCGCAACCGCTACGATCGATACCGACGCGAACACGATGGCCTGAACGATGGCGTTATCGGTGAGTAGCGCGGCGATAGCGGCGGCGCAAGCGCCGATGCCGAAGAAGAGAAAGTAGAAGCCACCGGGCGTGAGCAGTTCGGCGAGCATCAGTAACAGACCGGCGCTAAGCCATATCCACCATTCCATCGCGGGCCTCCTTGCAAAACTGCGGGCACTTCATATTAGACACTACTGCGCGGCGCTTTGCGTAGTGGTGTCACGCCGAGGCCGTGCAAACACTGGGGTTGCCACCATTCAAGTATTTCGACGCTGGAGATATCGGCTGAAAAGCCGCGAGAGGGAACGCGCGGCTTCGGAGACTAACCCTTTACCACCATCGTCTCGGGATCCCAGTTGACGGTCTTGCGCGTGAAGTGGCTGACGTTGGACAGCAGCGCGGGACCGGCGGCGCGGAGGCCGAAGACGGCGTCTTCGATAACGGGCTTGCGTGAGCGGATGGCGTTGAAGAAATTTTCGTGGTGCGCGTACTGTTCGGTGTAGCCCGGAGGCAGCACCCAGCGCTGTTCGCTGTTGGCGCGCATGCCGTCAGCCGAAGCTTTTTGTGCGGGGTACTTTGTCTGATACTGCTTAACGATTTCGGCGGCGGTGGCCTTGGAGAAGTTGCTGGCGGTGTGGCCGGGCTCGCTGTCCTTGGGCTTACGCTTCAACACAAGCGCGCCGCCGACGGCGAGATCGAGCACTCCATCGGTGCCAATGAAACGGAAGCCGGAGCTGTCGCCGCCGCCCGCCGCGAAGTTGAGGCGGATGCCAAGATGGAAGGCTTTGTGAGCCTTGATCTCGGGATAGTCGTACATGCCCATCATGAGATCGGGCACGTCGCGGCCGTCGTTCCAGTAATAGAGTCCGCCGGTGGACATGATGCGGTTGGGGCCGTTGGAGTCCATCACATAGTGAATACCGGTGAACAGGTGGACGTAGAGATCGCCGGCGACGCCGGTGCCGTAGTCCTGATAATTCCGCCAGCGGAACATGCGGATCGGCTCGAACGGGCGCTTGGGTGCGTGGCCGATGAAGCGGTCCCAGTCGACGGTTTGCGGCGTGGCGTCCGGCGGGATCGAATACTGCCAGGCGCCAAGGGCGGAGTTGCGGTCCCAATAGGCCTCGACCATACGGACGTCGCCGATCATTCCCTGCTTGATGACCTCGCGCGCTTTGGCGTAGAGGATCGAACTGGCGCGCTGGCTGCCGACCTGGAGAATGCGCTTGGTTTCGTTTTGCGTCTGAATCACGGCGGCGCCTTCTTCGACCTTTTGCACCATGGGCTTCTGGCAGTAGACATCCTTGCCGGCCTTCATGGCGTCGCAGGCCATGATCTGGTGCCAGTGGTCGGGTACGGCGACGATTACGGCGTCAATGTCGGGGCGGGCGAGGATCTCGCGGTAGTCGCGGGTGGTGAAGATGTCCTTGCCGTACATCTCCTTGGCCTTAGTGAGGCGGCCTTCGTAGACATCGGCGACAGCGGCCAAGCGAACGCCGGGGACGGTGACGGCGGTGGCGACGTCGCCTTGACCCATAATGCCGAGACCGATACACGCGACGTTGATTTTGTCGTTGGCGCCCTTGGGCGTCTGGGCCTGGGCGGCGGCGGCGAGCATGGTCGTTGCGCCTGAAGTTTGGAGGAAGCTGCGGCGAGTGCTGGACATTTCGAATTTTCTCCCGAAGACACATGATAGCTCGCCGATATGGAGTTTTGGCCAAGAGAGGACGATAGATGATTCGAGACCCCAACATGCCGTTTTCTGACCTTGTGAATTTGGATGATGCCGTTGCGTTTGAGGACAAGCCGGATCTGCCGCCGGCGCCGGCCGTACCCGCTTCACTGGAGGAAGCGGGGATTGCGGCGTCGATGGTTGAACAGTTAATCCTGAAGGCGCTGTACTATCAGGGAGAAGTTGTCGGCCGCGAACTCGCGCGCGATCTAGGGCTGAAGTTCAGCGTGATCGAGGCGCTGATCGAGAACATGAAGCGGGCGAATTTGATTGGCGTGAAGAGTTCGCTCGGTATGGGCGCGATCTCGTCGAAGTTCATGCTGACCGAGAACGGGCGCGATTTGGCGAAGGAGTACATTGGCCAGTGCGCCTATTCGGGCAAGGTGCCGGTGCCGCTCGCGCAGTATACCGAGATGGTGCGCTTACAGAAGCAGCGGGACGGGTGGTTGACGATGGCCGCGCTCCGCGAGGCGTACAAGCACATGACGGTTACCGACGAACTGCTGAACGCGATCGGCCCGGCGGTGAATGCGGGGAAGTCGTTCCTAATCTACGGGCAGCCGGGAAATGGCAAGACCTTCCTGGCCGAAGCGCTGTTTAACGTCGACGAAACACCGATCTACGTGCCCTATGCCATCGAGTGTCAGGGCATGATTATCCAGATGTTCGACCCGATCTACCATCACCCAATCGAGGAGCAGCAGGATACCCTGTCGGCGTTCACGGTCGATTCAGGGGCCGACGGCCGGTGGTTCAAGACGCGGCGACCGTTTATTGTTAGCGGCGGTGAACTCGATCTAAAGATGTTGGATTTGAGTTACAACCCGGTCAGCAGGTTCTACGAGGCGCCCTTTCAACTCAAAGCAAACAACGGGATTTACCTGATCGACGACTTTGGCAGGCAAAAAGTGACGCCGGCCGAGGTGCTGAACCGTTGGATCGTGCCGATGGAACGGCGGATCGACTTCCTCACCTTTACCAACGGTGCAAAGATGACGGTGCCGTTTGAGTGCTTTCTGATTTTCTCGTCGAACTTGAAGCCGTCTTCCCTTGGAGACGAGGCCTTTCTGAGACGTATTCAATATAAAATGCTGTTGAAAAGCCCGCGCGAAGACGAATTTGTTCAGATCTTCATGAAGTTCGCCGAGGGCAAAGGACTGACGTGTCCACGCGATTTGGTGGAGCGGTTCCTCGACAGGCACTATCGGACGGTCGGAAAGGCCAAACGCCGTTGCCACCCGCGCGATGTTTTGTCGCATGCCATTGATATTATTAATTTTGAGAAGCGTCCTTACGCATTGGATGATTCCGTCTTGGTCCAAGCGTTCGGGTCCAATTTCGTGAACACCGAAGACGACGAATAGGAATTTGCGCGCGGCTGGGAGTATCGTTCACAAGAGTTTGAAATTTATTTCTTATTTGTTTTCAACAATTTGAACAAATACACCTCTTTATCCGCTTGCCTAGGCAGGTATTTTGGGAATAGGAGGTACCTACCCATATGTCTGCCAACGCGGAGATCCGGTTCGGGCTTGAACGCCTGCACCTGTTCCCTTAT
>Ga0194132_10005440_pt1 | contig 20631 bp, 12 predicted proteins | sample TA2KigOf80mmetaG_FD_148612 | JGI IMG/M metagenome (GOLD analysis project Ga0194132, IMG submission 148612) | Freshwater microbial communities from Lake Tanganyika, Tanzania - TA2015054 Kigoma Offshore 80m | ecosystem: Environmental > Aquatic > Freshwater > Lake | place: Tanzania: Lake... | reverse complement strand
GCGGAGTCGAGCGCCGGCGCGCCCCCCGGGGGGGCGCCGGAGGACCTGGGCGCCAACGCGGCGCCGGAGGCCCGCTCACCGCGACTCGGCCGCGTCGGCTTCTGGGCCAGGGTGGCGCTCGCCGGACTTTTCGGGTTCCCCGTGGTGGCCGCCGCATTCCTGTCGCAGACGGCGGCGGGACAACGGATCGTGCTCGACGAGATCTTGAACCGCGTCGACGCTGCACTCGCCGGAGAGCTTCGGATCGCCGGCATCCGCAGCCAGACGCTCTTCACGGGCTTCACGCTCACCGACGTCGCGCTCGACGCGGACGGGGGCAGGCCGGTGCTCGAGGCCGACTCGGTGGTGCTCCGCTATTCCCTGCTCTCGCTGCTCGTGGCCAGCCCGCGCATCGGTTCGGCCACCCTGCACGGGTTGGATCTACGGATTACCCGCGATCCGGGCGACGGAACGCTGAACGTGGAGCGCATCCTCGCTTCCCGACCGACCCCTGACTCGTCCGCAGCGGGCCCCCCCCGCACGATCGAGCTCGGGAGGATCGCCGTACGCGGGGGCATGGTGACCGTGCTGACCCCGGCTACGGCCCCGGGTCGGACCACCGTCGCCGGGCCGGATGGGGCACCGATGCGGCGCCTCGCGTTCGAGGGACTCGATCTCGACCTCGAGGAGACGGTCCTGCGGCCGGGTGGGGCGGTGGAGCTCGACGCGCGGCTCACGTCGTTCGCCTCGACGATCCACGTGGTCGAGAAGCCCCTGATCCTGCAAGCAGCCGTGGGTGATCTCACGTTCGGTGCCGAGGGGCTTCGCGTCGCCGACGGAACGTTTCGTCTGCCGAGCGCGCTTCTCGAGGGCGAGCTCGGGTTCGGTCCCGAGCGCCCGCAAGAGCCGTGGACGTTTGCGGCCGACCTGCGAACGGATAGCTGGGGCAGCCTCGCCGATCTGGCTTGGATCGACGCGCGCATCCCCGAAGGGCGTTTCCGCGGCGCGGCAGAAGTGCGCACGGGGGATGGGTTGCTCCTCGACCTGAACGCCTTCGAGGTCCAGACAGGCGCCAGCACCCTCGAGGCTTCGGGGGGTGTGGACTTCCGTGAGGGCATGACGCTCAGACAGCTGGTGGTGACAGGGAGCCCGCTGGCGCTCTCCGACCTCGGCCCGTGGATTGAAGGCGAGTTGCCCATCGATGGCTTCGTCAGCGGCCAAGCGACTCTCTCGGGAACGCCCGCCACCCTGAACGTGGACGGCAGAGTGACGCTCGTTCCCTCGGGAATCGTGGGCACTGCGACCACAGCCGACATCTCCGGCACGCTTCTCTTCGGCGAGAACGCGGGCGCGGAAGGCCTCGAGGTTCGCATGGATCCGGTCAACTACCGGACGTTGGAGCCTTTCTGGCCGCAGGCGGCCTCGCTCGGCGAAGGCACTGCGTTCGTCGAAATCGACGGGCGCGTCGACGACGGACTCCTGATCGTGGCTGACCTGACCCACGAGTCTGATTCCGTGGCGGTATCCCGCGTCTTCGGGCAAGGCCGCCTGCAGAACGAGGCTGGCGAATGGGTTGCGGATCTACGAGCGGATCTCGCGCCGCTCTCGCTCGCGCTGCCGGGGCGTTTACGCCCGGATGTCGGCCTACAGGGATGGGTCTCGGGGCCCATGCGGTTCACGGGGCCGCTCGACGACCTCTCCTTCGAGGGCGAGCTGACGGCCGGCGGCGGCCGTGTCACCGTTGCCGGCTCGCTCGACGCCGCGAACCCCGGCGCCGCGTATGCGCTGGATCTCGATGCCGAGGGGGTGGACTTCGCTACCCTCGCGGCCAGGGTGCCGGAGTCGTCCGTGATGTCGGGTCACGTCGCCCTCCGTGGCTCAGGGCTCGTACCGGACTCACTAGAGGGTGTCGCGACACTTGCCGTACGTCCATCTCGCATCGGGCGACTGCACGTGGCATCGGCCGCGTCCAACTTGCGGGCGACCGGCGGGCTACTCGTGATCGACTCGGTGAGGGTCGAGATCGGCGGCGCCTGGGTCGGCGGGAGCGGCACGCTGGGGATTGCGCCCAACACCGATGGTACTGCCACGTTCGCGTTCGCGGTCGACTCGGTCGCCGCGTTCCGGCCCATGGTCATGGGGGACTCGATCCTGGTGCGTGACGGACTCAGTCCGCTCGAAGAGGACCTGCTGCGGGTGCGGGGCATCGAGCCGGATACACTGCCGTCCGAGCTGGACGTGAGGATGACCGGGTCGGCTCGGGGGACCGCTCGCGTGAGTGGTCACGTTCGCGATCTGGGGATCGAGCTCGCCTTCGATGCTCTGGACGTCGCGTACCGACACGATCGGTTCGATTCGGCCCGTGTCGAACTGAGGGGAAGGGGATCGCCGGACATGCGGGGAGACTGGTCGGCGCAGGTCCAGGCCTTCGGGATCGAGTGGGCCTCGCGCCGCTTCCAGGAGGTCGACTTCGATGGCGCCATGTCCCAGCGTCGGGTTGAGGGGACGCTCAACGTCGTTCGCCGGCTGGGGGAGCGCTACTTCGCGACGGGCTCTTTCGCCCTCGACTCGATCGTCGGCGGCGAGGTCACGCTCGCTGAGGCCTCGGTGCAGATCGACGATCTATCGTTCGTGCTCGACCACCCCGTGAGTCTGGCGTGGGACTCGACGACGGTGCGGGTCGATTCCCTGGAGCTGAGGCGCCTGGGAGACGATCCCTCCCGGGTTACGGCGCAGGGGACGCTCGCGAGGGGTGGGGAGTCGAACTTCCGCCTCGACATGGACGGCTTCCACGTGGAAGACGCCACGCGCATTCTCCAGCGCGAGGACATCGACGTATCCGGGCACGTGGACCTGAGCCTCACCGTGCTCGGGCCGGCGGAAAACCCGACGCTCGACGCGCTCTTCCAGGTCGAGGAGCCGCGCTATGGTGCGCTCAGGCTCGGGCGCCTGAACGGCTCGCTCGCGTACAGGGAACGCTCGTCGGACTTCCGCGTCGACGCGTGGGAGGCCGAGCGCAACGTGCTCTCTGCGGCCGGAACGCTCCCACTCGACCTCGGGTTGGTCGGCGTCGAGGAGCGTGCCCGCGACGAGCCCATGGACGTGCGCGTTTCGGCCGACGCGCTGGACGCCAACATCGCGCTCGCCTACTTCGCCACGCTCGAGGACGTCGCCGGCTCCATCTCGGCGGAGCTCCAAATCGGCGGCACGAGCCGGGAGCCCGAGCCCAGCGGTACGATTCGACTCACCGACGGGGGCTGGAGCATCAGCGCTCTGGGTGTGCGCCATACCGGACTGTCAGGGGAATTGGAGCTCCACCCGGACCGCACCGTGGATGTCGAGTTCGGCACGTCGGTGGGCGGGCGGTCGACCGTGTCCGGGCTCGTGACGATGGTTCCGTTCTCCAACCCCACGCTCGATCTGCTCGTCAACCTGGAGCGCTTCCAGGCGGTCGCCCGGCGGGACATCCAGAGCACCCTGAGCGGCGCGTTCACCGTGCGCGGCGAATTCCGGCTCCCCGTGGCCGAGGGTGCCCTGCGGGTGGACGAGGGCACCCTGTTCGTGGACGAGTTCGCCCGCGCCGCTTCGGTCGTCGACCTCAGAGATCCCACCCTCTTCAGTGAAGGCTTCGCGGTCGACACCACGGTCTTCGTGAGCCAGCCGATCCTGGCAAGCCTCCGCAATCCGTTCCTGGACAACCTCCGCGTCGACATCGACCTGTCGGTGCCACGAAATCTCTGGCTGCGCTCGACCGAGATGAACGTGGAGATCGGCGGTGAGCTGCTCGTACGCTACGATCGCGCGGAGAACGATCTCGTCATGGTCGGCGATCTGCAGGCTCTGCGTGGCTCGTACCAGGTGCTCGGCCGCACGTTCGAGGTGGACGGAGGAACAGTGAGCTTCCTCGGCCAGCCCGGCGTGAATCCTGCGCTCGGCATCGAGGCGGTCAGCAGAGTGCGCAGGCGCGGCGGGGATCGACTCGAGGTACGTGCGACGGTGACGGGTACGCTGGTGCAACCTCTGGTCACGCTTTCGACAACGGAGCAGGGCCTGTCGCAGTCCGACTTGGTCTCCTACCTCTTGTTCGGGGTTCCGGGCGGTGAGCTGAGCGTGACCACGGCCGGTCCCGGGGGTGCGGGCATCGAGCAGGGCATCACCTCGGGCGTCGGCACGTACTTCGCCGGTGCGCTCGCGAGCCAGATCGGCACAGCGCTGGCCCAGGGGATCGGCTTCGACTACCTCGCCGTCTCCCAGGGCGACCTGTTGGGTGGCCAGGACATCGCGTCCGATTTCCTCAGCACCGCGCAGTTCGAAGTGGGCCGCTACTTCGGCGACGACGTGTTCGTGGTGTTCCTGCTGAGTTGTCCCCCGGCTACGGGGGGCTCGGCCTCCGGTGACTGCGACACGACGAACCTATTCCGGGGCGTGCGCGTAGAACTAGCGCTCTCGGAAGAGTGGTTCGTCGAGGGGTTCGTCGAAGACCGGCTGTACCGTGGGTCCCGGACGCTCGTCCAGACCGGGCTCGAAGGACAGAAGGTCGTCGGCCTCCTCCTCTTCCGCGATTGGGGATACGGATCTCAGGAATAGATAGGAGTCTCAGAATGCAGACGGTGAAAGTGGTCGGACTCATGACGGGGCTGACCGTGATTCTGGTCGGCTTCGGCCAATACTTCGGCGGCTCGAACGGTGCCGTCTTGTTCCTCGTCATCGCCGCGGTCATGAACTTCGGCATGTACTGGTTCAGCGACCGCGCGGTGCTGGCCATGTACAAGGCGCGCGTGCTCGGCCCACAGGACGCGCCCGACCTGTACAGGATGGTCGATCGCCTCCGGCAGGAGGCTGGTCTGCCCATGCCCACGGTCGCTCTGGCTCCGTCGGAGCAGCCGAACGCGTTCGCGACCGGCCGAAACGCGAAGCATGCGGTCGTGTGCGTGACGGCGGGCATCCTGCGGCTGCTCCCGCCGCGCGAGCTCGAGGGCGTCATCGCGCACGAGCTGGCGCACATCAAGCACCGGCACATGTTGGTCGGGACCGTCGCCGCCACGATGGCGGGTGCCATCGCGAACATCGCGAGCATCGCCAAGTGGGGGATGATCTTCGGTGGCCTCGGCGGTCGCGACAATCGTGATCAGAACCCGCTGGCGCTGCTGATCATGGTGATCGTCGCCCCCATCGCGGCGATGATCGTGCAGATGGCGATCAGCCGGCAGAACGAGTACCAGGCAGATGCCACGGCCGCGCGCCTGACGCGTGACCCGGGCGGGCTCGCGAGCGCGCTGCAGCACATCGAGGGGTACGCCCACCGCATCCCGATGGACGTGAACCCGGCCGCGGCTCAGCTCGCCATCATCAACCCGCTGGCGGGCAGGCGCGGCATCGCGCTCGCCGGGCTCTTCAGCACGCACCCGTCGACGGAAGAGCGCGTCGCGCGGCTGCGCCAGATCCAGCTGTAACGTCCGGTCGCGCCGCTCGAAGCCGGGCGCGCAGAGCAGAGGGGCGGGGGCCGCGCGGCTCCCGCCCCTTCGCGCATCCAGGGGTCGGGGGGGGGGGGGGGGGGGTCGCCGGCCCTCCGCCGGGTCCGGACGCTGGGGGTCAATGGCCCTCTCGGCGCGCGCCACACCCCGCCGATTGAGGCAGGCTTGTCCTCCCTGCTAGAATCCGGGGCTATGCCACGATCCCCCTCGCGCGCTCCCCCGACTTCGGCACTCGCGCCAGCCATCTCGGCCGGCCAGAAGCTCGTCGTGCGCGGGGCTCGCGAGCACAACCTCAAGAACATCGACGTCGAGATCCCCCGCGAGAAGCTCGTCGTCATCACGGGGCTCTCGGGCTCGGGCAAATCATCGCTCGCGTTCGACACCATCTACGCCGAGGGGCAGCGGCGGTACGTCGAGTCGTTGTCGGCGTACGCGCGCCAATTCCTCGGCCTCATGGAGAAGCCCGACGTCGATGCGATCGAGGGGCTCTCGCCCGCGATCTCGATCGAGCAGAAGACGGTCAGCAAGAACCCGCGCTCCACGGTCGGAACCGTCACCGAGGTCTACGACTACCTGCGGCTCCTCTGGGCCCGGGTCGGTACGCCCCACTGCGCCAAGTGCGGCGAGCCCGTGCTCCGGCAGTCGGCGAGCCAGATCGTCGACCGCTTGCTCGACATCGGCGAAGACGTGCGCGTGGAGCTGCTCGCTCCGCTGGTGCGCGGACGCAAAGGCGAGTTCCGCGACCTCTTCGAGAAGGCGCGCAAGGAAGGCTTCGTGCGCATCCGCGTAGATGGCGAGACGCACGACCTGTCCGAGCCGCCCACGCTGAACCGCTACGAGAACCACGACATCTCGGTCGTGGTAGACCGGCTCGTGATCCGCGCCGCCGACCGCGACCGGCTCGCGGACTCGGTCGAGACCGCGCTACGCACGGGCGACGGTGTGCTCGAGGTGCTCGAGCACAAGAAGAAGGGTGAGCCGGTCGCGCACGTCTTCAGCGAGCGCTATGCGTGCAACAACTGCGGCACGAGCATGACGGAGCTCGAGCCCAGGCAGTTCTCCTTCAACTCGCCCTACGGCGCGTGCGAGGAGTGCAGTGGGCTAGGCACTCGCAAGGACGTGAACGCCGATCTGCTCACGGCCGACCCGAGCCTCTCCATCCTGGAGGGCGTGATCCTTCCCTGGGGGAGCCCGTCGGGACATCTGCGGGAGTCCGTGATCCCGGGCCTGGCGGCGGCGTACGAGTTCGACGCGAACAAACCTTGGCAGGACATGTCCGAGGAAGCGCGCCACGCGATTCTGCACGGCTCGGACGACATGAAGATCCGCTTCCCCTACAACTCGGGCTCGGGGAAGTTCAAAGGGCACTACGAGGACCGCTTCGAGGGGATCGTCGCCAACGTCGAGCGCCGCTACAAGGAGACCGAGTCGGAGTCGGTGCGCGCGCAGCTCGAGGAGTACATGTCGACGGTCGAGTGCGCGGCCTGCACCGGGAGCCGCCTGAAGGCTTCCTCGCGCGCGGTGACCATCGCCGGGAGGTCACTCGCCGAGGTCGTCGAGCTGTCGATCAGCGAAGCTGCGGCGTTTTTCGACGAATTGGCTGCCGGCTCGAAAGCGGGTGCGCGGTCAGGCTCGAAGTCGAGCGCGCGCTCGGGCGAGGAATCGGGCGCGCAGTCGGGCAAAGCTAAGCGCCCGGGCGCCGCGGTGCACGCGACGCTCCCCGAAAAGATCGCCGCCCCCATCTTGAAGGAGGTCGGAGAGCGCCTCCGTTTCCTGCTCGACGTCGGGCTCGGCTACCTCACGCTCGGGCGCTCCGCAGGGAGTTTGTCCGGTGGCGAGGCGCAGCGCATTCGGTTGGCGACGCAGATCGGGAGCCGCCTGGTGGGCGTGCTCTACATCCTGGACGAGCCGTCGATCGGCCTCCACCAGCGGGACAACGGCCGGCTGCTCGACACGCTCAAGCGCCTGCGGGACCTCGGCAACACGGTCGTGGTGGTCGAGCACGACGAGGACGCCATCCGGGCGGCCGACTACCTCGTCGACCTCGGACCGGGCGCAGGTCGTCATGGCGGCGAAGTGGTCGCCCGCGGCACGCTGGCGGAGCTCATGCGGGACAAGCGCTCGCTCACCGCTGCCTATCTGCGGGGAGACCGTGAAGTTCCCATGCCCGAGAAGCGCCGCGCCATCGACAAGAAGCGCTCCATCGTCGTGAAGGGCGCGCGCGGCCACAACCTGAAGAAGCTCTCCGTGCGCTTCCCGCTCGGCACCTTCCTGTGCGTGACCGGGGTGAGCGGGTCCGGCAAGTCGACGCTCGTGAACGAGACGCTCTACCACGCACTGGCCCGGCACTTCTATCGCAGCAAGGCCGTCGCGGCGCCTCACGACGTCATCGACGGGCTCGACTTCGTCGACAAGGTCATCGACGTCGATCAGTCGCCCATCGGTCGCACGCCGCGCTCCAACCCGGCGACGTACACGGGGCTCTTCGCGCCGATTCGCGATCTGTTCGCGAACCTCCCCGAGTCGCAGATGCGAGGGTACGGTCCGGGCCGCTTCTCGTTCAACGTGAAGGGAGGGCGCTGCGAGGCGTGCGAGGGCGACGGGCTGGTGAAGATCGAGATGCACTTCCTCCCCGACGTGTACGTGCCCTGCGACGTGTGCCGCGGCCGCCGCTACAACCGCGAGACGCTCGACGTCTACTACAAGGGAAAGAACATCGCCGACGTGCTCGACATGACCGTCGACGACGCGCTCGAGTTCTTCGACGCGCTTCCGGCCATCAAGCGGAAGCTCCAGACGCTGCACGACGTGGGGCTCGGCTACATCCACGTGGGCCAGTCGGCGACCACCCTGTCGGGCGGCGAAGCCCAGCGCGTGAAGCTCGCCGCCGAGCTGTCCAAGCGCGCTACGGGGAGCACGCTCTACATCCTCGACGAGCCGACCACCGGCCTCCACTTCGAGGACGTGCGCCTGTTGCTGGAGGTGCTGCACCGCCTGGTCGACCTCGGCAACACGGTGGTCGTGATCGAGCACAACCTGCACGTGGTGAAGACGGCGGACTGGGTGATCGACCTCGGGCCCGAGGGGGGCGAGGGGGGTGGGCGGATCGTGGCCGAAGGGACGCCCGAGGAGGTGGCGCGGGCTCGCGAGTCGCATACGGGCGAGCACCTGGCGGGTCTGCTGGGACGCTAGACGCGTGAAGGATCCCGAGGCTCCCACCGTACCGGCGCGTGTGCCTTGCAGTTCCTGACGAAGTACCTTTGGATTCCGGGGGAAACCAGCGTCGGCGAGCCGGCGTAGGGTGATGGGCCGGCGCAGCGGGTGGGGCGCCCCGAGCCACAGAATACGGAGACGTACATGGTGACCCGAGAGGATCTCGAGAGCTACTTGCTTCGCATGGACCGCGAGTACGAGGAACTCGACCCGGGGATGTTCCTGGTTCGCGGCAAGAACAGCGAACTCCCCATGGTCGTGCACCACGCGGATGCCCTGCTGCTCATCCGCATGAAGCTCATGGACATGCCGGCGCCCGAGGACGCAAAAGTCGAGCTGTACCGCACGCTCCTCGAGCTGAATGCCTCCGACGTCGTGCACGGCGCATACGGTATCGAGGAGGGAGAGTTGATCATCAGCGATACGCTCGAGCTCGAGACGCTGGATTTCCATGAGCTGCGCGCTTCCATGGAGTCGATGGAGCTCGCCGCCGTGAGTCACATGGACAAGATCCGCGGTCTGGCGGGTGTCGCCGCGGGCTCCGAAGCGAAGGTGGGGAGCTGAGGATGGGCATCTTCCAGAAGCTGTCGACGGTCATCAAGTCGAACATCAATGACCTCATCTCTCGGGCCGAGAACCCCGAGAAGATGCTCAACCAGATCATCCTCGACATGCGGGACCAGCTCGCGAAGGCCAAGCGAGAGGTCGCCGCAGCGATCGCGGACGAGCGCAAGCTCAAGTCGCAGGCAGAGGCCGAAGTCAAGCAGGCGCGCGACTGGCAGCACCGCGCCATGCTCGCCGTGAAGGAGAACCGCGACGACCTCGCCAAGCAGGCACTGATTCGCCAGCAGGAGCACACCGAGCGGGCACAGGTGCTGCAGCAGACGTGGGAGACCCACGCTGCCGAGACCGAGAAGCTGAAGGGCTCGCTGCGTCAGCTGAACGACAAGATCGAGGAGGCGAAGCGCAAGCGGAACCTGCTCGTCGCCAAGCAGAAGCGGGCCCAGGCGCAGCGTCGCATCCACGAGACCATGTCGGGCCTCTCCGATACGTCGGCCTTCGAGACGTTCAACCGCATGGCCGAGAAGATCGAAGACGAAGAGCGCCGCACGCTGGCGCAGGCCGAAGTCACCGAGGCGATTCAGGGCGACTCGCTCGAGAGCCAGTTCCTCAAGCTCGAGGCCCACACCGGTGGCGCCGACGTCGAGGACCGGCTCATGGCGCTGAAGGCCGAGATGGGCTTGATCGCGCCGCCGAAGCCGGCGGAACAGGCCAAGCAGCTCGGCACGGGCAACTCGCAGGCCCACGACGCGGACGTGGAGGACGTGCCCGAGAAGGAAGCCGCATCGATTCCGGAGGCGCAGCTGCTCTCCGAGTTCGACAAGCTGGAGAAGCAGAAATAGTGGACGTGGTCTACCTGAACGGCAGGTACGTTCCCAAGTCGGAAGCCGCGGTCCCGGTCGAGGATCGCGGCTTCTTGCTTGGCGACGGCGTCTACGAGGTCGTGCCGTTCTACGAGGGGGTGCCGCTCTTCATGGAGCGCCACCTCGACCGCCTGCGCTTCAGCCTCTCCGAGGTTCGCATCGACTTCGACGCCGATGACGTCGCCGACGTGGCGCGACAGCTCGTCGCGAGGAACGGCCTGGATCAGGCAGACCGGTCCATCGTCTACGTGCAGGTGACGCGTGGCGTTGCGCCCCGCACGCACTACTTCCCGGAGAAGCCGGTTCCGCCGACGGTGTTCGGGTACGCCAAGGCGTGGACGCGCCCCGCGGACGACGCTTGGGGGCGTGGCTTCGCCGCCATCACCGTGCCCGACCGCCGCTGGCTGCGCGTCGACATCAAGACGATCAACCTCCTGCCCAACGCGCTCGCCTTCCAGGCGGCCAAGGACGCCGGGGTGGACGACGCGATCCTCGTCCGCGAGGGCGTGGCCATCGAAGGTGCCCACCAGAACTTCTGGGCCGTCATCGACGGAGTAGCGGTGACGCACCCCACTACGAACCTCATCCTTGCGGGCATCACGCGCGGCGTCGTGCTGGAGATTGCGCGGGCGGAGGGCATTCCCGTCGAGGAGCGCGCGATCCAGGTCGAGGAGCTGGCACGGGCCGAGGAGCTCTTCTTCACCGGGGCCACCGGTGAGGTGCGCCCGTGCGTGCGCGTGGACGGGAGGGCGATCGGGGATGGCAGGGTCGGGCCCGTGACGCGAGCGCTGTCGCGCGCGTTCCTCGCGCTCGTCGAGAGGACCAAGGAGGCTGCGGCGGTCGCTCGATGAGTCGCGACTTTGTCGCGGTACGGAGAGTCGCGGTACGGAGGGTCGCCTTACGGAGGGTCGCCTTACGGAGGGTCGCGGTACGGACGGCCGCGCTGCTGGCGACGGCACTGCTGACGGCGTGTCTGCGCGCGTCGGGGCCGAGCGTTTCCGGTGTCGTCGACGCCGCGGCTGGCCAGCAGGACGCCCTGCGCGCCGTCTATCTGGGGAGCGGCGGGTGGATTCTCGAGCACGCGGGCAACACGGTGCTCACCGGACCGCTCTTCACGAACCCGGGGCTGGTCACCACAGGTCTCCTGCCGATTCGCTCGGACAGCGTGCTCGTCGACCGCTACATGTCGAGGTACGACGTGTCGGACGCGCTCGCGATCCTGGTGGGGCACGCGCACTACGACCACCTCATGGACGTGCCGGGTGTGGCGCGCCGGCACGCACCGAGTGCCCGGATCGTGGGGAGCCGGACCACAGCCAACACGCTCGGGACTTGGGCTGGCGTGCAGGACCGCGTGGACCTGGTGGACGACTCGGCCGCCGACCAGGAGACGGTGGGGCGCTGGCTGCGCTATGGCGATCGCGTGCGCGTCATGGCGCTCCGCTCGCACCACGCGCCGCACTTCGACGGCTACACGCTCTACCGAGGCACGCGCGACACACCGCGCACCGAGGAGCCGCGCTGGGCCACCGACTGGGTCGACGGCGAGACGTACGCGTTCCTGATCGACTTTATGGCCGGTCCCGACTCGGTCGCGTACCGCGTCTACTATCAGGACGCGGTCGCCCCGGCTCCGGCGGGTTTCGCGCCCGATGCGCTCATTGCCGAGCGGCCCGTCGACGTGGCGATTCTGGTGCCGGCGACGTTCGACCAGGTCGACTGGCACCCCGAAGCGTTCATCGAGAACCTGCAGCCGCGCTACGTGCTACTCGGCCACTGGGAGGACTTCTTTTCCCCGATGGACGTGCCCACGCACTCGATGTTGCTCACCGACATCCGCCACTTCGAGCGGCGGCTGGAACGCGTGTTCGACGGCGAGTGGTGGCGGCCCGACCGCTGGACCGAGCTCCGGCTGCGGTGAACTGTCGGCTACTTCGGCACTTTCCTCGAGATGTTCAGCGTGGCGCGCGCTTCCTCGCCGCTGTACGTGCCGACCCAGACGTTGTAGAGGCCCGAGGCAGCGTTCGGCAATGAGACGAGCGGATTGCTGTTGCCGGCGGAGTCGTCATCGCACAGCCACTCCCCGCTCGGCGTGTTGATGAGCAGCGTCGTGTCGTCGTCGCTTCGGGCCGAGAAGTGCAGCTCACCGCTCCCGGTGAACCTCACGTTGAAGCTCGGCGCCTCGGAGACGTTGCCCACCGTGCACCCGCCCACGTTGACGTCGATGTCGCCGCCGGCCCGCAGCGACACCGTGTGCGGATCCGGCGAGAAGCTCTGAGCCAACTCGACGCTTCCGAACAACGGGTCGAGGATGAAGCTGGGAGCCCCCTCCCCGAAGATGTCGGGGTCCAGTTCGGTGAAGAACACCCTGGCGTCGTGGTATTGGTTCTGCGTATAGCCGCCGACGAGGATCACGTACAACCCACTCTCAGGGTCTTCGATCTGTATGCGGTGGTTCAGGCTCCCGTGGCTGTCGTCATCGCATAGGATCTCGCCCGAGGGCGTCTCTATGAGAAGCATCGTATCGATGTCACTCTCGACGTAGACGTACAGGTCCAGGACGCCGGCCTCGTACTCCAGGCCCATTCCGCCGCTCTCGGCAGAGTAGTAGTGCGACTCACCGCCCACGGCCATGTCGTGGCGAGTGAACGTGGCGGGCCATTGCTCGGGCCCCCAGAAGCGCTCGAGCTGTCGCGGATCGGCGTATGCGTCCCACAAGCGCTCGACCGGGACGGGGTAGTCGGCGATGACCGTGAGCGTGAGGGTGCTCGCGTTCGAGATGATCGAGGTGATGGGCATGTCTACTCCTCCGCGTCCTTCGAGGGGCCCTCTCGGCCGGGGTGATCAGCCAGCACGGCGTCGAGCTGGCTGAAGCGGGACATCCAGAGTGATTCGAGCTGATCGAGCAGTCGACGCGCACGGGCGAGCTGCTCGGGGTTACCGCGCACGATCCGCTCACGTCCGCGCGCCTGCTTCGTGATCAGCCGCGACTCCTCCAGCACCGCGACGTGCTTTTGGACCGCCGCGAACGACATCTGATATCGGGCGGCCAGGGCTGATACCGACACCTCCTCGCCGGCCATCACGCGGGCGACGATGTCCCGCCGCGTGGCGTCAGCGAGGGCACGAAAGAGTCGATCGAGCTCGGCGTTGGACATGGGAGAATATACAACCATATGGTTGTATATAGTTGCTCCGACCCGCTCGAGCAAGCAGGCGCCGGAACCGCACGGCGTTGACCGGTCCCCCGCGCACCCGTATAGGTCCCGGGCGAACGCTGACACCCGACTCCCTCCCAGGAGACTCCATGAGAGCGCCTGCGCTGCTCGCGCTTGTGCTGGCAACCGTTGCTTCATCCCTGGACGCCCAAGCGCCCCCTGCGGTTCGGGAGGGGCGCGCGCTCCGCATCGGGATGATCGGCGCGGGCGCGATGGGCGGCCCGATCGGGCTCGGGCTCGCGGCGGCGGGCCACCAGGTCGTGTTCTCCTCCCGCAACCCCGGTGAGCTGCTGCCGCTGGTGCAACAGGCGGCGCCGCGCGCGACTGCCGCGTACTCCGACGCCGCGGCCTACTTCGCCGACGTCGTCATTCTGGCAACTCCGCCGGTCGCGTTCGAGCAGCTTGGCCGGGACTATGGCGCGCTCATGCGTGGCAAGATCGTGATCGACATCAGCAATCCTCGCCTAGATCGCGAAGGACCCATCACCAACGAGTGGCTCGCCCGGGGCACGGGGGTGTCCATGGCCGAGTTCTTTCCCGGGACGCGCTTCGTGAAGGCGCTCAACACGGTGGCTCCCCGCGATTTCGCGAACCCGCTGCGCAACGGCGTGCGGGTCGGGGTGCCCATCGCCTCGGACGATGCAGAGGCCGCACGCGTGGTCATGCAGCTCGTCCGCGACCTCGGGCTCGATCCGGTGATCGCGGGGCCTCTCGCGCGCGCGAAGGAGTTCGACCGCGGCACCTCGATCTGGGAGACCGGCGCTTCGGCGCAGGCGATCCGGGAGGCGCTCGGCATCCGCTGATTGCCGAAGCGGGAGAGAGGATCGAGAGCGGCGCACCTCAGGGGTAGATGAGGTACGGCGCGCGCAGCTGCTCGAACGCCTGCAGTTGCGCGTCCCAAGCCGCCGTCAGCCGGGCCGGCTCGAGACCCGCGTCGATGCCCAACCGCAGCTCATCCGTCCCCGCGAGCCGGTCGATGTGGGCGACGTTCCATGTCCATTCAGCGCCCGAGGCTCGACGGGCTTCGACCAACATCGCCACCGCGACGCGTGGTGCGTCGAAGTCGGACGTCATTTCTACGAGCCGCACGCCGTGCACCTCGACGCCCTCGAACTTGCCGTCGCTCGGCTCGACGGGCGTGAACGTGGCCGCCTCGAAGCGCACGCCCGCGAAGCCGTAGCCGTTCAAGGTCGCGGCGAGCGCCGCGCCGTCGAGCCACGGGGCACCCACCCACTGGAACGCGCGCTCCGTCCCGCGCCCGACCGAGAGCGGCGTCGCCTCGAAGAGGCAGGTGCCAGGGTAGGCGAGCGCGCTCTCGAAGGAGGGCATGTTGAGCGAAGGCGCGACCCACGGTAGCGCTGTCTCCACGAACGTGTCCGAGCGCTCCCAGCCGTCGACGGGAACGACGTGCAGCTCGACATCGATGCCGAACTCGCCCACGTAGAGGCGCGCGAGCTCACCCGGCGTCATCCCGTGCCGCATGGGCACGGGAAACATGCCGACGAAGGTGGCGAAGCCGGGGTCGAGCACGTTTCCATGCACGACGTCGCCGCGGATAGGGTTAGGACGATCGAGCACCAGGAACGGAATGCTGTTCTCTCCCGCCGCACGCATCGCATACGCCATCGTCGATACGTAGGTGTAGTAGCGCGCACCGATGTCCTGCATGTCGAAGAGGAGGACGTCGATGCCCTCGAGCATCTCGGGTGTGGGCGCGAGCGTGAAAGTGTAGATCGAGTGGATGGGCAGGCCCGTGCGAGCGTCGACCTCGGTATCGATCGTCACCCCCTCACCCTGGTCTCCGCGAATGCCGTGCTCAGGCGCGAAGAGCGCCACCAGCTCGACGGAAGGGTGCTCGGCGAGTCGGTCGATGCTCGAGCGGCGCTCCCGATCGATGCCGGTCTGGTTGGTGATCAACCCGACGCGGCGACCGGACACCAGGTGGAGCGAATCCGCGAGGAGTACCTCGATGCCTGGGCGGACCGTCCGCTGGGCCGGAGCGTCCGCGGCAGGCGCCTCGGCGCCGCCGCAGCCCGTCAGGACGAGGGCGGCGGCGACGAACAAAGGTGGCGCCCGGCGGGTTGTACGGCCGGTGGGGCCTCTCTTCCAGAGGGCCGAAGCGGTAGCCCGAGGGCCACCGCCATACCACTTTGTTCGTGACATGCGGCAAGCATCGGCGCCACATTGGGCGCCGTCAACGCACCGCACTCCGACGTCCCAGGCCCCCGACCATGCCGCTGTCCCGAATCGCCGCCCGAAGGCTCCTCGCCGGCGCGCTCGGCGTCGTTCTCGTGGGGTGTGGATCGGTGACCTGGGGGCGCCAACCACCGGCGCCGCCGGAGGCACCGGAGCCCGTGGTCGCGGCCGTGCCGATGCCCCTCGTGCCGACGCCGGCCCCGACTCCCGAGCCCGCGCCTCCACCGCCGACCGACACTTCGTCGTGGGCTGAGACCACCTTCGCGCAGCTGACGCTGCGCGAGAAGGTCGGTCAACTCATCATGCCGTGGGTGCTCGGCGACTATGCCCCGGAAGGTTCACCGAGTCACGAGCGTGTCGCCGAGTTCGTCCACAACCAGGGGATCGGCGGCGTCATCATGTCGGTGGGTACGCCCCTCGATGTCGCCGCCAAACTGAACGACCTCCAGGGCCACGCGAAGATCCCACTCCTGGTCGGCGCGGATCTAGAGACCGGAGCGGGGTTCCGCATGCGCGGGGCGATGTACATGCCGGGCTCCATCGATCTGGGGGGCGCTACGCAGTTCCCCTCGCTGATGGCGGTCGGGGCCGCTGGAGACGAGCGGCTCGCCTACGAGATGGGGCGCATCACCGCCGTGGAGGCCCGCGCCGTGGGGATCCACATCCCGTTCGCGCCCGTGCTCGACGTGAACAACAACCCCGCCAACCCGATCATCAACGTGCGCTCGTTCGGCGAGAGTCCGACGGACGTCTCGCGGATGGGTCTCGCGTTCATACGGGGTGTTCAGGAGAACGGGGCGATCGCCACCGGTAAGCACTTCCCTGGGCATGGCGATACGGACACCGACTCTCATCTCGCGCTTCCGGTCATCCTCCACGACCGCGCCCGCATGGACTCGGTGGAGTTTCGTCCCTTCCGGGAAGCGATCGACGCCGGCATAGGCGCGATCATGACCGGGCACATCTCCGTGCCCCAGCTCACCGGCGGAGTCTCGGAGCCGTCGACGCTTTCGTCGACCATGCTCACGGATATCCTCCGTGACGAGATGGGATTCGACGGGCTCGTATTCACCGACGCGATGGACATGAGCGCGATTTCTCGACAGCATCGCCCCGGGGAGGCGGCCGTCCGCGCCGTCGAGGCCGGCGCGGACGTCATACTCATGCCGGCCGACGTCGCTGCGGCGGTCGAGGGGCTCGTGGATGCCGTCGAGTCGGGCAGGCTGAGCGAAGCCCGCGTGGACGCGTCCGTCATGCGCATTCTGCGGGCGAAGGAAGCCCTCGGGCTTCCGTCCGAGCGCTTCGTGTCCCCCGACCGGGTGGGCTCGGTGGTTGGGATACCAAAGCACGGTGTCGTGGCCGACGAGATCGCGGAGCGAGCGATCACTCTGCTCAAGAACGACCGCAATCTCCTGCCGCTTCGCGGCACACGTTCAGCTTCGGTGCTCTCGGTCTCGTTCAGGCGCCAGTCGGACATGCTCGCCGCGCGCACCTTCAATCGCGTGATGCGCGAGACGTACCCCCGGCTCAGCACCATCGACGTCGAGTCGGACGCGGACGCTGCCACGTACGCCAACGTCCTGCGCCGGGTACGCGGACAGAACCTCGTGATCATCAGCACCTACTCGTCGTACGCAGGCGCCGTGGATGCCCTCGAGGATCTCGCCGGGTTCATAGACGAGGTGCGCCGGAGCGGCGTGCCACACGTGATCGTCTCCTTCGGGAATCCATACTTGATCTCCAACTTCCCCGACGTGCAGGCCTACATGCTCGCCTGGAATGGCTCCGAGGCCAGCCAGCGGGCGGCCGCGCGGGCCCTGCTGGGGGGGTTCGACATCGGGGGTCGGGTGCCGACCTCGATCCCGCCGCTCTTCACCCTCGGGGATGGCCTGCAGGTGCCCATGAAGACCCAAGCCGCCGTTGATCGCTAGGCGGTTTGCCGGCACCGGGGCGCTCCTCCTCGGCCTGACATCGTGCGCGAGCGGCCCCGAGGTCCCGGCCGCTCCTGCGCCCCCGGCCACCGCCCTGGATGCCGACGCGCGGGCCTGGGTCGAAAGCACCCTCGCGGGCTTCTCCGACGACGAGCTCATCGGCCAGCTCGTCATCGAGTGGATTCCGGGCGGATACACGTCGGAGTCGAGCGCCGACTTCCAGGCCATCGAGCGGCTCGTCACCGAGTACCACGTGGGCGGCCTCCTGCCATCGATCGGCACGCCGCACGCGTACGCGGCGAAGCTGAACGCGCTGCAGGAGCGCGCCGAGGTCCCGCTCCTGATCGGGTCCGACTTCGAGAACGGCGGCCCAGGCATGCGGATCAACGGAGCGTATGCGCTCCCGTCGATGCTGCCGCAGGGAGGTGGCACCGTCTTCCCACCGACCATGGCGTTCGGCGCCATCCGAGATCCGCGTTTCGCGTACGAGTACGGCCGCATCACCGCGCTGGAGGCACGCGCGAGCGGTGTGCACATGCTGTTCGCGCCCGTGCTCGACGTGAACTCGAACCCCGACAACCCGGTGATCGCCACACGCTCGTTCGGCGGCGACCCGGAGCTGGTGGCCGACCTGGGCGCGGCGTTCGTGCAAGGCGCGCGGGCCGGGGGCGCGTACGCCACCGGTAAGCACTTCCCCGGCCACGGGGACACCGGCACCGACTCGCACGTGGGCCTGCCCGTCGTCGAGGCGGACCGTGCGCGCCTCGATCAGGTCGAGCTCGTCCCCTTCGTGCGCGCTATCCGCGAGGGCGTCGACGCGATCATGACGGCGCACGTGCAGGTTCCTGGTGTGCTCGGCGTCGGAGCACCGCCTGCAACGCTGTCGCCGGAGTTTCTCACGGGACTGCTGCGGGGGGATCTCGGCTTTCGCGGGCTGCTCTTCACGGACGCGCTCACCATGCGCGCCATCACGGACATGTACGGCCGCGGTGAAGAGTCGGTGCGTGCGCTCGAGGCGGGGGCGGACGTGATCCTCTCGCCCGCGAGCGTTCCCGAAGCCATTTCGGCCCTGCGCACGGCGCTCTCTAGCGGCAGGATCTCACGGGCGCGCCTCGAGGAGTCCGCCCGCCGGATTCTCGAGCTGAAGGCGCGACTCGGCCTGCATCGCCAGCGGCTCGTATCGCTCGATCGGGTCGGCGAGGTCGTGGGGTCGGGGGCGCACCTCGCCTTCGCGGACTCCGCTGCCACCCGCTCCATCACGCTGGTGCGCGACTGGAAGGGCATGGTCCCACTGGTGCCGGTGGTGTCGGGCACGACGGCGCATGTGACGTATGCGCCCTCGTCGATGTTGTGGGCGGGCCGCACGTTCTCCCCGGGGCTGCTCGCCCGAGTGGACGACGTCACCGAGGTCAGGCTGGACGAGCGCTCGGACTCCGCCGCGTATGCGGCGGCGAGGAGCTTGCTCGAGCGTTCCGTGCGCGTCGTGGTGAGCGCGTACGTCCCTCCGGCGGCGGGGTCGCGAGCGGAAGCTGTTCCCGCACCGTTCCGCCTCCTGGTCGAGCAGAGCGCGGTGGAGCGCCCGACCCTGCTGATCTCGTTCGGGAGCCCGTACCTGCTCACCGCGATGCCCGACGTCTCGACGTATCTGGTCGCCTGGGGGGACCGCGAGGTGTCGCAGCGCGCTGCGCTCTCGGCGCTGCTGGGCGAGCAGCCCATCGGTGGCCGTCTCCCCATCGACCTGCCGCCGTTCTATGCAGCCGGCGAAGGGCTCGAGCGGGCGGCGGCGGCGGTGCCGACCCTGGTGGCCGAGGCGGTCTATCCGCTCGCCGCCGCGGGCATCGCCGCCGCGCCGGCCCGCCGGGGCGCGAGCGCCGAGCCGCAGGCGCTCGCCTCGCCGGCTGACGTAGGCATGTCGGCGGCGGGGCTCGCGCGCGTCGACTCGATTCTCGCGGCCGCGTTGGCGGACTCCGCCGCCTCAGGGGCGGCGCTCGCCATCGGGCGCCACGGGCGACTGGTGGAGCTGCGCGGGTTCGGTGAGCTCGCCTACGCGAGCGGACGCCCCGCCACGTCTACGTCGCTTTTCGACCTCGCGTCAGTCTCCAAGGTGGTGGGGACGACGAGCGCGATCATGCTGATCGTGGCTGACGGGCGCGTCGACCTGGACGCCACCGTCGTCACCTACCTGCCGTGGTGGTCGCGCGGAGACCCGCGTAAGAATGCCGTCACGGTCCGGCAGCTCCTCCTCCACCGGGGCGGGTTGGCGGCGTTCCGGCAGTGGTTCTTCGAGGTGCGGGGCATGGAGGCGTACAAGAACGCCGTAGCGAACGAGCCGCTCCTCTCGGACCCCGGCACCGAGACCGTCTACTCCGACATCGGCGCGATGACGCTCGGCTGGATCGTGGAGCAGGCGTCGGGCCAGCCGCTCGACGCGTTCCTCGCCGAGCGTGTCTTCAGTCCGCTCGGCATGCGCGAGACGATGTACCGCCCGGGGCCCGAGCTGCGCCCGCGCATCGCGACGACCGAGCTCGACACGCTCTGGCGGCGTGAGCTCGTGTGGGGGCGCGTGCACGACGAGAACGCCGATGCGATGGGAGGGGTGGCGGGGCACGCCGGCCTCTTCGGCACGGCGCTCGACCTGTCGGTGTTCGCGCGCATGATGCTCAACTACGGCGTCGCACCCACTTGCGTGCCTCCTGGCAGCGGCGGCGAGCCGTGCCCCGTCGCGCGTGCGGCGGACCGTCGTTTGTTCGACTCGAGCGTCCTGCGTGAGTTCACGTCTCGACACGACGCCACGTCGTCACGCGCGCTCGGCTGGGACACACCTGCGGGGCAGTCGTCCGCGGGCGACTACTTCACCACGAGCGCGTTCGGGCACACAGGGTTCACAGGGACTTCGATCTGGATCGACCCCGAGCTCGACGTCTGGGTGGTGCTGCTCACCAATCGCGTGCACCCGACGCGCGAGAACACCCGCATCACGGCGCTCCGACGGGCGGTGCACGACGCGGTCGCGCAGTCGATCGTCGACCGTCCGGTCGAGCGGCGCGCGCCCTGAGCGGCGCCGAGGTGGGCCGCCTGTGACGTTCGCGATCGGGGTCGACGGGGGCGGGACCCACGCGCGCGCCGTGATAGTCGACGAGCGCGGCCGCGAGGTCGGGCGTGCCGAGGCGCCCGGGGCGGTGGTCTCCCTGCGGGC
>Ga0194132_10005439_pt1 | contig 20632 bp, 18 predicted proteins | sample TA2KigOf80mmetaG_FD_148612 | JGI IMG/M metagenome (GOLD analysis project Ga0194132, IMG submission 148612) | Freshwater microbial communities from Lake Tanganyika, Tanzania - TA2015054 Kigoma Offshore 80m | ecosystem: Environmental > Aquatic > Freshwater > Lake | place: Tanzania: Lake... | reverse complement strand
AACCGTTCGACCGTGGTCGGGACCTCATCCGGGTGCGAAAATCGTTGCGGACCACCCTTCGCGGGGGTACTTTGTGGCCGCACGGCCGATTTGCGTTTCCAGAGGCGTTCATCTGGGAAAGATCGGCCCACACCTCGCCGAACTCAAGAACCTTCGTGACCTCCAAATCGCCTATTGCGACTCCTCCGACGAGCAGCGGAAGCAGTTGGCCGCGGCGCTGCCCAAGTGCCGGATCGAGTGGGACGGGGGCGAGATCAAACCGACCAAGTAGGGGCCGGAGCACATCTTCGCGCGCGCGGTTCCCTTCGCCCGCGCCGCCGGTATACTACTTCTCTCGATGTCGAGACAATTCGCCCCCACTCCCCACAGGCGACCTGCAATGGGCCAGCCGAACACCGCCGCGACCGCGCCCGCGCAAACCCCGATGAGCGGGGCCGACATTCTCGTTCACGCCCTCATCCGCCACGGGGTCGATACGGTCTTCGCGTACCCCGGCGGCGCGAGCATGCCCATTCACCAAGCGCTCACCCGCGTCCAAGACCGGCTCCGCACGATCCTCCCGCGGCACGAGCAAGGCGGCGGGTTCATGGCCCACGGGTACAGCCGCACCACCGGCAAGGCCAGCGTGTGCGTCAGCACCAGCGGCCCCGGCGCGACCAACTTCGTGACGTGCATCGCCGACGCCAAGATGGACAGCATCCCGGTGATCTTCGTCACCGGCCAAGTGAGCACCGGCGTGCTCGGCAACGACGCCTTCCAAGAAACGCCGATGGTGGAAATCTGCCGCGGCATCACCAAGCACCACTACCTGCTCACGCGCACCGAGGACATCACCCGCGTGGTGAAGGAGGCGTTCCACATCGCCACCAGCGGGCGGCCCGGCCCGGTGCTGATCGACGTGTGCAAGGACGTGCAGGTGAAGCAGATCGTGCCGGACTGGGACCCGCCGATGGACCTGCCCGGCTACCGGCCCATGCGTAAGGCCCCGCGCCCGGAACTGGAAGCCGTCATCGCGGCCATCCGCGCCAGCAAGAAGCCGTTCATTTACGCGGGCGGCGGGGTGACGCACAGCGGGGCCGCGGCGGAGCTGCGCGAGTTCTGCGAACTGGTCGGCGCGCCCGTGGGCCTGACCGTTCACGGCCTCGGCAACTTCCCCTCGGAACACTACCTGTGCCTGCAAATGCTCGGCATGCACGGCACCGTGTACTCGAACTACGCCATCAACGACGCCGACCTGCTCGTCGCGCTCGGCGTGCGGTTCGACGACCGCGTAACCGGCAAGCTCTCGGAGTTCGCCAAGCACGGGAAGATCGTCCACATCGACATCGACAAGTCGGAGATCCACAAGAACAAGTTCGCGCACGTCCCGGTTCACGGCGACCTCAAGGCCGCGCTCTCCGGGCTGAACGCCATGCTGAAAGAGGAGCGCAACGCCGACCTCGTGTCCGGCGGGCGCTACACCGACTGGTGGCGGCAGGTCGATCACTGGCGCGAGAGCGAACCGCTGCGGTTCGCCGAGCCGGGCAACGGCGCTATCATCCCGCAGTACGCCATCAAGCGCCTGTGGGAAATCCTCCGCGACCGCAAACAACTCGACACCACGATCATCACCACCGGCGTCGGCCAACATCAGATGTGGGCGGCGCAGTTCTTCCACTTCAACAAACCGCGGAAGTGGATCACCAGCGGCGGGCTGGGCACGATGGGCTTCGGGCTGCCGAGCGCGCTGGGGGCGAAGGTCGCGTACCCGAACGACCTCGTCATCGACATCGACGGCGACGGCAGCTTCCTGATGAACGTGCAGGAACTGGCGACCGCCTACGCGGAGAAGATCCCCGCGAAGGTGCTGCTGCTGAACAACCAGCACCTCGGCATGGTGATGCAGTGGGAGGACCGGTTCTTCGGTTCGAACCGCGGGCACACGTACCTCGGCGCGGGCGAGGACCAACCGCCGTACCCGGACTTCTGCAAGATCGCGGAGGGCTTCGGCGTGCCGGCGCGGGGCATCACCGACAAGGCCGACCTCGACGCGGCGCTGGTCGAACTGATCGAAGCGCCGGGGCCGTTCCTGCTGAACGTCCACGTCCCGCACCAAGAGCACGTGCTCCCGATGATCCCCAGCGGCATGACCGTGAAGGACATCATCAAGACGTAGGGCGCGCTGTTGTGCGCGGGCGCGTTCTGCGAGAGTGACAGCGCCCGCTCACGGGAGGTGCCCCATGATGGAACTGATCGAACCAGTTCAGTGTTCGAAGGCGGCGTGTTGAAACTCTGTGAGCCGATCTCGGAACTGACGGACGGCGACCGCGTCGAACTCACCCTCGTGCGCGTCTCGACCCCGAACGCGCCCGCGGTACAGCCTGCCGACCCGGACGACGATTACGACTTGCTGGCCGCCCTGAACGCGACCCGATTGGCACAGGGCGAGCGCCAGCTGATCCCGCCGGCAGAGGTTCGCTGATATGGCGAGCGTCGTGCTCGACGCGGGGCCGCTCGGCCTCCAACGTCGGGCACCTCGCGCGGTTCTTCCCGGCCGCGTTGTGGTCGAACGTCGCGCCGTAGCGCGCCCTTCCGTCATTCCCGTTGGCCGCCCGCGGCGGTACACTCTCCCTCGTTCGCCCGCCCCGCCGCGAGGGACCGATGCCGATCCGCCTCACGTGCCCGTCGTGTTCGACCGCGCTCTCGGTGAAGGACGAGTTCGCCGGGCGCGCGGTGAAGTGCCCGAAGTGCAACGGCGTCATCCCCGGCAGCAGGCCCGCGGCCCCGGCCCCCGCGCCCCCCGCGGACCCGCCGCACGCGCCACCGAAGGCCACGCCCGTGCCGGGCAAGCCGGTGCCCCCGCGCGCCGGCGGCGAACCCGCCGCGCCGGGCGCGAAGATCAAGGGCAAGCCGGTCGCCGGCGGCGACTGGGCCGAACCCGTGGACGACGACGAACCGGCCCCGCGCCGCAAGCGCCCGGCGCGCCGCCGCGACGACGACGATTACAACGACCGCCCCGCGCGCCGCGACCGCGGGCCCGCCGGTTCCGGCGGCGGGGCCGGCGTGGTCCTCATCATCTGCTGCACCGTGCTGCTCGTCTGCGGTGGCCTCGGTTACGGCGTCTACCGCTTCGTGATCGGCGTAAAGGAAACAGTGGAGAAAGGGGCCGACGACATCCAGCGCGCGTTCTCGCCCGTCACCCTCAAGAACTACGAGCAACTCGTGATCGGCAAGACGACGCGCGCGGACGCGGAGAAGGCCCTCGGCGCGGGCCGCATGGCGACCCCCGATGACATCGAAACGGCATTCCCCAACGACCTCGACAAGGTGGACCGCTGGATGTCGCTGGTGTTTCGCAACCGCGCCGTGATCTGGCAGAAAGACGACGACCGGCTGCTGTGCGCGTTCCACCCGAACGCCGAGGGCGCGGCCCGGCTCCAGATGAAGGAGTGGCGACCCAAGAACGGCGCGCACCTGAGCGCGGGCGAACAAAGTGACACGGAGTTCGTCCGCAAGTACCCGCCGCCGGACCCGAACGCGCCCAAGCCCAGCCCGCCGCAGGCCGGGGACAAGACCGGCCCGGTCATCACGGTGTCCGCCGCGGACCTGATCGACGACTACAAGAACGACCGGCTCGCGGCCGACAAGCGCTACCTGAGCAAGAGGCTGCTCGTTACGGGCGTCGTGGACTCGTGGGAGAACGACTTCACCGCGCACGTGGTCGCGCCGGACAAGCCGACGATCATCCGCGTGGTGTTCCTCGACGAGCAGCGGGCGCAAATCGCCAACTACAAGAAGGGCGACACGATCCGGTTCCGCGGCACGCTCACCTCGGGCATCGGCATCATGGCCGTGAACCGCGGCTGGATCGTGCCGTAGCGCGCGCCGGTTCCGGACCGTTCACCCCGAGGAGTACCCCCGTGCCCAAGCGCATCGACTGGCTGTACCACCGCAACTCGTGCGTCACCTGTCAGCGCGCCGAGGCGTGCCGCACGAAGTTGGGCGCGACCGTCGTGGAACAGGTGGACGCCCGCAAGGTGCGGTACGGTCCGGCCGCGGCGCTGGCCCTGCTGGACGGCATCGACACGCTCATCGTCGCGCGCGGCAAAACCGTCGTGACGAACCGTCTGAACAGCGAGTTACACGAGCGCTTGGACGACGCGGAACTGCTCGCGCGTCTCATCGGGCCGACCGGGAACCTGCGCGCCCCGACCGCGCGGGTCGGCCGCACGCTGATCGTCGGGTTCAGCGCCGAGGTGTACGAACACCTCTTGCGCGCGCGCAAGGCGTGACGCGCGCCGCGCATCACACGCCCTTCGGCACGGCCCAGTGGTCGGCGCGGTACTTGCGGCGCAGCATCGCGTTCGCGTCCGCGCCGTTGGTGATCTGCTCCTTCACCGGGTCGAACTCCAGCGTCTTCCGCAACCGGCCGCTGATGTTCGCGAGGTGGCAGATGCCGGCGGAGATGTGCCCGACGTCCACCGGGGCCGCGAGCTTACCCCCCTTCAGGCACGCGTCGATGAAGTTCTGGTGGTGCGCCGGCAGGTCGATGCGCCCGGTCATCTCTTCGAGCGGCTTGTTCTTCTCGCCGTACATCTTCCAGCCGATGGTGTGCCCGATGATCAGCATCCCCTTCGTGCCGTAGAAGGCGTTGCCGTTCTCGTAGCCCTCCTGCACGTAGGGCGACCAGATGCGCTGTTCGTACACGAACTGGCGCGGCTTCTTCCCGCCGTTGCCGGGGTCGTACTCGCACACCACGTACTGCGTGTCCGGCCACTCTTGGTCGTCGTCGAAGAAGCTCTTGCCGCCGAGCGCCGCGACGCGGTTGGGGAGCGCGTCGAGCCGCATCCCCCACACGCCGACGTCGACGTTGTGGACCCCGTCGTTGCCCATGTCGCCCGCGCCGTAGTCGAGGAAGAACCGCCACGAGCCGTGGACGCGGTTGGTGTAGAACGGGGCCTCCGGCACCGGGCCTTGCCACAGCGCGTAGTCGATGTGCGCCGGCGGGTCGCTCGGTTTCACCTTGCCGAGGTTGCGGCGCAGCTGGCTGTTCCACGCCTTGCCCGCGAGCACCTCGCCGATGGCCCCGTCGTGAATCCGCTTCATCGCCTCCGCGACCGTCTTCGTGCTGCGCGCCTGCGTGCCCACTTGAATGTGGACCTTGTTGCGCGCGGCGGCGTCGATCATCAGCCGGCCCTCGCGGACGTTGTGCGAGCACGGCTTCTCGACGTAGACGTGCTTGCCGTGGTCCGCAGCGAGGATCGCGCCGGGCGCGTGCCAGTGGTCGGGCGTCGCCATCCAGACCGCGTGAACGGCCTTGTCGTCGAGCACCTTCCGCATGTCCTTCTCGGCCTTGACCGCGTGCCCGGCGTCGGTGGCGATCTTGGCCGCGTCCGCGAGCCGCTTGTCGTCGGCGTCGCACACATACGCGATGCTCAGTTGCGGGTGCTTCACGAGCAGGTTCAGGTGCCCGCGGCCCATGCCGCCGCAACCGATGAGGGCGACGGTGAGCTTGTCGGCCGCGGCGACCGCGGGCGCGGCGAGGCCGAGGGCCGCGGCCCCGGCCGCGGTGGACGTCAGGAACGTGCGGCGGGTGGTCATGGCGTGAACTCCGTGGGAGAGTGGGAGGGTTGTGCCGACGGTCGGTGCGCGACGGGCCGCCGCGGGCGCGATGTTACCACGAACCAGTGGCCCGCGCCGCGCGGGAAAACCGACACCCCGAACGGACCCCCGACGCACACCCCGGCCCGCACCATGCTCCTGACCGCGCTCTTCGCCAGCAACTCCGGCCTCCGCGCCGCGGCCTCGTTCCTCGACGTGGTGAGCAACAATGTCGCCAACTCGAACACGACCGGCTACAAGGCCGGGCAGGTCACGTTTCAAGACCTGCTGTACAGCGGGTTCGCGCCGGGCGCGAGCGCACAAGGCGCGCTGCCGAGCGGGAACCAAGCCGGCACCGGGGCGATCCTCGATACGGTCAGCGGCGTGTTCACGCAGGGCGGGCTGACGACCGGCGAAGGCCCGCTCGACCTCGCGATCACCGGCGACGGATTCTTCGCGGTCACGCTGCCCGACGGCAGCACCGGCTACACCCGCGCCGGCAACCTCACCTTCGACAGCTCGGGCACCATCGTGACCGCGGACGGGTTCCGCCTCGCCGGGGGCATCACGGTGCCGGCCGGCACGACGCAAGTTTCGGTGTCGGCCGGTGGCGCGGTCAGCGCCACCACGCCGACCGGCGTGCAACAGATCGGGCAGCTCCAACTGACGCGGTTCCAGAACCCGTCCGGGCTGGTGCGCGTCGGCAACACGACGTTCGTGGCGGCCCCGGCCAGCGGCGCGGGCGCGACCGGCGAGCCCGGCACGAACGGCCTCGGCACCATCGGGCAGGGGTTCTTGGAGCAGTCGAACGTGGACCTCGCCAACGAACTGATCAACCTGCTGATCGCGCAGCGCACGTTCTCGTTCAACGCGCAGGCGATCCAGATCGAAACCCAAGTCCTACAAGCGACCACGGACCTGATCCGCTAGGTTCGGCGCGCCGGGGCCGGTCGGGGCGGGGGCGGCTCGCGATCACTTCCCGAGTCGATCCAGAACGTTCTTCGTCACGCGGGCCACGACCGGATCGTTCCCGCGGAGGCCGAAGCTCCAGTCGGTGCTGCCGACGGTGACGACGGTTCCGCCGCGCGTGTAAGTGCCGATCACCGCTTGCCCGGTGCGGCCCTTCGGCCACTTCTCGTACCACTCGCAATCGTCCGGTGCCCAGCGGGCCGGCGCGGTCGCGAGCACCTCGAAGCCCTTCGGCGTACCGTCGGCGTGCGTGGGGAACGGCAGCCCGTCCTTCCATGCGAGTTCGCAGCCGTCGCACTCGTAGCCCACGGTCTTGTAGTCGGGCAGTTTCGCGCCGAAGGTGTCGCCGCGCTTCAGGTTCGTGCCCGCGAAGAGCCAGTGGTCCGGGCGGTGCGCGGTATAGGCACCGCTGCCGTCCATGAACTGCCCGTGGCTGCGGTGGTACCCGCCCCACAGGAACCCGACGCCGGTGAGCGCGTTCTCCGGCCGGTTCACGAGGTAGTGGCTCCACAGCGACGTGAGCCGCTTGTGGTCGTCGGTCTTGTAGGCCGGGTCGTCGCCGAAGTTCTGCTTCCAGCACGCCAGCGCCCGGCCCTTCTCCTCGGTCCGCACCTGCCAGCAGCAGGTGTTGCCGCTGAAGAACGCGACGTTACCGCCGTCGCCGATGTACTTCTCCAAGTGGTCGCGCATCGGTGCGGACCAGTACTCGTCGTGCCCCACGCTCAGCACGAGTTTGTAGTGCTTGAGCAACTCCGGGCGGAACTCGAGGTCGGAGTTCGCGCAGTAGTCGAGCGCGTACCCGTTCTTTTCCGCCCACTGGACGAAGGGCAGTTCCCAGCGGTTGAACTGCGACTGCTGCGGGCGGTCGAACGAGACCCGGCGGCCCTGCACCTTGTGGCGGCCGTTGTAGGAGTAGAGGCTGTAGCCGCCCCAGTTCGTGTACGCGTTGTAGGTGTTGGTCGCGAGTTGTAGGAGAACCTTGGCGTCCCTGCCCGGCGCGTTCGGTCGCACGACGAAGAACAGCGTGCCGGTGGCTTCCTTCTGGCCCGGCGGCTGGGTGATCATGCGGCACTCGTAGTAGCCGCTGGGCCAGTCGGCCCCGACCTTCAGGGTCGCGCCGACCGGCCACTTGCACCCGTGCGAGGAGGCATCACGCGGGACCTCGTGGACGCCCGCGTTCACGCCGGCGTGCTTCCACACGCTCTTGCGCTCCGGCCCGGCGCGGAAGAGTTCCAGATCGCACTTCGTCGAAGAGATGTGCAGCTTGACCTCGTCGCCGGGCGCGTAGCTGAGCTGATCGGCGTAGCCCTCGGGGGCCTTCGCGTTGGGTTGTGCGGCGCGGGCCGCGCGCGGCGCGAACGGGAGCACGGCCCCGGCCTTCAGTGCGGTTCGGCGCGAGACGGGTTCGTTCATGGCGGCAGCGCGGTGAGGGGGAAGTGCCCGCAGTGTACCGCGGCCCGCGCCGGCCGCAACAACGAAAGCGCTTACCCCGGTGCGGTCAGCGCGGCCCGGCGCTCCGCGGACAACTTCGCGAACGCGCGGGCCGCCGCGTCTTCCGCGATCCGCCGGCTGTGAAAGTAGGCCCACGCCGTCGGTTTCCAGTTCTCGTACTGGTTCATCGGGGCGAGTTTTCGGTACCAATCGTGCGGCAACAGTTCGGACTTCTTGTAGTGCGGGTTCGGGTTACGGTCGTGGCCGAACGACCACATGCCGTGGGTTCCGTTCCTCGGTCCCGCCTCCGAAAGCTCCGGTACGAATCCGCCCCGCGCCAGCGCGCGATACCCTTCGGCGCGCGTGTCGCACCGCTCCTCCAGCCAGTCCGCGAACACCAGCCGCGTTTGCCAGTCGTGGGGGTTCGCGTCGAGCGCCGCGTGGAAGTCGTCTTCGCTGGTCACGGCGACCCCTCCGGTGCGGCGAACGCGGTCGCCGCGGCGTCGTCGGCGGCGCGGCGGGTGTCGTAGAACCGCCACGAGCCGCTGTCGTGGAAGGCGTCGCCGCGCCCGCACCACGCGAACCAGTCCGGCGGCAGCATGCACGGGTGGTACTTCTGGTCCACCGACGCGGGCACCGCTTCCTTCGTGCCGAGGATGTAGTGCCGCGCGCCGCCGGACGACTGCACGCACAGCACCGGGTTCAGCCGCAGCCGGCCCAGCTCGCGGAACCCGGCGGCGCGCGGGTCGTTGCGCTCGTCGAGCCAGTCGGCGAACACCAGCCGCGTCTGCCAGTCGGCCGGGTCCGCGTCGAGCGCGGCTTGGAAGTCGTCTTCGGTGGTCACGGTTCGTCCCCGCGGATCGTCATAGGATGATACACGACGCGGGCCGCGGGAGGGCGCGATGAGCGAGCCACAAGCGAAGACGGTGCTGTTCGTGTACGGCACCTTGAAACGCGGCGGGCGGAACTTTTTCCGCATGGCCGGGCAGCAGTTCGTCGGCGAGGTGACGACCGCGCCGGGCTACCGCGTGATCGACCTCGGCGCGCACCCCGGGTTGGTGCGCGACCCCGCGGCCGGACTCGCGATTCGCGGCGAGCTGTTCGCGGTGGGCGCGAATTGCCTCGCGGAGTTGGACGCCTTCGAGGAGGTGCCGGGGCCGTTCGTGCGCGAACTCATCGACGTGCCCGGCCACGGCGAAGTGTGGGCGTACTACATGAACACGCCGGTGCCCGCCGGCGCGCGCACCGGCGACCACTGGCCGCTGTGATCGCGGCGCGTCTTCTTCTGGGGCCGGCCTCAGTGAGGCCGGAGCTACACGACAGGTTCAGCTCCCGGCCTCACTGAGGCCGGCTCCAGAAGACGTGCCCCTTGCCCCGGCGCGGGGGCGGGCGCATTCTGTTACTACCGGCGGGCCGCGGCCGGGACTCTCCCCAACCGCCCGCTCCGGGAGCGCGAAGCCCCGCGGAGGTCGCGTTTGCTCCCCGCTTTGTACGCCCTCACGCTGTTCGTCGGAGCGGCCCTGCTGTTCCTCGTCCAGCCCCTGATCGGCAAACTGCTGCTCCCGCTCGTCGGCGGCACGGCCGGCGTGTGGAACACCTGCATGGTGTTCTTCCAAGTCGTGCTGCTGGCCGGGTACCTGTACGCGCACAAGAGCACGCGCGCGCTGGGCGTGCGCCGCCAAGCGCTGCTGCACCTCGTCGCGCTCGGGGCGGTCGTGTGCGCGTTCAAGGTCGCGGTCGCGGCCACCGGCTCACCCGTTCCCGTCGTGGCCGCCATCCTGCCGGACGATCAGGACTCGTCGCCCCTCGTCGTCGCGCAACTGTGCGCGACCATCGCGGTCGCGGTGGGCGTGCCGTTCTTCGTGCTGTCCACCACGTCGCCACTGCTGCAGCGGTGGTTCGCCTCGACCGGGCACCGCGCGGCCAAAGACCCGTACTTCCTCTACTCGGCCAGCAACGCCGGGAGCCTGTTGGGGCTGCTGGCGTACCCGCTGGTGATCGAGCCGCGGCTGACGCTCGCGCAGCAGCAGTGGGTGTTCGCGGGCGGCGCGATCGGGTACGTCGCGCTGGTGTTCGCGTGCGCCCTCACGGTGTTCCGCGCGCTCCCGCCGCAAGCGCCCGCGCCCGTAGCCACGAGCGCGCCCGGCGAGCGCATCGCGTGGGCGCGGAAGGCGCGCTGGGTCGCGCTCGCCGCCCTGCCCTCCAGCCTGCTCCTCGGCGTGACGACGCACGTCTCGACCGACCTCGCCCCGGTGCCGCTGCTGTGGGTGGTGCCGCTGGCCCTGTACCTCATCAGCTTCATCGTCGTGTTCGCGCGCTGGTCCGACGCCGCGCACCGCGCCGCCGGGCGCGTGACCCCGGTGCTGGTGCTGTTCGCCGCGCTCTCGCTGCTCACCAACACCGCGGAGCCGCTCGCGCTCGTCGGCGTGCTGCACATGGCGGCGTTCTTCGGCGTGTGCCTCGTGTGTCACGGCGAGTTGGCGAAGGACCGGCCCCCGCCCGAACACCTGACCGCGTTCTACTTCTGGATGTCGCTGGGCGGCGCGCTGGGCGGGCTGGTCAACGCCCTGCTCGCGCCGGTGGCGTTCGCGCAGGTGGGCATGGTCGAGTACCCGCTGGCGCTGGCACTGGCCGCGGCCGTGCGCCCGCGCGCCGCCGACCGCGGCGCGCCGTTCCGGGCCGCCGACGCCGCGCTCGTGCTGGGGCTGTTCGCGGCGGCGGTCGCGCTCGTGGTGCTGGTGCCCCGCGCGGTCAACGCCCCGGACGCGCCCGGCGCGAAGGCGCTCCGCGGGGTGCTGACGTTCGGGCTGCCGGGCGCGGCGGTGCTGGCCCTCGTGCGCCGCCCGACCCGGTTCGCGCTGGGCCTCGCCGCGCTGTTCGGCGCGAGCTGCTTCGACACCAACCAACTGGGCGAAACGCTGCACACCGAGCGCAACTTCTTCGGCGTCGTGCGCGTGACGCGCTCGCCGGACGGCAAGTACGTGCGCCTGCTGCACGGCACCACCGTTCACGGCCAGCGCCGGGCCGACGAGCCGGAGCGCCCGCGGCCCATGACCCACTACCACGAGACCGGCCCGGTCGGGCACACGTTCGGTGCGCTCCCGCACAACGGGGGCCGGCGGGTCGGCGTGGTCGGCCTCGGTACCGGCGCGGTGGCCCACTACGCGCGGCCCGGCGACGAGTGGGTCTTCTACGAGATCGACCCCGCGGTCGTGCGCGTGGCCGAGGACGAGAAGTTCTTCCGGTTCTTGGCCGCGTGCCGCGAGCGCCGCGACGCCACCGGGCGCGTGCCGCGCTGCGAGGTGGTGCTGGGCGACGCGCGCCGCCAGCTCGCGCGCGTGCCCGACGCCCACTTCGACGTCATCGTTCTCGACGTGTGCTCGGACGCGATCCCGGTTCACCTGCTCACCCGCGAGGCCGTGCGCCTGTACTTCCAGAAGCTCCGCGCCGACGGCGTGCTGCTCGTTCACATCTCCAACGAGCACCTCGACCTGAAGTCGCTGGTCCGCCGGCTGGCCGACGACCACAGCCCGGCGCTGGTGGTGCGCGAGTGCCGCGACACACCGCTGGAACCGGAGCGCGCCGACGGGAAGACCGATTCGCACTGGATGCTGCTGGCGCGAACGGAAGCGGCGCTGGCCCCGGTGCTGGCCCCGGAGCGCGTGTCGGCCCCGGCGAAGTTCCTGACGTGGGCCCCCGTGACCGGCGCGGACGGCCCGCTGTGGCGCGACGACTTCGCGAACCTGCTCCGCGTGTGGAAGAAGCGCGACGAGTGAGGGAAATTGCGCCACGGACCTTGACTGGTGTTCACGTCCCGTCTAATATAAACGAGTGTACATAACTGGCACGCCGGCAAGTGCCGCTTGTCGAGCGGCACCGCGTTGGCACGGGTGAAGCGTTCACCGTAAACGCAACCGCGCGGTTATCGCGGTGCCGCTGGCCAGCGGCACCTACGAAGCAGGGGACATTCTGATGTGCGCCAGTTGTACTCCAACTTTTCGTTTTGCAACTTCGGAAGGGGCGGGAGGCGCGACATTCTAATAAGCGCGAGTTGTACCAGTTTTTTTCGTTTTGCAACTCGCACAGGGGCGCGGGCGTTGTGCAACCGACTTTGAGTTGTCCCCGCGATAACCGCGCGGCCGGGGTCCGCGGTTCGCGCCGCGCCCATGTGATCCGGTGCCTCTCGGCAAGAGACACCTACTATGAGGAACGCGACCGTTGTGCAACCGATATTGAGTTCGCGCCACACTGCGCCGCGACGCGCGACTGTGACGTTGTTGTTTCCCCCGTGTAACCCATGATCGGCACCCTCGAACTCGGCCTCGTGCTTTCCGTCGTGGCGGTGGCGTGCGCGCTGCCGGGTGCGTTCCTCGTGCTGCGCCGCAGCGCGATGACCTCCGACGCCATCGGCCACGTCCTGATCTTCGGCATCGTCCTCGCGTACCTCGCCACCCGTGACCTCGCGTCGCCGTGGCTCCTCGTCGGCGCGACCCTCGCCGGATTGCTCGCGGTCGTACTCGTCGAGGCGCTGGCGAAGAGCGGGCGCGTGAAGGTCGACGCCGCGCTCGGGCTGGTGTTCGCGGCCCTGTTCTCCGCCGGCGTGCTGCTCGTCAGCGTCACCGTTCGCAACGTCCACCTCGACATCGACATGGTGCTACTGGGCCAACCGGAGTTCGCGCGCGACCCGCGCTGGGAACTGTTCGGCACCGCGGTCGCGCCGGTGTGGGTGTTGAGCGCAGTTCTCGCGCTCAACGTCGCGCTCCTCGTGCTGTTCTTCAAGGAACTGAAGCTCTCGACGTTCGACCCCGGCCTCGCGGCGTCGCTGGGGTTCCGCCCGGGGCGCATCCACTACGGCCTCATGGCGGTGGTGTCGCTCACGGCGGTCGCGGCGTTCGACGCGGTCGGCCCGGTGCTCGTCGTCGGGTTCTTCGTCGTGCCCGCGGCGGCGGCGTACCTGCTCACGGACCGGCTCGCGGTGATGCTGGTGTTGGCGGGCGCGCTCGGCGCGGGCGCGGCGTTCGCCGGCACGCTCGCGGCCTCCGAGTTCAACACCACGATGGCCGGCGCGGTGGCCGCGGCGCTCGGCGCGGCGTTCGCGCTGGTGTTCACGTTCGCGCCGGGGCGCGGTCTGGTCGCGCAGGCCCGGCGGCAGGCCCGACAGCGCCGCGCGTTCTACGAGACGATGCTCGCCGTCCACTTGATGCAGCACGAGGGCACGCCGGAAGAAGCAGAGGAGGCCCGAACGAGCGCCCTGCACGAGCACCTGAGTTGGCCCGCGAAGCAGGTGGCCGCGGTGGTGGCCCGCGCCGCGCGCGCCGGGCTGGTGACGCCCGCCGGCGACCTGCTGAAGTTGACGGAGACTGGGAGAGCGAGAGCGCGCGAAGTGTTGGGCGACGGGGGCAAAAGGCAAAAGGCAGAAGAGGAATAACCACAGAGTTCGCGCAGCGAAGAGAGGACACAGAGCAAGACACAGAACAGAGGAGGCAAAGAATGCAGGGTTTGAACCCAGTCTTCTCTCTTACTCTGTATTACTCTGCTCTGTGTTCTCTCTTCGCTGCGCGAACTCTGTGGTTAATCCTCTTTTGCCTGCTGTCTTCACTCAGGCATCGCGTACGGCAGCTTGTCGGGCGGGTTGGGCGCTTCGACCTTCGGCGCGACCGGCGCGCCGAGGAACTTGTCCACCTTCCACGGCAGGACGATCAGGTCGCGGTCGCCGGTCAGCGTTTGCGTGCCGTTGTCGAGGAACACCGCCGCGGTCACACTCGCCGCGTGCTTGCGGAATACGGGCAGTTCCTGCTTCGCGGCGCTCGTGTCCCACAGGCGCACGGTGCGGTCCGCGCCACCGCTCAGCACCCAGCGGCCGCCGTCCTTCAGCGCGACACTGCGCACCCCGCCCTCGTGCCCGGTCAGCGTGAACGCGGCTTTGTCCTCGCCCACCTTCCAGACGCGGACGAGGCCCGAATCGGTGCCGGCCGCGAGCCACTTCCCGTTCGGGCTGAGCGCGACCGCCGACAGCGGTGACGTGAACTTGCCGTACCGCTTCACCTCGCGCCCGGTGTTCAGGTCGAGCAGCACCAGCGCCCCGTCGGTCGCCACCGCGACGAACTGGCCCTGCGGGTCCACCGCGAGCGCGGTCACGAGGCCCAAGTTGTCCGCGCGCCAACCTTCCTTGCCGTCCGCGGTCTTCCAGTACACGACCGAGCCGTCGAAGCTCCCGCTCACGAGCCACTTACCATTGGGCGAGAAGGCGACCGCGCTCACGAGGCTGGTATGGTCGGCGAACTTCGCGACCTCTTGGCCGGTGGTCAAGTCCCAGACACGCGCGGTGCCGTCCATCGCGCCGCTGGCGGCGAACTTGGCGTCGGCGCTGAGCGCGACGGACCACACGCTCGCCGTGTGCCCGATCAGGCGCTTCAGGTCGCGCCGGCCCTCCACGTCGTAGTAGCGCACGCTGCGGTCGCCGCTGGCGACGACGGCGCGCTTGCCGTCGGCGGTGAAGGCCCAGCCGTTGGCGCTGTCGCCGCGCGCTTCGAGCGGGTCCAGCTCGCCGGTGTTGTCGCGGTTGGTCGGGCCGTTCAGGTTCGCTTGGTACAGCCCGCCCAGTTGCAACTCGCGCACGAGGTCGCCGAACGCCTGTACCCACAGTTGCCGCGTCACGGTGCCGCCGGCGCGGAGCGAGCCGACGTGCTTGACCATCACTCCCGACTGGCTGATCCGAGCGCGGAACTCGTCCGACGTCAGCCCGACCTCGCTCGCCCCGGTGAGCAGATCGACTTCGGCCTCGTACTTCAGCGTGATCGTGCTAACGGCCTCGAACCGGCTCACCTTCGCCCCGGTCTTCGCGACGGCTTCGGCGTAGCGCTTGGCGTCGGCCTCCATCAACTTCAAGCCGGCGTCTTTGCCGGGGTACAGCGCCTTCACGATGTCGGCCTCTTCGCGCTTGTACGCCTTCGGGTTCTTGCCGAGGTAGTCGAGCACCTGATCGGCCTTCGGCAGAATGCCGGTGGTGTGGCACGACATGCACGACACGCCGGCTTCGACCGCGCGGTCGGGGCGCTTCGGGTCGCTGACGATGTTGAGCGGGCCTTTGTCGAGGCGCGCGTTGACCGCGTTCACGAGGTAGTAGGCGTGCAGACCGTTAGGGAGCGCGAAAATGGCCTCGCCGCCGGCGTGCTGGAACGGGTTCTCGGTCAGGCCGCCCGGCCCCAGCGGGAACGCGAATACGTTGCGGCGATCTGGCAGCAACCCGCCGTTGATGCGGTCCACGAGGTTCGCGGGCGGCTCGTCGAAGTCGTAGGTGCGCCAGTACATGCCCTGTGCCGAGTCGTGCCGTTCGAGGACGCGGTTGAAGCGCGAGATGCCGCTACCGTTGAAGCCGACGCGCGCGACGCGCTCCTGCTTGATGTTCTCGGCCGCATCGACGCGAATGAGCTTCTCCAGTTCCGTGAGGCTCGCGGGCAGTTGCAACACGTCGTAATAGAGCGGCGCGCGCGACGCGGTGGCGACGAACCAGTCGGCCCGCACGAGCGGCTGCTTCGCCAGCGTGTGAACCGAGACGGCGCGCGCGCTCACGGAGTCGTCGAGGACACCGTAGGGGTATTCCTGCAAGACGCGATTCCAGACGGTCGCGTCCCAGACGTACCAGCGCAGGTCGATGCGGAGGACGGTGCGGTTGGCGTCCACCGCGACCGGGTTCACGACCTTCGACCCCCACGACAGCGAGTTCACGAGCTTGGCGAGCGCGTTGCGGTACGTTTGCAGTTCCTCGTCACCGAGGCCGGAGTTGTAGAGGTGCGTGAGCGTGAAGTAGCGCTGGAAGCGGCGAGCGCGCTTGTCCATCGGCGCGAGGTCGGCGAGGATCGCGGCGTATACGTCGCTCTGCGAGATGGCGGCGCGCACCGCGACTTCGCCCGCGGGCGCGCCGGCCTCGATCCACCTCTTGAGGACCGCGAGTTCGGCGGCGCTGGGCCGCGGGTTCTCGTCCGGCGGGGGCATCGTGGCGTCGTCGATGCGCTTGTACAGCCGGCTCCCCTTCAGGTCGTTCGGCACCACCTTCTTGCGCGCGACGAGCTTCGCCAGATCGGTGACGTAGTTCATCGCCCCTTCGACGCTGCCGTCCTGCCCGTGGCAGCGGTAGCAGTGCGTTTTCAACACCGCTTGGGCCTGCTTCGCGAGTTGCTGGTGCTCTTTGGAGTCGTCGGCGCGGGCGGGCGCGGCGAGGGCCGCGAGAGCGACGAGGGCGAGCGGGGCGCGGAGAACGGAGCGCATATCGTCTCCCGGTGTGCGCGGGGCGTCTCCTATCCGACGTATCAGAACCCGCGGCCGATTGCCACGTTACGCGGCCGGTACGGGGGCCGCGCTTACGGCTGCGTAGAGTTGGTTCGCGGTGAACGGCTTAGGCAGGAAGTTGTCGGCCCCGGTCGCGAGGGCGTAGTCGCGGTGCGATTCGGACGCGACCGCGGACGCGACGACGACGCGCACCGCGTCCCCGTGCCGCGCCTTCAAGTCGGCGGTGACGCGGAACCCGCTCTGGCCGGGGAGCAGCAGTTCGACGAGGGCCACGTCCGGGGCGTGGGCCGCGGCCAGTTCGACCGCGCGCAGCCTGTCGTCGGCCACGAGGACGCGGCACCCGCGCCGGGCCAGCAGCCGCGCCAGCGCGGCGCGCAAGTTCGGGTCGCTATCGACAACAAGAACGGTAGTGGCGCGCGACACGGCTCTGCCTCCTGTGCGGTCCCGAGCGCGGAAATCGTCCCTGACGTGGGAGAGCTATACCCGGAACGCGGGCGGGCCGCAACAATGACCCCACGGCCCGCGCGCTGGCGCGCGGGCGACTTCAGGCGCGGCGCGAACGCGGGCCGGTCCCGTTCCGCCACCGCCTCAACTGCTCCGAGTGTGGCGCGAACATGGCCCAACCGACCCCCGCGTACCGCATGCCGGCCGAATGGGAACCGCACGCCGCGACGTGGCTCGCGTGGCCCCGGCGCGAGTCCGACTGGCCCGGCAAGCTCGACCTGATCCCGTGGGTGTACGCCGAGATCGTGCGCGCCCTGACCCGACACGAGGACGTGAACCTGATCGTAACCGACGAACCGGCCGCGACCGCCGCGCGCGACCTGCTCGCGCGCTGTAGCGCAGACGTCGGGCGCGTCCACTTCTGGCAGTTGCCCACCGACCGCTCGTGGCTCCGCGACTCCGGCCCCATCTTCGTCTACGACCGCGCGGGCGCGAAGGTGGCGCTCGACTGGCGCTTCAACGCGTGGGCCAAGTACGACGACTGGCAGCAGGACGACCGCGTGCCGGCGTTCGTCGCGCGCGGGCGCAACGTGCCGCGCGTCGAACCGCTGTGCCACGGCCACCGCGTGGTACTGGAAGGCGGGAGCATCGACGTGAACGGCGAGGGGCTGTTGCTCACCACCGAAGAGTGCCTGTTGAGCAAGACGCAGGAGCGCAACCCGCCCATGGGCCGCGCCGATTACGAGCGGGTGTTCGCCGACTACCTCGGCGTTTCGAAGGTGATCTGGCTGGGCCGCGGGATCGTGGGCGACGACACGCACGGCCACATCGACGACCTCGCGCGGTTCGTGGCCCCGGACACCGTCGTAACGGTGGTGGAGCACGACCCACGCGACGAGAACTACGCGATCCTTCAGGAGAACCGCGAGCGGTTGGAAGGGGCCACGGGGCTGACCGACGAGCCGCTGAACGTTGTGCCGCTGCCGGTGCCGCGCCCGCTGGTGTACGACGGGACGCGCCTGCCCGCGAGCTACGCGAACTTCTACGTCGCCAACGGCGTGGTCATCGTGCCGACGTTCAACGACCCCGCCGACCGCGTCGCGCTCGGCACGCTCGCGGACCTGTTCTCCGACCGCGAAGTGGTCGGCATCCACTGCGCCGATCTGGTCTGGGGACTGGGCACGCTGCACTGCATGACGCAGCAAGAGCCGCGCTGACCTCTGTTGGTAGTGACCCGCTTTAGCGGGTCATAGCTCCGATCGCGTTCGCGAAGGTCGCCGAGCTATGACCCGCTGAAACGGGTCACTACCAACAGAGGCGCTACTTCGCCGAGACCAGTTGGACCTCGAAGATGAGGGTGGCGTTGGGCGGGATCGCGCCGGGCGCGCCGCGCGCGCCGTAGCCGAGGTTCGCGGGAATCTTGAGCCGGCGCACGCCGCCCGGCTTCATCCCCGGAATGCCCTCCTGCCAGCCGGCGATGACGCCGCTGAGCGGGAACGTGATCGTCTTGCCGCGGTCCACGCTGCTGTCGAACTTGGTGCCGTCGGTGAGCCAGCCGGTGTAGTGAACGGTCACGGTCGCGCCGGGCTTCACCTCGGCCCCGGTGCCCTCCGTCGCGTCCCACACCTCCAACCCGGACGGGCGCTTCACCCACTCCGCCGCGTCCACTGGTGGCATCTGCATCGTCGCTCTCCTGTCACTTGGTTTCGACCAGTTCGATCTCGAACACGAGGACCGAGTTGGGCGGTACGAGGTTGCCCGCGCCGCGCTCCCCGTAGGCGAGGTTGGCGGGAATCTTCAGTTTGCGGACGCCGCCGGGCTTCATGCCGGGAACGCCCTCCTGCCAGCCCTTGATGACGGCGTTCAGCGGGAACTCGGCCGCCGGGCCGCGGTCGCGGCTGCTGTCGAACTTCGTCCCCTTTTCGTCCGTGAGCCAGCCGGTGTAGTGAACGACCACGGTCGCGCCCGGCTTCACGGGCTCGCCCGCGCCGGCCTTCACGTCCATCACCTCAAGCCCGGACTCGCGCTTCTGCCACGTCCCGGCGGTGTCCTTCGGCATCAGGTGCTTCGGCACGGGCGCGCCCGCGCCGCCCGCGCCGCACGCCAGCACCAGCAGCAGACCCAGCGTTGCTCGGAACATGAGTGTTCCTCCTGAGCTGTTAGCTGTTCGCTGTTCGCCGTCCCTACTTCACTTCAAACAGTTCGATCTCGAACACCAAGACCGAGTTCGCGGGAATACCGGGTCGGCCCTTCTCGCCGTAGGCGAGGGGGGCGGGAATCTTGAGCCGGCGCACGCCGCCGGGCTTCATGCCGGGGATGCCGTCCTTCCACCCTTGAATCAAATCTTCGAGCGCGAACGTCGCCTTCTTGTCGCGGTCGAGGCTGCTGTCGAACACGGTCACTTTGTCGTCGGTGAGCCAGCCGGTGTAGTGGATCGTCACGGTCGATTCGAGCTTCGCGGCGTCGCCCTTCCCCTCTTTGACGTCCCAGATTTCGACGCCGGATTCGAGCTTCTTCCACTCCTTCGCGTCCAGTTTCGGGCGCGCCAGCTTCGCGCTCGGCGGGGTCTTGGCTTCGATCAGTTCGATCTCGAAGATGAGGACCGAGCCGGGCGGGATCGGACCGACCTTGCGGTCCTTGTAGCCCAATTCCGGGGGCACCTTGAGCCGGCGCACGCCGCCCTTCTTCATGCCGGGAATGCCCTCCTGCCAACCGGGGATCAGCCCCTTCAGTGCGAACGTGACCGGCTCGCCGTCGGTGCGGCTGCTGTCGAACTGCGTCGCGTCCTTGTCCGTGAGCCAGCCGGTGTAATGCACGGTTACGATGTCCGCGGGCGTGACCGCCTCGCCCTTCCCCTCTTTCACGTCCCAGATTTCGAGGCCGGACTTCTGCACCTTCCACTCTTTGGCGTCGAGCGGCGGGCGCACGGGCTTCTTGTCGTCGCCGGTCGCGAACGGGACGAGCGCGAACGCGGCCAGCGCGAACACGGTGGTCGGGCGCATGACGATTCCTCGTGAAGGCTAAGCGGGAACGAACCGCGGGCCGAAGCGGTGCGCGAGGGCGGCGCGGGCCGCGGGCGCGAGCCGCGCCGCGGGCAGTTCCAACTTTACCAACCTATCCGCGTTCAGGGCGTCGGCCAGCGCGCGAACCAGCGCGTCCGGGAACAGTGCGTCCGGATCGAGCACCGCGGGCGCGTCCGTCAGTTCCAGTCGCGCGATCAGCCCGCCAATGAAGTTGGCCTGCGGACCGGTGTCGATGATCTGGAGCGTGTGCAGGTGGCGCATGATCGGCGAGCGAGCGAGCGCCGCGAGCGCCGGCCAGTAGTCGGGCCAGCGCACCGGGCCGGGCGGCAGCGGGCTGTCGGTGAACAGGCGGCTGAGCATCTCGGACACCATCGCCCCGATCGCCCCGGTCAGCCCCAGCCCCGCGGGCGCGGCCGGAATCTCGGACAGGCCGAACGACAGCGATTCGAGCGGCAGCGCGCAGCACTCGGCCAGCGCGACAATCGCGTCCGGCGGGGTCACGCCCGTGAGCGTCAGCGCCTTCAAGTTGGTGTACGCGGGCGCGGTGAACAGGGACCGGAGAACGCCCGCTGCGGGGCGCAGCGGCAGCACCTTGAGCGCCGCGAGCGCGCCGAGGTGTTCCGACCGGACCAGCGCCGCAGCCCCTTCGGGCGGTAGTCGGTCGAGTGAGAGTTCCGCGACGCGCGCGAGGTGCGGGCCGTCGAGGGCGTCCCACTGCGCCGCGTCGAACGGCCCGCCGGTCCAGCGGAGCCGCGCGAGCGGGACCGCCGCGGCCCAGCGGTCGAGGTCGCGCGGCGCGGTCTGGAGGTACAGCAGTTCGGGGAACCCGCCGATGAACTGCGCGGTGAACCCGTGCTCGTTCGACCGCACCGAGTACGCGCCGGGGTAGTCGGCGG
>Ga0194132_10005436_pt1 | contig 20637 bp, 18 predicted proteins | sample TA2KigOf80mmetaG_FD_148612 | JGI IMG/M metagenome (GOLD analysis project Ga0194132, IMG submission 148612) | Freshwater microbial communities from Lake Tanganyika, Tanzania - TA2015054 Kigoma Offshore 80m | ecosystem: Environmental > Aquatic > Freshwater > Lake | place: Tanzania: Lake... | reverse complement strand
GAAGTCGGGATAGCCCGGCGTGTCCACCAGGTTGATCTTGTGATCCTTCCACTCCAGGGGCGCGAGCACCGTGTTGATCGTCATCTTGCGGCGGATTTCTTCGGCGTCGAAGTCGGCCGTCGTCGTGCCGTCGTCGACCTTGCCCATACGGTCGATGGCGCCGGCGTGGAACAGCAGCGACTCCACGAGCGACGTCTTGCCAACCCCGCCGTGTCCGACCACGGCGACGTTGCGGATCTTCTCGATGGGGTACGTCTTCACGATCCGTCCTCCTTACGGCTGACGGCGGCGCTGCGCGGTCAGCCCCCCGTGATGGTCGCGCCGGCCGCTTCGCGCAACCGGCGGACGACGAACGCGCGGTCCAGAGCGGCCAAGAACCACCCGGCGGCCGGACCGCTCGACTTGCCCAAAAACGCCGTGTAGATCGCGCCGAAGACGTCGCGGGGCGTCAGGTTCATCTCGGTTTTCAACGCGTGGATCGATTGGTGGAGGCGCTCGCCGTCCGGCACGTCCGCCTCCACGAGATCGGCGAGGCGCGCGACGAACGTCCGCTGGTCGTCGCTGAAGGCGCGCGCGCCGTCCGGCAACGTCTCTTGGAGCGAGAACTTGTAGCTGTCGGGCGCGAACCGATCGAGCCAACGCTTCGCGTCGACGACCCGCGCCGCCAGCTCGGCGCGTTCGGCCGCGGTCAACGGCGTGCCCTTCTCGGCCTCGATCACGGCGGCGAGATCGATGTGCGGCATCTGCACGAGCGAAGCGACCTTCGCGAAGCGTGGCCGGTGCAGCGGCGCCGGGTCGGCCGCGGTCAGCGAGGCGTAGTGAAATGATCGCGCCAAATCGGCGACGTCTTGCGCTTCGCCCGGCGTCGCGGCCGCGAGCTGGCCAGCGAATGCCGCGGCGGCACGGTCAAATTCGTCATAGAGCCGCGGAATCGTCTCCCCGCCGGGATCGAAGTTGATCGCGCTGCGATAGTAGCTGCGCACGATGAGGAACCGCACGAGCTCCGGCCGCAGCACGTCGAGCAGGTCGCGCGCCGCCAGCCCGCGGCCGGCGCTGCTCGACATCTTCTTCCCGCCGACGAGGAACCACTCGTAAGGGATCGGGAACGGCACTCGCACGCCGAAGATGCGCGCCGCCAGCGCGGACGCCGTGTCGTGCGTGCCGCCCTTCGTCATGTGGTCCTTGCCCGCGCCTTCGACGGACACGCCGAGGATCTTCCACTTTGCGGCCCACTCGGTGCGATAAGCCATCTTGCAGCCGCCATCGAACGGCGACCGCGCTCCCGCATGGCCGCAACCGGCGGCCCATGTCACCTTGTCGGGCCGGCACTCGTAGTGAACCAAGCCGCGATCGCGGTCCCAGGCGGTGACGACGGTGGTGCCGATGCGGCCGCATCGCTCGCACAGCATTTGGATGGGATGGCGCTCGGCGCGCTTGCTGCCGGTGATCTCCCGCTCGATCGCCACGATCTCCTCGGCGCGTTCGAGCGCGACGCGGATCGCGGCGTTAAAGCGCCCGGAGCGATAGAGTACGCTGCCGTAGTACACCTCGGGCGCGCAGCCGGCGGCGCGGAAGATCTGCTCGAATTCGCTCGCGTAGTGGGCGGCGAAGCTGGCGGCACCCGCTACGGGAGACGGTACGTCGCACAGCGGCTTGCCCATGTGTGGGGCGTAGATTTCTTTCGGAAGGTCCTGCGGCAGGCCGTCCATCGGATCATAGTCGTCGAAGCCGTACAGGAACCGAACCGGTTCGCCGGCCTCTCGCAGGCCGCGCGCGATCGCGTCGTGCAAAATGACGCCGCGCAAGGAGCCGACGTGCACGAGGCCCGACGGTGTCCACGCGTCGTTCACGACGTACGGTGCTCCGCGATCGGCGCGGATCTCCTCGCAGACCAGATCAACCCACATGTTATGGAACCCTATTGTATCCCGGCGGGCAGCCGATCGCGCAGCCACGCCCGCGCGCCGCCCGCGAGAAAGAACGAGCCGGTGACGACGAGGGCGTCATCGGCGCCGGTTCGCGCGAGCGCGAGAGAGTAAGCCGATTCGCGATCGGGTTCGACGGTGACGTTCGCCGCGTGCCGGCGCACGACCTCTCCGACCACCGTTGCCGGATGCGACCGCGGATGATCGGGCGTCGTCACGATGATCTCGGCCGCCAGCGGCGCGATGATCGGAACCGTCTCTTGGGGGTCGTGCCCAGCGATCATGCCGAACAGCAAAACGATCCGGCGGTTGGGCGCCAGCTCGCGCAGCGTGTCCCGTAGTGCCTGCATGGACGCCGGATTGTGCGCGACGTCGACGATGACGAGCGGCCGGCGCGCGATGACCTCCTCGCGTCCTGGCCAGTCGAGCGCCGCCAGTCCGGCGCGGATGGCGTCGGCGGACAGCTTTCCACCGCGGCGCTCGGACAGCGCTTCGGCAGCGCCGATCGCGACGGCGGAGTTCACGGCTTGGTGCCGGCCGAGTAACGGAAGCTGAAGTGCCGGGTAGATCGCCCGCGGCGTCCGAACCGCGAACGATACGCCGTCCAAGGTCGAGGCCGTGATCGTGATGTGAATCTCGCGGCCGACCTGCGCGACGCGCGCGCCGAGGCGCGCCACGGTCTCCTGCAGCACGCGCTGGGCCTCCTCGGGCTGCGGCGCAAGGACGGCGTCTTGGCCGCCCCGTAAGATGCCGGCTTTCTCGGCCGCGATCTCAGCGAGCGTATCGCCCAAGACGGCCATGTGATCGTAGGAGATCGGCGTGATCACGGACAGCTCCGGGCGACACGCGTTCGTCGCATCGAGCCGGCCGCCGATCCCGACCTCGATCACGGCGTGCGTGACGCGCTCACGGAGGAAATGGAGCAGTGCCAGCGCCACCGAGACCTCGAAGTACGTCGGCGGCCCCCACGGATCGCCGGCGCCGGCCTCCGCGTGCTCTTTGACGGCGGCGATCACGTCCGCCAACGCGTCCTCGGAGATACAGCGCCCATCGACGCGGATGCGCTCGCGATAGTCGACGAGGTGCGGCTTCGTGTACAAGCCGACGCGGCCGCCGTCCGCCCGCAGCAGCGCCGCGAGCATGACGGCCGTCGATCCCTTGCCCTTCGTGCCCGCGACGAGGGTCGTCGCAAGCCGGGCTTCGGGGTTCCCCAGCCGCCGCAACAACGCCTCCATGCGTTGCAGCTTGATGTCGCTGTACGGGATCCGCGGCGTAAGCTCGTAGTTCAGCAGGCCGTCGAGCCAAGCGACGGCGTCGCGATCGGTCATCCGCGCGGCGACACCCCCTCCCCCTCGACGATCGCCGCGGCCGCGGCCAGGGTATTGCGCAGCAGCATCGCGATGGTCATGGGACCGACGCCGCCAGGGACGGGCGTGATCGCGCCGGCGACCGGCTCGACGGCGTCGAAGGCCACGTCGCCAACGAGGCGGTCACCGACTTTGTTCGTGCCGACGTCGATCACGACGGCGCCCGGCTTCACCATGTCCGCGGTGATCAACCCGGCGCGGCCGATCGCGGTCACGAGGATGTCCGCCCGACGCGTGTGCGCGGGCAGATCCTTCGTGCGCGAGTGGCACATCGTCACCGTCGCGTTGCGGGCGAGCAACAGCGCCGCCGTCGGCTTGCCGACGAGGTTACTGCGACCGACGACGACGGCCTCGGCGCCTTCGATGCGCGCGCCGGCCTCGTCGATGAGCGCGATCACCCCCTGCGGCGTGCAGGGCACGAGCTTCGGCTGACCGAGCGCGAGGAGACCGGCGTTTTGCGGACTGAGTCCGTCGACGTCCTTCGCCGGATCCAAGGCAGCGAAGACGGCCGCCGCGTCGATCTGCGGTGGAACCGGCATCTGCGGCAGAATGCCGTGCACCTCGCCGCGCTTGTTCAGCGACGCGATCAGATCGAGCAACTCGGTTTGGGGGGTCGTCGCCGGAAGATGAAACGTCTCGGATCGGATGCCGACCTTGCCGGCGGCTCGCGCCTTGTTGCGCACGTAGACCGCGGACGCCGGGTCGTCGCCGACCAAGATGACCGCCAGACAGGGGCTCGTACCCTTACGCCCCGTAAACGCCGCGACTTCGCCGGCAAGCTGTGTCTGTAAGCGGGCGGCCAATGCCTTCCCGTCCAAACGAACCGCCATGGATCTCCTCATTTCGGCGCGCTGCGAACCGCGCCCACGACAGCAGTGTAACGAAGCGCCAAGTCTCGAGGTTGGAAAACCAGCGATCGAGCCGCGTCCGAGTGTCTTGTGGAGCGGGAGACGGGAATCGAACCCGCGTCACCAGCTTGGAAGGCTGGAGCTCTACCATTGAGCTACTCCCGCGGGGATGGTGGGCGGGGAAGGATTCGAACCTCCGAAGCGCGTCGCGCAACTGATCTACAGTCAGTTCCCGTTGGCCACTTGGGTACCCGCCCGGCCGCAGTTGAGTATAGGTTGCGCGAAAAACGCCGGTCAACCGGCGCGCAGCGCTTCAAGCAGGGAGCGACCGCGTGGATCATTCACGTTTTCTTCACCGCGCGGTGCCATTATGAGAAGCAGGAGTACGAACCATCGCGGTCGCTCCGGCCGCGGGAGGAGGCTGGATTGTGAAATTCAGAAATGGTGCCCGCGTGTTCGTGACGGCGTGGCTGCTGGCTCTGCTGATCGTCCCATCCGACGCGCCGGCACCGGCGCCGCCCGTCGTCACCGTGCTGCACTTCAACGATACCTACCAGCTGGGGCCGGTCGACGGCGGCAAAGCCGGCGGCATGGACCGTCTTGCTCACGTCATCAAGCAGCACCGGGCCCGCTTCCTGAACTCGCTGCTGCTGTTCCCCGGCGATCTGATCTCGCCGTCGATGGAGTCGTCCATGTTCAAGGGCGGGCAGCTCGTCGCTGCATTGAACCTCATTGGCATCGACGCCGCGAGCCCCGGCAATCACGAGTTCGACTAAGGCCCCGAGGAGTTCCGCAAGCGCATCGCCGAATCGACGTTTCCGTGGCTCGCGTCGAACGTGACGGTGCCGCCCGGCGTGCGTGGATTTCCCGGCACGCGCCCGTGGATGATCAAGAACGTCGGCGGCGTGGCCGTGGGCATGATCGGCTTCCTGACGGTCGAGACCTACGACGCGTCTTCGCCCGGGGAGACGCTGATCGCCGATCCAATCGTCCTCGCGAAGGCCCTCGTGCCGATCCTGCACCGCATTGGAGCGCAGGTGACCATCGCGTTGACGCACCTGAAGATGGCCCAAGATCGCCAGCTGCTGGCCGCGGTTCCGGAGATCGACATGGCGGTCGGCGGCCACGATCACCACCCGATGACGCACGACCAGGGCGGGCGAATGGTCGTCAAGGCCGGTTCCGACTCGCGCTGGCTCGGCGTCACGCATTTGACCGTGACGCAGACGCGGAAGACGCGGCACGCGCTGATCGACGTCACCGACCAGACACCCTCGGGCCCGGCGATGGCCGCGCTGGTCAAGCGGTTCACCGACGAGGTGAACCGGCAGTTCGACGTAGTGATCACTGAGGCGACGGCGCCGCTCGACGCGCGCAATGCCGCCGTCCGACAACAGGAAGCGCCGCTCGGCAACCTGATCGCCGACGTCATGAAAGCGGCGATTAACGCCGATGTCGCGATGACGCACGGCGGCGGCATCCGCACGAACGCGCTGTTCCCGGCCGGACCGATCCGCCGCAAGGACGTATTGGCGTGGCTGCCGTTCGGCAACCTCGTCGTCGGGGTGGCGATCCGCGGCGGCGACGTCCAGGAAGCGCTGGAGAACGGCGTCAGCGCCTGGGCCGACGTCGGCGGCCGCTTCCCGAAGGTCTCGGGGATCACGTTCACGTTCACGCCGGCGCGCCCCGTCGGATCGCGCGTCAGCGACATCCGGATCAACGGACTACCGTTGGACGAGGCGATGATCTACCGTGTCGTCACGAACGACTTCATGCTGCGCGGCGGCGACGGATACACGAGCCTGACGCGCGGTCAGGTCTTCGTGTCCCCGGCGAACGGCCCGATCATGGCGACCGCGGTCGCCGACGCGATCAAACGGATGCGCACGGTGAGCCCGCGCATCGAGGGCCGCATTCGAATCGTGCGCTAGCGAGCCGAGGCCGCGTTCGCGCCGTTCGCAAACGCGGCTCTCGCCGCGTCGAACAGCTGCCCGTCGGAGAGCAGGTCGATCGCGAGGAGCGCCATGGCCTTCGCCGCGGCGTGCATCGCGTCCAACCCCTGGCGCGTGATCGCGGCTTCCCGAAACTCGACCGTGTGCGCCGCGATCTGCCGGTCGCTGATCGACACGTACGGATGGATCGCCGGGATGATCTGGCTGACGTTGCCGTGGTCGGTGGACCCCATACGGTAGCGCGAAGGCGGCGGGTCCGGCGGCATTCCGAGCGCCGCCAGGTGCTGGCCGAAGCGCGTCGCCATCGGTCCGTTGTTGCGCATCGCCGAGTAGCCCTGCTTCGTTTCCATTTCCAGCCTGGCACCGGTCGCGGACGCCGCCCCCTGGGCGCAGCCGACGACGCGATCGAGCAGCGCGCGCGCGTACTCGTCATCGGCGGCGCGGATCGTGAAGACGCCTTCGGTCAGCTCGGGGATGATGTTTGCGGCGGCGCCGCCGTTCGTGATGATGCCGTGGACGCGCGCGTCGTCGCGAATCTGCTGGCGTAGCAATCCCACGGAGACGAACATGGCCACGAGCGCGTCGAGCGCATTGATGCCTTCGTCGGGCGCCGCCGCCGCGTGTGCCGGGCGCCCATGATACCGGACCCGCAAGCGGAACGACGCGAGGGACGGCCGCTCGACGAGCGTGTACGACGCCGGATGGAACATCATCGCCGCGTCCACTCCGTCGAAGACGCCGGCCTCGAGCAGCAGGATCTTGCCGCCGCCGCCTTCCTCGGCGGGCGTGCCAATCACCAGGCCGCGACCACTCAGATCCGGCATCGCCGCCGATAAGCCGATCGCGGCCGCGATCGCCGAGACGCCGATGAGGTTGTGCCCGCAGGCGTGGCCGAGACCCGGCAGCGCATCGTACTCCGAGAGGAATGCGATGGTCGGTCCGCCCGACCGTCCCGCGAGCTCGGCGCGAAACGCCGTCTCCAGACCGCCGACGCTCCGTTCCGCCGAGATCCCACGCCGCGCCAACAGCGCGCACAGCAACCCGGCGGACGCGTGCTCCTCGAAAGCGACCTCCGGATTCTCGTGCAGCGACCGCGAAGTCGCTTCCAGATCTTCTCGCGCCGCGTCGATCGCCGCGATCGCGCGCTCGTGCAATGCCGTCATGAGCCGCCTCCTCCAAGGCTTGGATTGGCGAAGGGGCGCGCGCCCCCCTTCGCGACGCTGGACGACCCTGCCCGCCGCAGGGCAGAATATCTTTGGTCAATTGCACAAGGGGCGTGTTCATGGCCGGATTCTTCGCTGTGCTGATCGTCGTCGCGGTGATGTCCGTGGGGTTGTACTACATCTGGCGCGTCGCGGCGCCGAGCTGGCGGGAAGCGCAGACCGTGACGGACAACGAGCTGTCCGCGGCCGTCCTCCCGGAGAATCGGGGGCTGGTCGACGCCGCGACGGATCGTATACCGCCTCCGCGCCTGAGTTGGAACTGGGCGGCGGCGTTCCTCGGCCCGCTCTGGTACTTGTATTACGGCCTGTGGTCGCACTTCTTCATCCTGATCACGATCGCGTTCTTGACGGGCGGGCTGCTTGCGCCTGCCGTCTGGCTGTATTGTGCCGTCAAGGCGAACGAAGACTACTTCGAACTGAAGAAGGCCCGTTGGAGCTTCTACTGAACGGAGACGGTGGGCCCGACCGGTGAACTCCGAATCCGCGCCGGGTCCCGCCGACGCAGCGAATCGAAAACGCGACCGACGAAAAACGACCCCACCGCGGCGGGGTCGTTTCGTTTTCCACGAACCGTTTATGGCGCGTCGCCCCGTCGCTTTCGGCCCCCGCGGCGCCGCGACGGCACACGGCGCCCTGAGCGCGTCGCACCGTCACCTTTCAGGGCGAACGCGAGTGGCAGGATCTGTGCGAAGGCGAAGACCTCGTGCGGCCCGCGCGGCCCGGCCAAGATAACCGCCGGCGCGCCGAACTCCGCCAAGACTTGCCGGCAAGCGCCGCACGGGGGCACGGGCCGCCGGCCGACGACGGCGACCGCGACGATCCGCCGGTCGCCTTCCGACACGGCCTTCTGCACGGCGACTCGCTCCGCGCACATCGTGAGGCCGTAGGAGGCGTTCTCGACGTTGCAGCCGGTATGGACGCGGCCGCGGGCCGTGAGCACAGCTGCCCCGACCGCGAAACGCGAGTACGGCGCGTAGGCGTGCGACCGCGCTCGCCGCGCCGCCGCGACGAGCCGGCGTATCGCCGCGCTCGACGGCTCGCTCAGGTGTGCGCTTCCTCGGGCGCGGCCTTCGTGACGCGCAGCAGCGCGATGCGCTGGCCGTCGACCGCCTCGACGCGGATGCACACGCCGTCCACGGCGATCTCCTCGCCCTGCGATGGAACGTGCCCCAGCCGGCTGTACACGAAGCCGCCCAACGAATCGACGTCACCGACCGGCAGCGCGATCTCCAGCCGATCATTCACTTCTTCTAGGTTCATGCGGCGGTCGACGATCGCCGTCCGTTCGTCGAGCATCACGAGCGGCTCGGTCTCCTCGAAGTCGTATTCGTCCTGGATCTCGCCGACGATCTCCTCGAGAACGTCCTCGATCGTCACGAGGCCGGCGGTGCCGCCATACTCGTCGACGACGATCGCGAGGTGGACCTTCTTCTGCCGCATCTCCTTGAACAGGTCGGCGACCTTCTTCGTCTCCGGCACGTAGTACGGCCGGCGCATGACCTCGCGGGCCGTGACCTCCGTGCGGCCCTCGCGCAGGAAGCGGAACAGATCCTTGACGTAGACGACGCCGACGATGTGGTCGACGCTGTCGCGGTAGACCGGGATCCGCGAGTGCCCCTCCGACATGACGTTGTCGACGATGTCCATGATCCGCGCCGAGATCGTGATCCCGGCGATGTCGATGCGCGGGACCATGATCTCGCGCACGATCGTCTCGCCGAACTCGAAGATCGACGTGATCATCTCGCGCTCGCCGGCTTCCAAAGTTCCTTCGGTTTCGCCCATGCGCATCATCAGCTGCACGTCGCCCTGCGACACGAGCGGATGATCGAGCGGAACGCGGGCGCCGAACGGCCAGGCGGCGACGAATGCCACACGCGATAGGACCGAGCTGAACGGCGACAGCAGCAACGTGAGGAGGTGAACCGGGATCGATGCCCACAGCGCGGCGCAATCCGGCCAGCGCGCGGCGAACGACTTCGGCAGGATCTCGCCCGCCAGCAGCAGCAGGAGCAGGCCGGCGCCGAATCCGATCCAAGCGCCGGGAGCGCCGCCGTAGCTCGCGATCGCGACGCGCGCGATCAACACGGCGGTCGCGACATGCGCGATCAGCCCGAGGATGGCCAGACCGCTAAGGAGCCGGGATGGGTGCTCGAGCAGGCGCAGCGCGATCGTCGCGGTCAGTCGGCCTTCGCCCGAAAGGGTCTTCAAGCGCGCGCGATTCGCGCTGAACAGGCCGACCTCAGCGAGGGAGAAGAACGCAGACAGGAACACGAACAAGGCCAGCGCCAACAACTGGTCTATGCCACTGGATCCGTCCACCGAACCCCTTCCTCTTGATCCCCGCCCCCGCAGGGATGTAATCAGCACGCGTCCGCGGCGTGCCCGGCGCTAGTCTATCACGCGCCCGGAGACAGTCTCAAAGCCGCCAGGTCGCCGTGCGCGCCCGCGCCGCGCCCAGACGGCGATGGCCCCGACGAGGAGCGCGGCGGCGGCGGCGGCCGGCCGCAGCCAGCCGGCCGGCGGCAGACCGATCCGCACCAGCGCCGGCGGAAACAAAACAAGCGTTCCGACGAACGCGGCGATTCCCGCGATCAGCAGCACCGCCGCGGCGGCCGCGTCCTTCGTCGCCTTCGCGGTCTGCGTCCACGCCGTCGTGTGCAGGTCGACGAGCGATTCGAGGCTCGTGTTGATCAGCTCAGCGCCAAGCACGAGCGCGATCATCACGAACACGAGCGCGATCTCGACGGTCGACAGATCCAGGATCGCGCCGGCGACGAGGGCGCCGGCGGCGAGGGCGCATTGGACGCGGAAGTTTCGCTGCGTCCGAAACGTGTGACGCAACCCCGCCAGCGCCGCCGCCACCGCGTCAGGGAACGCCGAGATCACGTTGTTCCTGGCGCGGTGCGGGCCGCAGGCCCGCGAGCACGCGGTCTTGGACGGCGAGCATGCGGTGGTTGCCGGCGTCCGTCTCGTCGTCGTGCCCGAGCAGATGCAGCGTGCCGTGGACCGCGAGCATGGTGATCTCGTCGCGCAACGCGTGCCCAGCGCGGCGTGCCTGCCGCCGCGCCGTCGGCAACGCGATCACGATGTCGCCGAGGAAGCGCGGCTCCCCGCGCCGCCGCAGTGCCGCCGGATCGCGCTCCGCAAAAGAGAGCACGTCAGTGGGGTGGTCCTTCGTCCGATAGGTGCGATTCAGGGTACGCATCGCCGCGTCACCAATGATCGCCACGCTCGTCTCGGTCCGGGCGCGAACGCGCGCCGCGTCAAGCGCGGCGCGTACGCCGCGCCGGACCCAGCGCGACAACCCGCTACCCTCTCTTATGCCGCACAAAGCGCGAACTGAAACGATGTGGCACGACGCCGCGCCGGGACTCAAGGGTCACCTCCGGGTACTCGATCCGGGGATGGAACATGCTCGTGAGGATCTGCGTGAACGTCGCTTCGATGCGTTCGAGTTCGCGGAACGTCAGGTCGCACTGGTCGATCTGGCCGTCTTCGACCTTCTCGCGGATGATACGGTGGACAACCTCGCGAATCCGGTCCGGCTGCGGATTGCTGAGCGACCGGGCCGCGCCCTCGATGCTGTCCGCCAGCATGACGATCGCCGTCTCCTTGGACTGCGGCCGCGGCCCCTCGTAACGATAGGCCTGGGGATCGATGGGCTCGCTGCTCGCCCGCTCCATCGCCCGGTGATAGAAGAACGTGATGAGGCTCGTGCCGTGGTGCTCGGGGATGAAGTCGGCGATCGCCTTCGGCAGCCGGTACTGGCCCGCGAATTCCATCCCATCGCGGACGTGCGCGCTAATCGCGAGTGCGCTCAGGCTTGGCTGGATGCGATCGTGCGGGTTGCGGAGGCCGCCGATCTGATTCTCGACGAAGAACCCCGGCCGGCGGATCTTGCCGACGTCGTGATAGTAGCTGCCGACGCGCGTCAGCAAAGCGTCGGCGCCGATCGCATCCGCCGCGGACTCCGCCAGATTCGCGACGAGCGTCGTGTGGTTGTACGTGCCCGGGGCTTCCAATTGCAACCGGCGCAGCAGCGGATGGCTGGGAATGCTAAGTTCCAGAAGCTTGATCGGCGTGACGAGGCCGAACGCGTCTTCCAGGTAAGGGAGCGCGCCGATCGCCAGAATCCCGGCCAGCAGCCCGTTGAGGACCCCCAGTCCGGCATTGCTCGCCGTGTCCGGCGATAAGTCGCGGGCGATGAGATCGGTTGCGAGGATCGCGACGGCCATGACGATGCCGACGAACCCGCCGGCGAGCGCCAACTCGGATCGCCGCTGGATGCGTCCCACGCCGAAGACGCCAGTCAACGCGCCGACGTACGTCACGATCGCCAACCGCAGGTCGCCGCCGACGACGATGCCGGTGAGGATCGCGAGCGCGCCGGCCGTGAACGAGCCGACCCTCGGGCTGATGAGGATGGTCACTAGCATCGTCGACGCGGCGACCGGCACGAGAAGCCCGGACAGCCGCGTCGAGAGGAGGCGCGTTCCGAGCACCGTGATGAGGATGATGGCGGCGAGCAGCACCAGCTTCCGATCCGACTTCCAGATCTCCGGCTGGAACTTCCAGAGGTAGGCGCCGATGACGGCGACGAGCAGCGCCATCAACAGCAGTGTCCCGAGGATCGACTCCCAGCGCAGCGGCGACGTGGCCAATCCCAGCATCTGCAGCCGGCGCAGCTGCGCCACGGTGACGACGTCTCCCTTTCGAATGATGATCTCGTCGCGCAGGATGCGCTCGCGGACAGGCTCTACCGACAAGGACGCCGCTTCATGGCGCGCGCGCGTGACCTCGGCGTCGATGACGAGCGTCGGGCGCACGCCGCCAACCGCAAGGTGCCGCGCCAGCGCCAGCACCGCCTCGAGGTGCGGGCGCTGGCGCAGTCGATCGTCAGCGCGCACGCGCGCCGCCGGCAGGTCTTCGGGGCGCACGCCCGTCGCCATCGTCTCCTGGACGACGCGCAGCGCCTCGCCGAGGGCGGCGCCGATCTTGGCCCGGGAGAGCGACTCCGCGGCCGTGCGGGCTTCGTCGAGCAGGCCCAGCCGCGCCAACGCGCCGCGGCGCGCCTCCGGACTGAGCGACGGATCGGCGCGGGTCGCGAGGATTGCTTCGACGACCCCGCGAATCGACCGCTCCGCATCGGCGACCGCGGTCGGGTCCCGCCGGTACGCCGGCGGAATCGACGCGACCGTCCGCCGCCGCAGCTCCTCGGTGCGCTCCTGGTTGATGAACTCGACGCTGCGCGGCGCGTCGACGTCGTAGGGGCTGACCATGCCATCGCGCAACATAACCGTCGGCGGCAGATGCTGCAGCGATGCGATCGCCGACAGGGCGATCACCAAAGAAGCGTAGAGGAGGAATCGGCGCATGCCGGCGGCCCGCATCACGCGCGCTCGTGGGCCTCGTAGGCCTCGACGATCTTCTGCACGAGCTCGTGGCGGACGACGTCGTCCTTGTCGAGGGTGAGGAACGCGATGCCCGGCGTCGCGCCCAGGATGTGGCGCGCTTGCACGAGTCCGGAGGTGCGGTCGCGCGGCAGGTCGATTTGCGTGACGTCGCCGGTCACGACCGCCTTCGATCCGAATCCTAATCGGGTCAGGAACATCTTCAACTGCTCCGGCGTCGTGTTCTGCGCTTCGTCGAGGATGATGAACGACTCGTTCAGCGTGCGGCCGCGCATGAACGCGAGCGGCGCGACCTCGATGAAGTTTCGCTCCAGGTAGCGCTGGACTCGCTCCGGCCCGGCCATTTCGTACAAAGCATCATACAGCGGGCGCAAATACGGATCTACCTTGGCGGCGATGTCGCCGGGCAAGAACCCCAGACGCTCGCCGGCCTCGACCGCCGGACGCGTCAGCACAAGGCGCTGCACCTGACGCGCCCGCAGGCTCAGCACAGCCATCGCGACCGCGAGGTAGGTCTTGCCGGTGCCGGCCGGTCCGATCGAGAACGTGAGGTCGTGGTCGCGGATCGCGTCCACGTAGCGCTTCTGGCCGGCGGTCCGCGGCGCGATCGGCTTACCGCTGGAGGTCGTCATCAACACGTTGGCGAGCGTGTCTTGCAGCGACGCCGACGGATCCTTCTTCAATTGCCGCGCGCCGTAGACGACGTCGCCGCGCGTCACCGCGCGCCCGCGCTGCGCTAGCGCGAACAGATCGCGCAGCAATCGGACCGCGAGCGCGGCTTCATCGCCGGCGACGACCAATTCGCCGCCGCGGGTCGCGATCGTCGCCGCCAGCTCGCGTTGGATGACGTCGAGCAAGGCATCGTGCTCCCCCAGCGCGGCCTGGGCCACCTCTCCGGCGGGCAATGGCAGGCGCAGCTCGCTGGGCGTCAAAGGTCGACCGTCAACGGAGAAGAGAGGCGAGCGCCCGCCGCACGGACGTGCGATCCGCGGCCCTGCGCAGCACGACGAGGATCGTGTCGTCGCCGGCGACGGTGCCGCTGATCTCTGTCAGGCGCGCGTCGTCGATCGCGATCGCGACCGCATTCGCGTGGCCGCTCAGCGTCTTCACCAACAGGATCGCCTCGCCATCGTCGAGGCTCGTCACGAAGTTCGCGAACACCGCGCGCAGGTGCTCCGTGGCAACCGGCGGCGGCGGCGCGGCTCCCAGTCGCGGCCCGTAGCGATAGCCGCCGTTGCGGTCGGTGACTTTGATCAATCCGAGACGCTTGACGTCGCGCGAGACCGTCGCTTGCGTGACGTCGAGGCCGCGGCGACGCAGCGCCTGCACGAGATCGGCCTGCGTCTCGACACGCATGTCACGGACGATCTCCAGCAGCGCCCGCTCGCGCTCGCGGCGGCTCACGGCACGTCGTCCCGCAGAAGCCCGTCCGATTCGTGCAGGCGATAGATCAACGGCGGCTCGCACTCGCGCGCCCACAACCGGTTCGCTGCCAGCTCGTCGCGCGCGCTCGCGAGCTGCTCCTCGACGCGCTGCGGCGCCGGGCCGCCTTCGGAGCGGCGCGCCGCGACCGATCCCTCCGGCTGCAGCACGGCGAAGACGTCGTCTTCGATCACGGCCGCGATCTCGCGCAGGGCGTCGAGCGGCAGCTCCCACAACTCGACGCCGCGATGCTCCGCCTCGCGGACCGCAACGCCGGCGTGCTCGTGGGCGGTGCGGAACGGCACGCCCTTGCGCACCAGGTAGTCCGCGAGATCCGTCGCCGTCAGGTACCCGCCGCGCAACGCCGCTTTCATGCGCTCCGGCCGATAATGCAAGCCGCGCGCCATCGGCGTCGCCGCCCGCAGGCAAGCGCGCACGGTGTCGAGGGCGTCGAACAGCGCTTCCTTGTCCTCCTGCAGATCGCTGTTGTACGTGAGCGGCAGGCCCTTCAACACGATGAACAACGCATTGAGATCGGCGATCACGCGCCCGGACTTGCCGCGCATCAGCTCGGCCGGCTCCGGGTTCTTCTTTTGCGGCATCAAGCTGCTGCCCTTGGCGATCGCGTCATCCAGGAGCGCGAAGCCGAACTCGGACGAGGTCCAGAGCACGATCTCCTCGGCCCAGCGCGACAGGTGCGTCATCAGCGTCGCGCAGACGAACGCGGCGCCGAGCACGTAGTCGCGGTCGGCGACCGCGAACATGCTGTTCGGGTACGTCGCGTGGAAGCCGAGCAGCTCGGCACTGCGCGCGGGACGGATCGGATGCGGCGTACCGGCCAGCGCGCCGGCTCCCAGCGGCGAGATGCCGGCGTCGATGTAGGCGCGCCGCAGGCGAACGCCGTCGTTGGCCAGCGCCCAGAAGTGCGCCAGCAGGTGGTGCGCGAGCGAAACCGGCTGTCCGCGCTGCAGGTGCGTGTAGCCCGGCATCCACGTTTCGATGTGGCGCTCCGCCTGCTCGACGAACACCGTCTGCAGATCGGCGAGCTCCTCGTGCGCCGCGATGATCGCCTCCCGGACGTACAAGCGCAGCGCCGTGCCGGTTTGGTCGTTTCGGCTGCGCGCGGTGTGGACGCGGCGCGCCGGGTCGCCGATGCGCTCGCGCAAGACGCGCTCGATCCAGGTGTGCACGTCCTCGTCCGGGCCGTCGACGGCCAATGCGCCGGACTCGACGTCGCGCAGCATGGCCGACAGGCCTGCCAGCGCCCGGGCCGCGTCGGTGCGATCGAGGATGCCCGCTTCCCAGAGCATCCGCACATGCGCGAGCGTGCCGATGAGATCGTGCCGCGCCAGCCGCCGGTCGAACGACAGGGCCTCGGTGAACCGATGGATCTCGGGATGGACGGAGGAGGTGAATCGCCCGCCCCACAGCTTGTTCGTCTTCGGGTCGCCACTCATCGAGTAATCTGACCGATCAGCGGCCCGGCGCCGGCTCCTGGATGTCCCGGCTGTCGGGGTGCACTGCGGCGAAGACCTTCGTCGGCAATCCCCACAGGTTGATGAAGCCCTCGGCGTCCTTCTGGTTGTACACTGCGTCCTCGCCGAACGTCGCGAGGTCCAGGCGGTACAGTGTGTGCGGCGAGGTTCGCGAGATCGCCATGCACGTGCCCTTGAAGAGCTTCAGCTTGACCGTGCCAGTGACGAATTGGTGCGAGGCTGCAAGGAACGCGTCGAACGCGACGCGCAGCGGCGAGTACCACTGGCCGTAATAGACGAGCTCGGCGTAACGCGATGAGATCGTGTCCTTGAAGTGGAACGTATCGCGATCGAGCGTCAGCGCCTCGAGATCGCGCAGCGCCGCCAGCAGGATCGTTCCACCCGGGGTCTCGTAGACGCCGCGGCTCTTGATGCCGACGAGCCGATTCTCGACGATGTCGATCCGGCCGACGCCGTGGAGGCCGCCGACCTCGTTGAGCTTCTGCACGAGCGCCGCCGGCCCCAAACGCGCGCCGTCTACGGAGACCGGAATGCCGGACGCGAAGCCGACCTCGACGATCTGCGGCTGGTCCGGCGCCTCGGATGGATCGACCGTGAGCTGGAACATGTTCAGCGGCGGCGGCGCCGCCGGATCCTCGAGGATGCCGCCCTCGTACGACGTGTGGAGCAGGTTCTGGTCGGTGCTGTAGGGCTTCTCCTTCGTCACCGGCACCGGCACGCCGTGCTTCTTCGCGTACTCGACCTCCTGCTCGCGGCTCTTCAGCTTCCACTGGCGCCAAGGCGCGACGATGCGCAGATCGGGCGCGAGCGCCTTGTAAGTCAGCTCGAAACGCACTTGATCGTTGCCCTTGCCGGTGGCGCCGTGCGACAGACCGTCGCAGCCTTCGTCGAGCGCGACCTGGACCTGCGCCTTCGCGATGATCGGGCGCGCCAGCGCGGTCCCCAGTAGGTATCGGCCTTCGTAGACCGCGCCCGCGCGGATCGCCGGGAAGATGTAGTCGCGCGCGAACGCGTCCTTGACGTCGACGACGACGCAATTGCTGGCGCCGCTCTTCACCGCTTTGTCCTTGATCGCGTCGAAGTCGTCGAGCTGGCCGACGTCGGCGACGACGGCGACGACCTCGCAGTCTCCATAATGTTCGCGGAGCCACGGGATGATGACGGACGTGTCCAGCCCGCCCGAGTACGCCAGCGCGATCTTGTTCAGCCTTGCCATATCGAGTTCACCTCTCGTCGTTAGGCGGTGTTGTCGGGCGACGGGCTTGCGGCGCTACGCGGGCGCGGCGGCCGCCTTCACGGACGTGATCGCGTCGTCGAGCACATGCAGCGCCGCGTCGACGTCCGCTGCCGTGGTTACCAGAGGAGGTGCAATACGCAGCGTCCGCGGCCGCACGGCGTTGATCAGCAAGCCGCGGTTCATGCACGCCTCGACGAGTGGTCCGGCGTCGATCGTCAGGTCGACGCCGGACCACAAGCCGAGAGCGCGGATCTCCTCGACCACGCCGTGCTTGTCATGGAGGCGGCGCAGGCCGGCGACGAGCTGCTCGCCGCGAGCCTTGACGTTGTCGAGAATGCCCTCCTTTTGGATCGTCTCGAGCACGGCGGCCGTGGCGGCGGTCGCCAGCGGATTGCCGCCGAACGTCGTCCCGTGCGTGCCGGGCACGAGGTGCGCCGCGACGCTGTCGCGCGCCAGCACGGCGCCGACCGGCACGCCGCCGCCGAGCCCCTTCGCGAGTGTGACGACGTCCGGCTGGATGCCGTACTGCTCGTACGCGAACAACGTGCCCGTGCGGCCGATGCCGGACTGCACCTCGTCGAGGATCAAAAGCAGGTTGTGCTTCTTGCACAGGGCCGCCAACCCTTGCAAGTATTCCTTCGTCGCCGGGATCACGCCGCCTTCGCCCTGCGCCGGCTCCATGAGGATGGCGCAGACCGACGGCGGTGTGATCGCCGCCTCCGCCGCCGCCAGGTCGTTGTAGGGAACGAACTTGAATCCAGCCGGCAAGGGTTCGAAGCCTTCTTGGTAATGCGGGTTGCCCGTCGCCGCGACGGTCGCGAGGGTGCGGCCGTGGAAGCTGTTGTGCGTGACGATGATCTCAAAAGGGCCCTGCCCCTTCGTCGCTTTCGCCCACTTGCGCGCGAGCTTGATCGCCGCCTCGTTCGCCTCGGCACCGCTGTTGCAGAAGAACGCGCGGCCGAGGCCGGCGCTGCCGGCGCGCTCGGTCAACAGCATCGCCGCCTTCGTCTGCTCGGGGATGTAGTAGAGATTCGAGACGTGCAGGTAGCGTGATGCCTGCTCGGTGATCGCCTGGACGAGCGCCGGATGAGCGTGGCCGAGACTGCTCGTCGCGATGCCGGCGATGAAGTCGAGGTACTCCTTGCCGTCGAGCCCGTACAGGCGGGCGCCCTTTCCGTGCGAGAACGCGACCGGCGCGCGGCGGTAGTTCTGGAAGAGGTGATCCGCCGTCTGTTGCACGGTCGTCTTCATATCCATGATCGATGGCCTCCTGTCGATGGCGCGACGCCCGACGGGCGCGTGACCGCGCCCGAGATCACTAGATCTAGGCGCCCTGCGCGGCGTCGGGACGGATCATCGTGCCGATGCCCGTTCCCGTAAACAGCTCGATGAGCAGGCCGTGGGGCGTCTCTCCGCTGATGATGTGCGCGCTGGCGACGCCGCCGTCGATCGCGGCCAAGCAAGCCTCCACCTTCGGGACCATGCCCTTGGTGACGACCTTGTCCGCGATGAGCAACGAGGCTTGCGAACGGCTCAGCTCCGAGACGAGCTCGCGGCGGCCATCGCGCTCGCGATAGACTCCTTCGACGTCCGTCAAGACGATGAGCTTGTCGGCCTTCATCGCGGCCGCGAGCGCGGCCGCCGCCGTGTCGGCGTTCAAATTGTAGCTCGTGCCTTCTTCCCCGAGACCGACCGACGAAACGACGGGGATGAATCCTTCGCCGAGCAGCGTCTCGACGACGCGAAAGTCCACGCGCGCGACCTCGCCGACGTATCCGAGCCCGGCCTCCGGCAGGTATCGCCGCGCTTGCAACAATCCCCCGTCCTTGCCGGACAGCCCGACGGCGCGGCCGCCGATGTGCTGGATCAAGCCGACGAAGTGCTTGTTGATGCGACCGGCGAGCACCATCTCGACGATCTCCATCGTCTCGGCGTCGGTGACGCGCAGCCCGTTGATGAACTCCGACTTCTTGCCGAGGCGATCGAGCATGCGCGTGATCTCGGGCCCGCCGCCGTGCACGAGCACCGGCCGCACGCCGGCGCGCTGCAGGAGCACGAGGTCCTCGGGCACGGTGCCGAGCCCCTTGGCGTCGAGCACGCTGCCGCCGAACTTCACGACGACTGTCTTGCCCTTCCACGCCGAGACGTACTCCAGCGCCTGCGCCAGGGATTTGCCGATCGCGTCCGAGGACACCGACAAGATCTTCATCACGTGACGTAGCTCCCGTTGATCCGCACGTATTCCTCGTTGAAGTCGCACGTCCAGACGGTCCAAGATCCCCCGCCGACGCCGATCCGGGCGCGCACCTGGACGTCGGGCTGCTTCATCAGAGCGACGGCGGCGTCCCAGTCGAACCGCATCGGCAACCCGTCCTTGAACATCTGGATCGGCCCGAAGTAGACCTCGGTCTTCTCCTCGTCCATGTCGATGCCCGCCTTGCCGAGCGCCATGAGGATGCGTCCCCAATTCGGCTCGGCGCCGTACATCATCGTCTTGACGAGCGGCGAGTGCGCGATCGACAGAGCGCCGCGCTTCGCTTCTTCGTCGTTCTTCGCGCCTTCGACGGTGATCTCGACGAGCTTGGAGGCGCCCTCGCCGTCCCGCACGACCTTCTTCGCGAGCTCCTGGCTGACGCACGTCAGCGCGTCGATGAACGCCTCGTAGGCGGGACCGCTCTCCAGCGATTGGCCGCCAGCGCGCCCGTTCGCGAGCAGGATCACCGTGTCATTCGTGCTCGTATCGCCGTCGACGGTGATGCTATTGAACGAAACGGCGACGGCCCGCCCCAGGGCCTGCCGCAACGCATCCGGCGGCACGTGCGCGTCCGTCGTCAGGAAGCAGAGCATCGTCGCCATGTTGGGGTGGATCATGCCGGCGCCCTTGCACATCCCGCCGATCGTGATCGTGACGCCGTCGATGTCGACGCGCGCGGCCGCGGTCTTCGGGAACGCGTCCGTCGTCATGATCGCGAGCTCGGCCCCTTCCCCCGACTCCCAGAGCGCCCTCGCCGCCGCCGGGATCCCCGCCCGCAGCTTGTCCATCGGCAGCGTCATGCCGATCACGCCGGTCGACGCGACCAACACCTCGGCTGGCGTCACGTTCAGCTCGCGCGCCGTGATGGCGGCCATCTCCTCGGCGTCACGCAGCCCTTGCGCGCCGGTGCAAGCGTTCGCGTTGCCGGCGTTGACGACGATGGCTCGCGCCGCTCCACTCTCGATCACCTTCTCGCAGTAGCGGACGGGCGCCGCCTTGACCTTGTTGGTCGTAAACATGCCGGCGGCACTGGCCGGAACCTCGGACATGATGAGCGCGAGGTCGGGCTTCTTCTTCTTGATGCCGCAGTGGATCCCCGTCGCCAGGAAACCGCGCGCGGCGGTTACATGTCCCTCGATCCACTTCAGCTCACGAGTCCGGGTCGTCATGCCTGGCATCTCCTCTCCAACCCACGGCGTAAACCACGATTCCCGGCGCCGTCCAATGACGGGCGCCGAACGATCCGCAACGCTCCTCGTTGTTCGTGCCTACGGAAAGACCGCCGGCGCCCACAAACCTTCCCGCTCCGGCAATCCGCACATGACGTTCATGTTCTGGATCGCCGAGCCGGCCGCGCCCTTGACGAGGTTGTCGATCGCCGCGATCGCGACGGCGACGTTGCGCTCGGCGTCGACGCGCACGGTGACGTCGCAGAAATTCGATCCGAGCGTCGCCTTGGTCTGCGGCAGCTCGTCGGTCAACACCCGCACGAACGGTTC
>Ga0194132_10005435_pt1 | contig 20640 bp, 12 predicted proteins | sample TA2KigOf80mmetaG_FD_148612 | JGI IMG/M metagenome (GOLD analysis project Ga0194132, IMG submission 148612) | Freshwater microbial communities from Lake Tanganyika, Tanzania - TA2015054 Kigoma Offshore 80m | ecosystem: Environmental > Aquatic > Freshwater > Lake | place: Tanzania: Lake... | reverse complement strand
CGAGACGAGCGTCGTGGAGCACCCAGTCGAGACGTCGCCGATCGAGTCGTCGCCACGCGCCCGTTCGTCGTGCTTCGGAACACCCCCACCGGGCTTCTCGCGCTGCTCGAAGCCCGACTCCCCCGCGTCGCTCCGCTCGCGGGAGAGTGACGGATGGCTCCTACCTCCGCGATCTCCGCGACCTCTGCCCGAGGATCTGCCGTGGCAAGAAGTTCCGGACTGCTCGCACTCGCGCCGTCGCGACTCCGAGCGTCTTCCTCGCGGTCACCTCGCGCGGCGCGCGAGGGCGAAGTCCGCCTCGCCGAGGCGGAACTTCACGCGACCCGAGGCGCTCGACCACCACCTCGTCGTGTCGACCGGATCGACCACCACGGCGCCCTCGCCGCCCGCCGGAGGGCGGGACTCCCGTGCGCGGAGATCCTCGCTCGTCGCCCAGAGGATCTCGAGCAGCCGATCCCGGGCGTCGTCGTAGGTCGCGGCGAGCGCATCGAGCTCCGCGACCCGCGCGGCGTCGCCCGCCGCCTCCGCCCGCGCCCTCGCCGCGCCGATCGAGTCGCGCCCCGGCATCTCGCCGACGTCGCCCTGCCATGCCTCGAGGAGCACCGTCCGGCGGAACGCCCGCGCCGACTCCGCTCCGAGCACCGCCTGCAGCCGGGCGAGCTCCTCCCGCACCGCGTCGGGGACCGCCCTCCGCCAGCGCTCGAGCTCCGCCTCGATCTCCTGCATGCGCTCCTGGCTCTCGCGGAACCTCGCCATCGCCGCCTCGCCGATCGCGGAGTCCTCGGCTTGGGCGAGCGCGATCTCCTCCTGCAGCGCGATCGAGCTCGCGCCCCGCGCCTCGTGCTCCGGCTGCAGCGTGCGGATCGCCCTCCATCGCTCGTCCTGCAGCGCGGCGATCCGCTCGGCGCTCGCCGCGAACGCCGCGCGAGCCGCCGAGTCCCGAAGCGCGTCGGGGATCGACTGCTCCGCCAGCACGAACAGGTCGATCGCTCCGAACTGCCCCCTCCACGGCTCCATCCACATGCTCATCATCAGCGCCATCGATCCGGAGCCGCAGGCGGCGATCAACTGCGACCGCCGCACCGCCCGCCAGGGTCGCAGCGCGTCGGCGGACTCGTCGCCGAGGACGTCGACGAGGTCGTCGAAGAACGCCTCGTCCGCGGCGAGCACGCGGCGGAGTCCCGCGTCGAACGCCGCGAGCTGCTCGCCGCTCGCGACACCCATCGATCGCCTCATGAGCTCCTCCGGATCGAGGTCCGGCGGCGGCGCGATCTCCGCGGCGGTCTCCTCGATCGCGGCGGCGAACCGCGGCGCACCATCCTCGATCAGGTGCCGCGCGACGAGGCGCATCTCGCCCTCGATCGCGAGGTCGTCGAGGATCGCCTCGAGCATCGCCTCGTCGATCACCTTCCACGCCGGCGGCGCCGACCAGATCCGCCGCATCAACTCCTGCTGCATCGACAGGGCGTCGATCGCCCCCGCATCGATCCCCGCGACGAGCTGCGCGATCATCGGCTCGAGCATCTGCTCCGGCATTCCCCGCTTCGTGCCCCACGCCCGCATCACCTCGGCGAAGGTCCGCGTGCCCACGATCCGACCGAGCGCGATGATGATCTGCATCTGACCACGTGCGGCGTCGCCCGCCTGCAGCTCCATCGTCCGCTCGTCGATCTCCTTCCCCTCGGGCGACTGCCCGTAGGTCCCGTCGGGCAGCTGACCCCACCCGCCGTCGGGGAGCTCGAGCCGCCTTGCCATCAGCTCGGCGAGCTCCATCTGAAGCAGGAGGTTCCCCGTGATCGCGCGGACCCTGAGCTCGGCGACCGCCTCGACCTTGTCCGGCGCGAGCTCGCCGGTGCGACCCATCTCCTCGAACGCCCCGAAGAAGTCACCCAACTCGTCATGACCGATCCCCGCCGCCACGAAGACCGCCGCGAAGCGGCTCGGGTCGCCGACGATCGGCTCGATCGCCCGGACCGCGTCGAGCTGCAGCCGGATCATCCTGGCGCGGGAGCGGTTCATGTCCTGCTCGCCGGCGAGGCGAACGGGTTGCGCCCTCGCGTAGATCTCCTGCACGCGGGCCTCGCGACCCTCCGCGGCGGCGGCAGCCATCTCCTCCTCGACGAGGCGCACCGTCTCCTGGAACGCCTCCGCCTGCTCGAGCTGGGAGGTCGCCTGCCGAAGCTCCGCGTCGAGGGCGATGCCGCGCTGCTCCTCGAGGATCCTCAGGAGCGCCGCGTCGTGACCTGCGAGCGCCTCGCGGATCCGCGCCGCCTCGCTCCGCGACGCCTTGGCGGCGGCGACGAGCGCCGCGACGTCCGCCCCCTGCGCCAGCCCGTACATCGGTCCGCCGAAGTCGGAGATCCGCCGCAGACGCGCCCGCGCCCGCATCGCGCCGACCGCCTCGTCGGGGAGGTCGGTGGTCGCGGCGACCTCGTCCCACAGGCGCTCCTCGAGGGCATCGAGCCGCGCCGTCAGGCGGCGCTGCGACTCGATCCGCGCCGCTGCCTCCTCGACCTTCGACCGCAGCTGCGTTACATCGCCCGACGACCACGGCAGCGTTCCCGAGCGCAGCCACGCCTCGACCTCGCCATCGCGGAGGCGCTCGACCTCGGCGAGATAGCGGGCATGGATCTCGAAGATCGCGTCGCGACCTGCCTCGGGCACGCGGGCGTCGTCGAGCCACGCATCGATCTCGGCGCCGCCGCGTGGAGCGGGGAAGGTGCCCTCGGTGCCCTGGGCGAGGGCGATCCGACCGCCCAGAAGAAGGACGGAGGCGAGGAGTCCAAGGCGTCCGGCGACCCGGCGGAGGCTCGGTCGCGGCGATGACCGCGCGAAGGCGGCGTGCAGGTCGAGCATGTCGAACTCCTTGCCCGAATCGATGGAGTCGGGAGACCACACGCTACCACCCGCCGCGACCGGGGGATCCCTCGGGATCCTGCCGCGATCCACCCGGGAACGGCGCGACTCGCGGGACCGCCGATCCCGTCGCCCCGGGGCGGTTCCACGCCCCGCTTCCTCCTTGCGGATTGCCCCTCGCGGTCCCATACTGCCGCCCCCCCGCAGCGGGGGTCACGGACCCTTCGCTGCCGACGACTCCAACGCCCCTGTGCTCAGACCGACGCGGCCCCGGCCGGAAGGCTGAGGCCGGGGCTCATCGGCCGCCCCGGCCCGAAAGGACCGCCATGTCGTTCGACGCCGCCGTTCACGCCAAGGCCATCCAGCTCGATCAACTCACGCTCCAGTCCTGCGCCGCCGCCGGAAGCGGGCATCCCAGCTCGGCGCTCAGCCTCGGGCACATCGTCACCGTCCTTCTCTATCACGCGATGCGGTGGGTCCCCGAGGATCCCCGCTACCCCACCTCCGACCGGCTCGTCCTCTCCGAGGGTCATGCGGTCCCGATCATCTATGCCGCCGGTGCCGACCTCGGCATCGCCTTCGGTCGGGACCTGAACGCCCTCCGCCCGATGCAGCAGAGCGACCTCGGCACGCTGCGGGCGATCGACTCCTCGCTCGAGGGTCACCCCAACCCCGCCGAGGGCTTCCCCTTCTTCGACGCCGCGACCGGCAGCCTCGGGCAGGGTCTCTCCGTCGCCGCGGGTCTCGCCCTCGCCGCCCGCGCGGACGGGATCGACAAGCGGATCTACTGCATCATCGGCGACGGCGAGAGTCGTGAAGGCCAGATCTGGGAGGCGGCGGACTTCATCATCGACCACCGCCTGACGAGCGTCCTCCCGATCTTCAACTGCAACAAGTACGGGCAGTCGGACGCGGTGAGCGCCCAGCAGTCCCCCGCGAGGCTCGCCGCGAAGCTCAAGGCGTTCGGCTACGAGGTCTTCGAGATCGACGGTCACGCGCCCTCCGAGATCAAGGCGGCGCTCGACGCCGCCGCGGCGAAGGCGCAGGCGGGCACCTGCTCCGCGATCGTCGCCAAGACCGTGAAGGGCTGGGGCGTGCCCTCGATCCAGTCGGGCGGCTGGCACGGGAAGCCCGTCGTCGCCGACAAGCTGCGGCAGGCGGAGGAGGAGCTGAACGCGACCCGCGTCGGGCTGACCTCGGCGCTCTCGGGCGACGAGCTCCGCATCTTCCCGCCGCCGGAGTGGCGCGAGCCCGCCGGCACCGCGAAGGAGGTCCCGTCGCTTCCCGAGGCGATGCGCTCGTGGGACATGGCGACCACCCTCCAGACCGGTCGGCTCTCGACCCGCAAGGCGTTCGGTCTCGCGCTGCGGGCGCTCGGGCAGTCGAGCCCGACGGTGTGGGCGCTCGACGCGGACGTCAAGAACAGCACCTTCACCGAGTGGTTCGCGAACGACAAGGCGATGAACGAGCGGTTCGTCGAGTGCCGCATCGCCGAGCAGAACATGGCGTCGGTCGCGGTCGGGCTCTCCGCGGCGGGCAAGATCCCCTTCTTCGCGAGCTTCGGGAAGTTCATCACCCGCGCCTACGACCAGATCGAGATGGGGCTCCTCTCCGGCGCCAACATCAAGGTGGTCGGCTCGCACGTCGGCATCACGCCCTCCTCGGATGGTCCGAGCCAGATGGCGCTGCCCGACGTCGCGTGGTTCCGCAGCCTCTCGACCGCCAGGGACCACCGCGGCCAGCCCGGCTGCTACGTGCTGCAGCCTGCGGACGCCTACGCCGCGTACGCCCTGACGATCGCCGCCGCCGAGCACCACGGCCTGTGCTACCTGCGGGTGCACCGCCCGGAGGTCGAGTTCCTCTACGACGACTCGACCGAGTTCGAGCTCGGCTCGTTCGAGATGCTCACCGAGGGTCGCGACCTCATGATCGTCTCGGCGGGCTACATGCTGCACGAGTGCAACAAGGCGCTCGAGCTCCTCGACAGGGCGGGCGTCGACGCGACGCTGATCGACCTCTACTCGCTGCCCTTCGACCGCGAGCTCTTCCTCGACATCGCCAACAAGAACGGCGGCAACATCCTCACCGTCGAGGACAACTTCGGCGGCGGGATCGGCTCGGCGGTCTCCGAGGCGTGCACCGACAGCGGCGACGCGTTCACGCTCACCCAGATGACCGTCGAGCGGCTGCCGAAGTCCGGCCGCACCGAGCAGGACCTCCTCAAGCACTGCGGCCTGCACGCCGGCGCGATCGCGACCAAGGCGGCGCAGATCTGCGGCGTGACGGTCTGACGAGGACGCGCGTCCGGTCGTGGATCGGAGAGGTCGCGTCGCTCCGCTCGGCGCACCCCGGAACTCCTCCCCGGCGGAGCGAAGCGACGTCGGGGAGGTGCCTCGCGAACGAAGTTCGCGAGGCGGAGGGGACGTCCGATCAACGGGTTGCTCGCCTCGCGCAGCGCACGCAACCCGTCCAAGCAGGTCCCCTCCGTCGCCTCGCTGCGCTCGGCGCACTCCGGAACTCCTCCTCGACCGAGCACCGCGAGGTCGGGGAGGTGCCGAGCGAACGAAGTTCGCGAGGCGGAGGGGACGTCCGATCAACGGGTTGCTCGCGTTGCGCAGCGCACGCAACCCGTCAAAGCAGGTCCCCTCCGTCGCCTCGCTCCGCGAGGCGCACTCCGGAACTCCTCCTCGACCGAGCACCGCGAGGTCGGGGAGGTGCCTCGCGAACGAAGTTCGCGAGGCGGAGGGGACGTCCGATCAACGGGTTGCTCGCCTCGCGCAGCGCACGCAACCCGTCCAAGCAGGTCCCCTCCGTCGCCTCGCTCCGCGAGGCGACACCTCCCCACGGCGGAGCCGTGGGGAGGAATCTCCGAGGAACCCGCTCCACCTCTCCCGCGAGGAGCCACGCGACGAGCGGGAGAGGTCGCGTCGCGGACGCAGTCCGCGACGCGGGTGAGGGTGGTGCGACTCGCGACGATCGTCCCCCCGCTCACGACCCTCGACGCCTCGCGCCGATGAGGGTTCCCGTCGGGAGCGACGCATCGACCTCCCCGGGAGCCCCGCCATGAACGCCGCCCACAACCTCGGTCTCCTCCTCCTCCGCCTCACCTTCGGAGGGCTCATGGCGCTCGGTCATGGATGGCCGAAGGCGATGCTCCTCTTCTCCTCCCCTGCCGACCTCCAGTTCCCCGATCCGCTCGGCGTCGGACCGAAGGCGACCCTGATCGGCGCGGTGGTCACGGAGCTCGTCGCGGGCGCGCTCGTGACGCTCGGTCTCTTCACCCGACCCTCCGCGATCCTGATCGCCGCGACGATGTTCGTCGCCGGCTTCGTCCATCACTCCGGCGATCCGTGGTTCACCCCCGCGGAGGGTGCCCGCGAGCCGGCGCTTCTCTACCTGCTCGGGTCGCTCGCGATCGTGATCATGGGTCCCGGTCGGATCTCCCTCGACCAGCGGCTCTTCGGCGAGAAGCCGCGTCGATATTGATCACTCAGGCCTGACCACCCGGGCTCGATCACCCGGGCTCGATCACCCGGGCTCGATCACTCGGGCTCGACCACCCGGGCTCGATCACCCGGGCTCGATCACCCGGGGAGGGCGTGCGCCTTCAGGTCCTCGAGCGACACGACCTCGAGCGCCTTCCGGTGCGTCGCCTCCAGCACGACCCGCGGCGGGCAGCCTGACTCGAGCGCCTCGCGCCAGCGCAGCGCGCACAGGCACCAGCGGTCGCCGGGTCGGAGCCCGGGAAAGCTCCACTCGGGTCGGGGCGTGACGAGGTCGTTGCCGCGGGAGCGGGAGAAGGCGAGGAACTCCGCGGTCATCTCCGCGCAGACCACGTGGCGACCGACGTCGTCGGGACCCGTGCGGCAGGAACCATCCCGGAAGTACCCGGTGCAGGGCGAGAGCGAGCAGGGCGCGAGCACGCCGCCGAGCACGTTGCGGTCGGCGGCATCGGTGCTGGTCTTGATCTGGATCATGCGGGCATCATCGCGATCGGAGGCGGACCCGGTGCCGACTCCCGGCGCCGCCGGCACGCCCGAAGCCCGCGGCGACCAACCGACGATCTGGTTCTCGCGCCGAGACCGCGGTGCACGCGGAGGACCTCTCCGCCTCTCCCGCGAGGAGCGGGGCGACGCGGGGGAGTGCCCGACCCCTTTGGACCCGTTCCGCGGCTTCTCTCGCCGTGCCGACCACGCAGACCCGCGCGATAGCATCGCGCCGTGAGCGACTCGCGCGATCCAGACGACGCCCCGCCGCCTCCATGGGCGATCCGGCTTCCGGGTCTCCTCGCTGGTCCGCTCGCCGCGGTCGCGATCCGCTGGACGCTGGGACCTTCCGCCGATGGCGTGGACGGCGCGGTCGAGGGCGCCCTGAGCGCCTCCGGCTCGATCGTCCTCGGGCTCCTCGCGTGGATGGCGATCTGGTGGCTCACCCAGGCGATCCCGATCGCGGTCACCGCGGTGCTGCCGGTCGCGGTGCTGCCGGCGCTCGGCGTCGAGCGCTTCGCCGACGCCGCGCAGCCCTACGCCTCCGACGTGATCTTCCTCTTCGCGGGCGGATGCCTGCTCGCCGCGGCGATCGACCGGCATGGTCTCGGTCGCCGCTTCGCGGGCGCGATGCTCTCGGTCGCGGGCCGGCGACCCGAGGCGATCCTCGCCGCGTTCATGCTCGTCACCGCGGCGCTCTCCGGGTTCGTCTCGAACACCGCGACCGCGGCGATCATGCTGCCCCTCGCGATGGGGGCGATCTCCTTCGTCGACCGCGCGGCGCCCGAGTCTCCCGACCGCGACCACCTCGTGCGCCGCTTCGCGGTCGCGCTCCTCCTCGGCGTCGCCTACGCCGCGAGCATCGGCGGCTGCGCGACGATCGTCGGAAGTCCGCCGAACGCGATCGCCGCGAAGATGCTCAGCGAGGAGGTGGGGACGCCGGTCTCGTTCCTCGGCTGGCTCGCCTTCGGGCTTCCCGTCGCGGCGCTCATGCTCCCGGCGACGTGGCTGGTGCTCGTCCTGATGTTCCCGATGGGCGGACTGTCGCTCGACGCCGACGGCGGACCCGCCTTCGAGAAGGGTCCGCCGCTCGACCGCTCCGGCTGGTTCACCCTCGCGGTCTTCGTCGCGACGGTCGCCGCCTGGGTGACGCGGCCGCTCTGGCCCGCCTCCGCCGCGGCGATCGGCGACTGGGGGATCGCCACGATCGCGGGAGTCCTCCTCCTCGGCGTGCCGCTCTCGAGCTCGCCGCGCGGCGCGACGCTCTCCGCGATCGACCTCGCCCGGCTCCCGTGGGGCGTCTTCATCCTCTTCGGCGGCGGGCTGGCGATCGCCGAGAGCATGCGGAGCCAGGGGGTCGACCTCTTCCTCGGCTCCCTCTTCGACGACGTCGCGGGACTCCCGCCATGGGTGGTGATCGGCGTCCTCGTGACCGGCGTCGTCTTCCTCTCCGAGGTCAGCTCGAACACCGCCCTCGCGAGCGCCGTGGTGCCGGTCGTGCTCGCCGCGGCGCCGGTGCTCGGTCTGCCGCCCGCCGAGCTCGCCTTCACCGTCGGCGTCGCGGCGAGCCTCGCCTTCATGATGCCGGTCGGCACGCCGCCCAACGCCCTCGTCTACTCGACCGGCCGCGTCCCCGTCGGCGCGATGATGCGGGCGGGGCTCGTCGTGAACCTCGTCGGCATCGTGGTGCTCGTCGCCCTGTCGCGGTTCATCCTCTGACCCCCGGAGCCGCCCGCCGCCGCCGCGGGGCGCCGCCGTACATTGCATCGATGCCGCCCGAACTGATCCGCTGGCAGGGAGTGCTCGGACTCGGCGCCTTCGTCCTCGTCGCGTGGGCGTTCTCGACCGCCCGCCGCCGCGTGGACCTCCGGCTCGTCGTGGTCGGCATCCTGCTGCAGGCCGCGATCGCGGTGGTGCTGCTGCGGCTCCCCGGCACCGCGGAGGCGTTCGACCGCCTCGCGGCGCTCGTCGCCCGGGCGATCTCCTTCGCCGACGAGGGCGCCCGCTTCGTCTTCGGCTCGCTCGCCGACGCCTCCGGACCGTGGGGCTTCGTCTTCGGCTTCCGCGTGCTGCCGGTGATCATCTTCTTCGCGGCGCTGATGGCGCTCCTCTATCAGCTGCGGATCATGCCCGTCGTCGTCTCCGCGATGGCGTGGTGCCTGCGCCGCTCGCTCCGCGTCACCGGCACCGAGGCGCTCGCGACCGCGAGCAACGTGCTGATCGGCCAGACCGAGGCGCCGCTCTGCGTGCGTCCCTACCTCGCGGGCATGACCCGCTCCCAGCTGATGGTGGTGATGACCGGCGGCTTCGCGACGATCGCCGGCAGCGTCCTCGCCGGCTACGTGACCTTCCTCGGCGGCGAGGACGAGGCGAGGCGGATCGAGTTCGCGCGGCACCTGCTCGCGGCGAGCCTCATGTCCGCACCCGCGGCGTTCGTGATGGCGAAGCTCCTCGTCCCCGAGGTCGACTCGCCGAGCGACGAGGAGGTTCGGGCGGAGGACCTGCGACCCGGCGAGAACGTGCTCGACGCGATCGCCGTCGGCGCCTCGGACGGCGTGCGCCTCGCCCTGAACGTCGCCGGCATGCTCATCGCCTTCGTCGCGCTCCTCGCCCTCGCCGACTGGCCGATCCGCTCGCTCGGCGACTGGGCGCCGATCGCGGGATGGCGCGACGCGAACGGGTTCGGACCGTGGGGGATCGCCCCGACGCTCGGTCTCTTCTTCGCGCCGGTCGCGTGGCTCATGGGCGTGACGGCACAGGACTCCCGCCTCGTCGGCGAGCTCCTCGGCACCCAGATCGTCGCGACCGAGTTCGTCGCCTACCTCCGCCTCGCCGAGATCCAGGACTCCGGCGGGCTCTCCCCCCGCTCGGTCGTGATCGCCACCTACGCCCTCTGCGGCTTCGCGAACCTCCCCTCGATCGCGATCCAGATCGGCGGGCTGAGCGCCCTCGCGCCGACCCGCCGCGCCGACTTCTCGCGCCTCGCCTTCCGGGCGATGTGCGGAGGCGCCATGGCCTGCTGGTCGACCGCCGCGGTCGCGGCGATGGTGCTTCCCCCCGACGCGGCGGAGCCGACCGTCTCCCCGACCGCCGCGACGTCGATCCTCGATGACGCCGGAGCGTCCTCTCGCTGAACTGACTCCCTCCGCTCCATCGTTCATCGCGGGCAAGTCGGGTGTTCATAGCGACTTCCGTCCGACCAGCCTCGTCTCCCGAAGCCGAGCAGGTCGAGATGCGTCGGCCCGAGCCTCGAGGACGCAAGGCACCCAGACGCTCGCGGACGAATCCAGACCCGCGCCGGGGCGAAGCGTGCAGGTCCGCGTCGCGCGTCGCGACGCTTCCTGAGGAGGTACCCATGCTCGCTTCGATCCTCGTCTCGGCCGCCCTCGTCGTCGGCTTGCAGACTCAGTCCACCACTCCGACCACCAAGCCCGCCCAGGGCACGCCGACCACCCGCCAGACGGCGCCCGCGGCGAAGCCCGCCGCCGCGTCGACCAGCACTGTGCAGGCTCGCGCGAAGAGCATCCCCGCGACCGCGGTCGCGGCGGGCAACTTCAACACCCTCGTCACCGCCCTGCAGGCCGCCGACCTCGTGACGGCGCTCGAGGGCACCGGTCCGTTCACGGTCTTCGCCCCGACCGACGAGGCGTTCGCCAAGCTTCCCGCCGGCACCGTCGAGATGCTCCTCAAGCCTGAGAACAAGGCGAAGCTCATCGACATCCTCACCTTCCACGTCGTTCCCGGGAAGGTCGTCGCCTCCGACGTCACCAAGCTCCGCTTCGCCGAGACCCTCGAGGGTCAGCGGGTGGACATCGCCGTGAAGGACGGCAAGGTCTTCGTCGACGGCGCGGAGGTCGTGAAGACCGACATCGCCTGCTCGAACGGCGTCATCCACGTCATCGACCGCGTGATCCTGCCGGTCGACCTCGTCATCCCGCAGGTCGCGGCGAATGCCGGCACCTTCAACACGCTGCTCGCGGCGGCGAAGGCGGCGGGTCTCGTCGAGGTCCTCTCGAGCGAGGGACCCTTCACCGTGTTCGCCCCGACCGACGAGGCGTTCGCCAAGCTCCCCAAGGGCACCGTCGAGAGCCTGCTCCAGCCGGAGAACAAGGCGAAGCTCGTCGAGATCCTCACCTATCACGTCGTCCCCGGCCGCATCTACAGCGACGAGGTCGTCGCGGTCACCGAGGCGCCCACCGTCCTCGGTCGGAACCTGCCGATCGCCGCGGCGAACGGCGTGGTGACCGTCGGCGGCGCGAAGGTCGTCGCGGTCGACATCGAGGCGTCGAACGGCGTGATCCACGTCGTGGACGCGGTGATCCTCCCCGGCGCCGCCAGCGGCTCCGCCGCGGATGCGCCGAAGGCGACCAAGCCCGGCACCGCCTCGAACTGATCCCTTCGTCGACATCTGCCGCCCGTCGAGCCGCGGGCGGAGCAACTTCACGCGGGTCCGGTCATCGCCGGACCCGCGTTCTCGTTGAGGAAGCGACCTCGTCGCTCAGCGCCGCCCCGGCGATCGATCCGCCACGAAGTTCGGCAGGTCGTCCGGACGGCGCCGCGAGTTCCGCAGGATGCCGATCCCGGTGCCGAGCACGATGGCACCGCCGGCGAGCACCGGTCCAGCGATCATCGACGGCACCGGCGAGCGGACGCGGCGGATCAACTCGGTGAACTTCGGCGTCCACCGCCTGTCCTCCGTGTCGCCGCGACGCGTGATCGTGGTCAGACCAAGCACCAGCCCCACGACCACGATCGCGATGGCAAGCACCGCGCCGGGCGCGACCCCGCCGAGCCTGCCTGCGACGAACCCCGCGAAGAACGCGACCGCGGCGAAGAAGAGCGGTCCGACCACCGCGAACCACGTCGCGAGCCGCCACTCGCCCGGCACGAGCAGGCTCTCGGCGCCGAGGAGCCGCGTCATCCCGAGCAGCAGCAGCAGGCTCCCGACGAGGAGCGCCAAGTACGCGAGGAGGAAGGCAGAGAGGAAACGCATGGCGACTCGACGCTGCCCTCGGCACAGCGAAGCACTCACTAGACTCAGAATCTTCGAGGATCTTCGGACATTCCTCGCCGTCCGTGCAGACTTGATTGGGAAATGTCCCTCCGTGTCCCCGTCCCCCCGGACCGTCCGATGCTCCAGGAGCCGATCCGAGTCGCGATGTGGTCGGGTCCGCGGAACCTCTCGACCGCCCTGATGCGGTCCTGGGGCAACCGCTCGGATGCCGTCGTCGTGGACGAGCCCTTCTACGCCCACTACCTGCAGGCGACGGGCATCGACCACCCCGGTCGAGACGAGGTGATCCGCCGTCATGAGGTCGATCCGACGCGGGTCATCGGGTCGCTGGTCGGGCCGGTGCCGGGCGGTCGACGGATCTCCTATCAGAAGCACATGAGCCATCACCTCCTTCCCGGGATGGAGGACCTGGTGCCGGGATGGCTCGACCGGCTCACCCACGCGTTCCTCATCCGCGATCCCGCGCGGGTGATCGCGTCCTTCTCGAAGGTCGTCGCGGACCCGACGCCCGAGGACCTTGGCTTGCCCCAGCAGCGGCGGCTGCTTCGACGCCTGCGCGAGCGAGGGATCACCCCCCCGGTCGTCGATGCCGCGGACATCCGGCGCGACCCGCGCGGCACGCTCTCGTCGCTCTGCACGGCGCTCGGCGTCCCCTTCGACGAGGCGATGCTCGCCTGGCCCGCCGGACCGCGCGAGACCGACGGCGTCTGGGCGAGGCACTGGTACGCCTCGGTCGAGCGATCGACCTGCTTCGAGCCGCCGGAGGAGGGTCCGCCGCCGCAGGTGCCGCCCGCGCTCCGCGGGGTGCTGGAGGAGTGCCGGGCGATCTACGAGGAACTCCTACGCACCGGGCTTGCCCGACCGACCTGAGCCGAAGGACTTCTCCCACATGCTGCAGCGCTACGACCCACGCAACCGCGACATCAAGGTCAACATCAACGGTCGGCTCGTCCACCGCGACGAGGCGGGCGTCTCGCCATTCGACAGCAGCGTGCAGGGCGGCGACGCCGTGTGGGAGGGCCTTCGGCTCTACGACGGTCGGATCTTCCGGCTGAAGGAGCACCTCGCGCGGCTCCGCTCCTCGGCGAAGGCGCTCGCGTTCGCGGAGATCCCGAGCGACGAGGCGATCACCGAGGAGATCCGCCGGACCCTCGCCGCCAACTCGATGCGGGATGGCGTCCACCTGCGGCTCACCCTCACCCGCGGCGTGAAGGTCACCTCGGGCATGGACCCGCGCCTGAACCAGTCAGGTCCGACCCTGATCGTGCTCGCGGAGTTCAAGCCGCCGGTCTACGGTCGCGCCGGGCTCTCGCTCGTCACGAGCAGCGTGCGGCGCTTCCCGCCGGACTGCCTCGATCCCAAGATCCACCACTGCAACCTCATCCAGTCGATCCTCGCGAAGATCGAGGCGAACGTCGCGGGCGCCGACGACGCGCTCATGCTCGACCGGCAGGGCTTCGTCGCGGAGACGAACGCGACCCACGTCTTCCTCGTGACCGGCGGCGTGGTCGAGACGAGCCGCGAGGTTGCCTGCCCCGAGGGCATCACCCGCGCGGTGGTGCTCGAGCTCTGCCGGCGCCACGGCATCCCGCACGCGGTGCGCGACCTCACCCTCACCGAGGTCTACCGCGCCGAGGAGATGTTCTGCACCGGCACGATGGGCGAGCTCGCGGCGGTGACCAAGGTGGACGGCCGCGTGATCGGCTCGGGCGAGGTCGGTCCGACGACGCGGCGGCTGTCCGATCTCTTCGCGGCGCTCACGAAGGTCGAGGGCGAGCACGTGGCGTAGCGAGCTCGACGCCACGCCTCGCCCGCAACCCGTCGGAGTTGGTCCCCTCCGTCGCCTCGCTCCGCGAGGCGACACCTCCCCACGGCGAAGCCGTGGGGAGGAGTTCCAGAGCGCACCGCGTCGAGATCGCGCGTTCCGGAACTCCGGAACTCCGGAACTCCTCCTCGACCGAGCGCCGCGAGGTCGGGGAGTCGTGTTCCGGAACTCCTCCCTGACGGAGCGAAGCGACGTCGGGGAGGTGGCTCGCTGGCGAAGCCAGCGAGACGGAGGGGAGGTCCGATCAACGGGGGGCTCGCGATGCGCCCCGCGACGATCGTCGTGAGATGCCCCAACCTGCCGCCCGCTTCCGCTACAACCCCGCCATGCCCAGTCGACTCCACGCCCGCATCGCGGTGACTTCCGCCCTCGCGATCGCGTCGCCGCTCGTGGCGCAGGACCCGCCGACGACGGAGGCGCCGCCGATCACCACCGAATCGACGGGGCCCGCGACGCCTCCGCCGCCACCGAGCCCTCGCTCGATCCTCGACGGCTATCCGACCGACGAGGCGTTCGTCGCGCGGATCGAGGCGCTCGCCGCCGCGCATCCTGGTCGCGCGCGGCTCGTCGAGCTCGCCCGAAGCGGCGGCGGTCGGCGGATCCTCGCCCTCACGCTCGCGGGCGACCTCGCCCTCGCCGAGGATCGTCCGGCGATCCTCGTCGTCGGCGGGCTCGACGGCGCCGAGCTCGCCTCGACCGAGGTCGCGATGGCGCTCGCGGAGGACCTCCTTCGCGATCGACCGACGCTCCTCGACGAGGTCACCGTGCACCTCGTCCCGCGCGGGAATCCCGACGCGGCGAGCGCATTCCTCTCCCAGCCCAACCCACGCAGCGCGACCAACGGTCGCCCGACCCGCGACGACCGCGACGCGGCGGTCGACGAGGATGGTCCGCGCGACCTCGATGGCAACGGCGTGATCACCATGATCCGCCGCAAGGACCCGCCGCCGACGGATCCGGCGCGCTGGGTGGTCGATCCCGCCGACCCGCGGCTCCTGCGGCGACCGGACCCGCTCAAGGGCGAGGTCGCCATCTACTCGCTCCACGTCGAGGGACTTGACGCGGACCTCGACGGGCTCGTCGCCGAGGATCCGCCGGGCGGCGTCGATCCCGACCGCAACTTCCCCCACCGCTGGCCGGAGTTCGCGACCGACGCGGGCGCGTGGCCGCTCTCCGAGCCGGAGACGCTGCCCCTCGCCGAGTTCGTGCTCGAGAGACCGAGGATCTACGCGGCGCTCGTGATCGGTCGCCACGACAACGTCGTGAACCTGCCCGATCCTCGACCGCGCGAGGCGGTGGGGCGGATCCCCTCGCAGATCGACGAGGGCGACCTGCCGCTGCTTGCCGACCTCGCGAAGTCGTTCAAGGAGTGCACCGGACAGGACCGCGCCGCGGGCGCGGACATGTCCGGCTCGCTCGCGTCGTGGCTCTACCACCAGCGCGGGATCACCACCGTCGCCTGCACGAGCTGGTGGCGCCCCGCGCTTCCCGAGCCGCCGCCGGACGCTCCGCCCGCGGAGCCGAGCACGCCAAAGCCGCCGACGCCCGCGGGAGAGTCGACCGGAGATGCGCCGCCCGCGCCGCCTCCGGGCGACGCGCCGCGCCGCGGCGGTCGCGGCGGACGCGGCGGACTAGGCGGACGCATGGCGGTCGGGGGCGGCGGCGCCGCGCCGAGCCAGCCTGCCGCGCCAGCGGTCTCCGACGCCGAGCAGGCGGCGTGGCTCGCCTATTCCGACAAGGTCCGCGGCGGCGCCGGCTTCGTCGCGTGGACGCCGCTCGAGCATCCGACGCTCGGCATCGTCGAGGTGGGCGGCATGGTGCCTGGCTTCATGTCGATCCCGCCGATCGACGCCGTGCCCGCGATCGCCGAGGGTCGCGGCAAGTTCCTCGCCGAGCTCGTCGCGCGGCGACCGAAGGCGTCGGTGCGGGACGTCCGCGTCGAGCGCCTTGCTCCCGGGCTCGACCAGATCTCCCTCGCCGTCGTGAACGACGGGCGCATGCCGACCGCGACGGTGATGGGTCGGCGCGAGGGCATGACCCCGCCGATCGTCGTCGCGATCTCCTCGCCTCGCGAGGCGATCCGAAGCGGCCGGCGCTCGGTGCTGATCCCGGCGCTCGCGCCCGGCGAGCGGATGGACCTCTCCTGGATCGTCACCTCCGCCCCCGGCGAGGAGGTCCGCCTGACCGCCCGGGGCCCGTTCCTTCCCGAGACCGCCGTCATCGTGCGCGACGGCTCGATCGCCGCCGCCGGCGAGGAGACCTCCCGATGAAGCCCGCCGCGTCCGACCTCCTCGTCCGCCTCGGGGCGTGCATCGCCGCCTGCCTCGCCGCGACCGCGACCGCGCAGCAGCAGATCGACGCCAAGGTCGACGTCGCCTGGAACCGCTACTACGAGCTCGACGAGGTGGAGGACATGCTCCGCCGGCTCGCCGCCGAGCATGCCGACGTCGCGCGGCTCGAGTCGATCGGGACGAGCGTCGAGGGACGACCGATCTGGGTCTTCACGATCAACGACCCATCGACCGGACCGGACTCCTCGAAGCCCGCGATGTACATCGACGGCTCGATCCACGCGAACGAGATCCAGGCGACCGAGACGGTGCTCTACTCGATCTGGTACCTGCTCGAGGCGCGCGACGAGGTGCCGGCGATCCGCGACCTCCTCGCCCGGGCGGCGTTCTACTTCGTCCCGGTGGTGAATCCCGACGGGCGCGCCTCGTGGTTCGAGGAGCCGCACACGCCGCACTCGAGCCGTACCGGCGTCGCCCCGACCGACAACGACGCCGACGGGCTCCTCGACGAGGACGGACCCAACGACCTCGACGGCGACGGTCACATCGAGCAGATGTGGCGGAAGGATCCCTTCGGCACGCACCGCCGAGATCCTCGCGATCCGCGCTTCCTCGAGCGGGTGCCGACCGAGCCGCGCGCCGACGGGACCCGCGAGTTCGGCGAGTGGTCGATGGCGGGACAGGAGGGGATCGACGACGACGGCGACGGCGAGGTCAACGAGGACGGCAAGGGCGGCTACGACATGAACCGCAACTGGCCCGGCGACTGGCGGCCGAAGCACGTGGAGTCGGGCGCGGGGACGCATCCCCTCTCCTACCCGGAGACCCGGGCGATCGCCGAGTTCATCCTCGCGAGGAGCAACATCGCCGCGGGTCAGGCGTACCACAACACCGGCGGCATGATCCTCCGCGGACCGGGCGCCGCGGACCGCGAGGGCGAGTATCCCGCCCGCGACCGCGCGACCTATGACGCCATCGCCCGCGCCGGCGCCGAGATGCTGCCGTTCTATCGGCCGCTCGTGATCCATTCGGACCTCTACACCGTCCACGGCGGCTTCGTGAACTGGATCGCGGAGAGCCTCGGGATCGTCTCCTTCACGAACGAGCTCTGGACCGACCTCCGCATCCTGCAGAACGGGCAGTCGCCGGACGAGGCGCAGCGGCGCCGCTGGCAGGACCGCGTGCTCTTCGGTCGGACCTGGAGCGACTGGCAGGAGCTGCCGCATCCCGAGTACGGCACCGTCCTCGTCGGCGGCGGCACGAAGTTCTCGTCGCGGATCCCGCCGCCCTTCATGCTCGAGGAGGAGTGCCACCGGAACTTCGCCTTCACGGCGTTCCACGCCGAGCAGATGCCGCTCCTCCGCGTCGAGTCGCTGACCGCCACGCGGATCGGCGAGGACCTCTGGGAGGTGACGATCGCGATCGCGAACGACCGCCTGATTCCCACCCGCACCGCCCGCGCCGCGGAGAAGTCGATCGGCGTGCCCGACCGCCTCTCGCTCGCGGGCGATGGCGTCGAGGCGGTCGCCGCCGGTCCCACCACCGGCATCCTCGCGACGACCTTCGAGCCAGTCGCGTCCCGACCCTCGACGCTCCTCGTCGAGCAGGGGATTCCAGGCCAGGGCTCGCGGTGGTTCCGCTTCCTCGTGCGGGCGCCGGAGGGCGCGAGCCCGCGGATCCTCTACGAGGCGGAGAAGGCGAGGGACCTCGAGGCGTCGATCGAGCTCCGCTGACCGATCCGGACCCCCCGCTCCGGTATCGTCCCCGCCGATGAAGCGACTCGTCCACGCCCGTCCCCTGCTCGCGCTCGTCCTCGCCGCCGCCGCCGCCGGCTGCCTCTCCACGCCGCCGCCGGACCCCGCGGCGGAGGAGGCGATCCGGAGCGCCGAGAAGCTCTCCGCGGAGCTCTTCGACGTCGCGGACTTCGCCGCCGCCACCTTCGGCGCGGTCGCCAGCCAGGTCTACCTGCAGGGCGCCAGCGACGAGGAGCTGCTGATCGCCGAGACGATCCGCAACAACGCGGTCTCCTTCGTCCGGGCGATCGTCCTCGACGACGACCCGGCGCAGGCGCTCGTCGACCTGCTCGTCTACGCGAAGCTCGCCGCGTGGGCGTGCGAGAACCGCAAGGGTCTCCCCAAGCAGGCGTTCGAGGAGGACTGCGGTCGGACCTTCGGGGCGCTCCTCGCCGAGGTCGAGCGGGTCGCCAAGGAGTGGATGACGCCCGATCAGATCGCGATCGTCGACGAGGCGGTGGAGGGCTTCAAGAAGCGGAACCCCGGACGCACGATGATCGGGCTGATCCGGCTGCCGGACCTCGCGGTCTCCTCGGACGTGAACGTGCAGGCGCTGCAGGCGTCCGCCCCGAGCCTGCTCTCGCCGGTCTCCGAGGCCGCGACGCAGATCCAGCTCCTCCGCATGCTCGGCGGTCGCCTGCTCTGGCTCCTCGGTCGGCTGCCCCAGTCGATCGGCTGGCGGGCGCAGGAGCTCATCTCCACGGTGCTCGCGAGCGACGGATTCACGGCGATCAAGGGCTCGCTCGAGTCGATCGGCGCCCGCCTCGACGAGACGCAGAAGAACCTGCTCGGCCTGCACGAGCCGATGACCGGGCTCGCCGGATCGGTGGCGGCGATGGACCAGACGCTCGAGTCATTCGCGAAGTCGCTGGCGATCGTCGCCGAGCGGCTCGATCGGACCGAGCAGCGAATCGCCTCCGTCGAGCCGCGGCTCGTCGCGCTTGCCGAATCGATCACCGCGACCAACGAGGCGATGGCGAGGACGAGCGCGGCGCTCGACTCGGTCGCCTCGACCGGCCAGTCGTTCGCCTCGAACGTCGCGGCGCTCTCCGCGACCATGGACCGGCTCGCCCAGCGGATCGACTCGCTCGACCAGCGGATCGCCTCCGCCGAGGACTCGCAGGAGATGGTCGACGGCGTCCTCATGAGGCTGGGCGCGATCGGGGCGCTCCTGATCATCCTCGCGGGCATCGGGCGATTCGTGGTGCACCATCTCACCAAGGCGAAGGCGGCCTGAACGCGCCGCGACCGCGGGCGCCGACCCGGCTCCGCCGCGAGCTTCCTCCGGCGCGCGACCGAGGCGGGCGCACGGGGCGCCCGCCTCGGGTCGCGAGCAGGTCCGCGGTCGAGGGACGACCAGCGGACCCACGGGGGGTCTTGGCGAATGCTCACGGAGCCTGACCAGGCACTCCTCGCATGCCCTCGAGGACCGCGTCGAAGAGGGTCTCGCGGCGGTCGCCCGAGGACTCCCAGAACATCAGCCCGCCGAGACCTCGCTCCGTCACCCACGCGCCCTTGAGGCGGATGCTCTGCGGGTCGTCGTAGGAGATGAAGTGCCCGCCGAAGGCGCTTCCGTAGAGCCAGGGCGCGAGCGCCGTCGAGTCCCAGTGCCTCGCGTACTGACCCGAGGCGATCTTGTCCTCGATGTTGGTCCAGTCGTAGACGCCGGTCGCGCCGCTCGACCAGTCGTCCCACTGCCCGGGCGGCACGCTGGTGCCCGCGCGGAAGAGACCGTGGTTGACCGGCGAGACGCCGCCCCAACTGCGACCGTAGAACGCGACGCCCGGAACGATCTTCGACGCGGGCACGCCCTGGGCGAGATGATGCTCGATCGCCCACTGCAGGTTGTACTTCGCGCGGATCTCCGGATTGACCGTGGTCATCGCGGGGTTCGCGCGGAAGCCCGCCTGGTGCCCGGTCGTCGAGAGGTCCCACGCCCCGAAGAAGTCGTACGACATCACGTTGATGAAGTCGAGGTAGGGATGCATCGCGGCGAGGTCGAAGTTGACGAGCTTGTCGAAGCCCGCCGCCGACGCGATCGTCAGCAGGTAGTGCGTCCCGTCGGCGGCGCCCGCCGCGTCGAGGCGCGACCGGAGCTCGGCGAGCAGCAGCACGTAGTTCTGCCTGTCCTGAGGACGGTACGTGTTGGTGGAGAGGCCTCCCGAGACCGGGTACTCCCAGTCGAGGTCGACGCCGTCGAAGCCATACTGCCGGATGAAGTCGACGCAGCTCTGCGCGAAGACCGCCCGGCTCTGCGAGGTGAGGGCGACGTCGCTGAAGCGGGCGCTCCAGGTCCAGCCGCCGACGGAGATCAGCGTCTTGAGGTGCGGGAACTGCGCCTTGAGCACGCTGTTGAACTGGTTGTAGTTGCCGCGGACCGGCTGCTCCCAGCTGTCGCCGGGATACGCCTTGTCGATCGCCGCGTAGGGGTCGCCGAGGGCGATGCGTCCGTCCGCGCCGATGTTCGCGAAGGCGTAGTTGACGTGCGTCACCTTGTGGAGCGGCATCGAGGCGGGGAAGTACTGCCTGCCGTAGATGCCCCACTCGGCGAAGTACGCGACCACCCGCTTCTCCGGGCAGGCGCCGAAGAGCGCCTGGAGGATCGAGAGGTCGAGCTCGTTCACGACGCCGTTGCCGTCGAGGTCCGCCGCGAGGTTCGCCCCGCTCGTGCCGAGCGCCGCGGCGGCGAGCGCAAGGTCGGCGTCGCCGACGAGGAAGTCGCCGTCGAGGTCGCCCTCGCAGGAGAAGCGAGGTCCGCTCTCGCCGCTCGAGCCGCCGCCGCCCGAACCACCCGAGCCGCCGCTCCCGCCGCCCGACTCGCCACCGCCTGAGCCACCCGAGCCGCCGCTGCCGCCACCCGACTCGCCGCCGCCCG